>Ga0209456_10001444_pt1 | contig 11557 bp, 8 predicted proteins | sample COG_11_FD_184755 | JGI IMG/M metagenome (GOLD analysis project Ga0209456, IMG submission 184755) | Pelagic marine sediment microbial communities from the LTER site Helgoland, North Sea, for post-phytoplankton bloom and carbon turnover... | ecosystem: Environmental > Aquatic > Marine > Neritic...
GGGCCAGGCCATTCGCCCTTCGCGCATGTAGCGATAGACGCCGCTGGGGATGGCAACGATATTATAAAACAGATTTGTGGGAGAGACTGCCGGGCTGGTAAAGCCCAGAATGCTGACCTGAAAAGGCAGCAAAAGAAAGGCGCCGGATACACCGGCTGAGGCAACCAACATCGAGACAAAGAATGCCACCAGAAATGGGATCAAAGGGGAAACCGTAACACCTGAAACCTCAAAATACATAGGCCTGTATCTCCGGTGATTCGATGCTTATTACCTGAATTTTGCACGAAGTGGAGGATTTCGTATTTTTCTATTTAACCGGCAAACGGGCTTAACGGGCTAACCGGCTCAACCTGTAGATTTTAATTATTAAATTATTTTGTGGCTAATAGCAAACCGGAAAACAGATTTCGATAGGTTTTACTTTGCATGATGGTTGAATTAAGATAGAATTTGGTATAATACCTCAACTTTGCATGAAAATAGATGAGAATCTTCTTGTTATTCAATCGCGGCAGATTCACACGAAAAGATTATCATTACAATTTTTTTTAATAAGTAAATTGGACGATGTTCATCTTATTTCTCATCTATTTTCACCCTTAGAACAACGCGGCGAACCGGAGGTTCCCATCTGCTGCGTTATTAAGTGCGAAGCATAGTTTACTATTGCTTCGCACTTAAATGCCTTGCATCTGGAAGCCTCCGACTCGTGCAAAATTAAGGTAACAAGTTCAACTTTGACAAAACAGAAATGATAACCACCTTATTAAACACTCCGGCGGACGGGATAGGGTAAGGCCGCTCATAGATGGAATCAAAAGCCAGATTGAATCTGCTAAAGGAAAAGGATGCATCCGTGAAAGTGGGTCGAAACGATCCCTGCCCTTGTGGCAGCGGATTAAAATATAAAAAATGCTGTCTGGCAAAAGAAGTTCAGGATAACAAAGACCCCGGGGCGCAGTATGCCCAGAGATACAAGATTCAGCTCAAAAATGAAGCCGATATAGCGGGTATCCGCAGGGCCGGACAGCTGGTGCTGGACACCTTTGAGCAGATCACCGCTACGATTCGTGCGGGGACAAAGACAGACGACATCAACACCATCGTGCATGAATTTACCGTAAAAAATGGGGCCCGGCCGGCACCTCTAAACTACAGGGGATTTCCCAAAAGCGTTTGCGTCTCGGTCAATGAAGTGGTTTGCCACGGCATTCCCGGGCCCCGGGTGCTGGAAGATGGCGATATCGTCAATGTCGATATCACCTCGGTGCTGGACGGTTATTATGCGGACGCCAATCAAACCTTTTTTGTTGGCCTGCCCGGACCCGAAGCCGTTAAGATCGTCAGCGTTGCCAAAGAATGCCTGAAACGCGGTATATCCATGGTGCAACCCGGCAACACGATCGGGGATATTGGCTGGGCCATTCAAACATACGCCGAGGAGCAGGGATGCTCGGTGGTGCGCGATTTTGTCGGCCACGGCGTCGGGTTTGATTTTCACGAGGCGCCCCAGGTCCCGCATTTCGGCCAGAGAGGGCAGGGCATCCGGCTGATCCCGGGCATGGTTTTTACGATTGAACCCATGATCAATCTGGGCAATCATGATTTGAAAATCTTGGAGGATAACTGGACGGCCGTGACCAAAGATAAATCCTTATCCGCCCAGTTTGAGCAAACCATCGTGGTGACGCAAAATGGACACGAAAGCCTAACCCCCTACGATCTAAGTTAAGCGTTTCAAATTAAAAAAAGACAACAACTATATATTTCTAATGAATTCTATCATCTTATTTTTTTAATTTGAAACCCCTCAGGGGATTGCCGATCTTACCGCATCTACTGTGTTAGATGCCGTTCCGCATAGTCTGACTATAGCGGAACGACATCTGCCGTGTAGCTGCGGCAACCTCGACAATCGCTTAACTTAGATTAAAATTCCAAGTTGAGCGTCTGAAATTTAGCCTCACGCAAAGTCGCAAAGATATTTTTAGGTTTTTGTAAAATGAATTTCAGCAAGGTTTGTAAGCTCTGCAGACACGCATTTCAAATTCTCAACTTATCATACCTCAGATACTAATCCTTCCGCACGTCTACCGGTTTTCTTAGCGACAATCTGTAAAATCCCCAGCATAGCCAACACAATCACGATGATGCAGGTGCACATCGCATTGGCGCTGGCGGTCCAGCCGTCGTTGTCCAGCATGATGATTTCTATGGCGGCCAGATGGACGGTGGCGGAGACCAGAAAGATTACGGCGCTGATGGTGGTCATCGAGCGCATGAAAAAATAGACGAAGTTTTGAAAGAAGGCCACCCGGGAAAGCGGGAAGATGATTCGGAAAAACGTGCGGAAGGTATCGCCGCCCAGGCTGATGGAGGCTTCCTCGATGGATGAATCGATGTTTCGCAGATTGGAAATACTGGATAAGATACCAAGGGTAAAATTGCAGATCACGATATTGATCACGATTATCCAGGGCGTGCCGTAGAAAAAATAATAGGGTTTGTTAAAGGCCAGGATATATCCCAGCCCCATCACCAGACCGGGGATTGCCGCCGGCATGACCGATAACAGATAAAGCGGCTGCTTAAAAAAAGGCTTGCGTGTTTCCATCATATAGCCGGCCACCAGCGTTGTGAAAGCGCCGACAATCCCTACGATCAGCGATACCCAGACACTGGTCCAGATGGCGGAATATCCTCCAATGGATGGGAAACTATAATGGGCCAGGGTCAACGACCAGTCGTACGGCCAGATTTTAACAAAAGAGCCGATGATAACGGTGGCAAACACCAGAAAAATGGCAAAGGTGACCAGGCCACAATAAATCGTGTAGGAAATTTTTTTTAGCGGCCGCGACGGTGGAATCACAGGCCTGGCCGCCCCGCTGATCATGGAAAATGTCTTGCGGGAGATATAATAATTTAACATGAAGGCCATCAGCGACGGCACCAGCAGAATAATACTGATGGTGGCCCCCAGATCAAAACGATAAAGATTGGTGACCTGGGCGTAGATTTCGGTGGCCAGCACATTGTAATTGGCGCCAATGACCACCGGATTGCCAAAATCGGTAATGGTTAAATTAAAGGTCAGGGCGGCGGCGCTGAAGATCCCGTATTTGGCTGACGGCAGCGTGATGCGGGTGAACACTTTGAAAGGCGATGCGCCCAGGCTTTCGGCCGCCTCATCCAGCCGGATGTCCACGGCCGAAAGGGTGGTATATAAGATCACAAAGGCATGCGGCAGGCAATACAGGACTTCTGAAACAATAATGCCGGTGGCCCCATAAATATTCCAGTCGGTTTTTAAGAGATGGGCTGTAATCAATCCATTGCGGCCGAACAGATAGATCAGTGCCAGGGCTTGAACAATCGAAGGCGCTATCAGCGGCAGCATGATGACATTGCGAAAAAAGGTCTTGCCGCGGATGGTGGTGCGGGTCATGGCATAAGCGTAAAAGAAAATAATAATCGTGACGATAATCGTGGTGACCACCGACACGTACAAACTATGCCACAAAGCCCTGAGCGTATAGGCGGTGGTAAAATATTTGTGAAAATTGTCCAGGGTAAAATTGGCCAGGGCAAACTCACCGCCCTTAAAAAAACTCATCTTGAGGATGGCCGACAGGGGGAAAAGCATAAAAAAACACAAGATCAAGCCGATGAAAATGGTCACGGTGGGAACAATGAAGCGATCGATTTCCATCCGGGCGGCAGAAATCTGGTATTGTGTAGATATGTCAGCAGCAGCTGCGGCAGTCGGTTCCATATCTTTTAGGTTGGCCTGTTGAGCCCGTTACATAAGGAAAGAAATTTAATCTTATTATTTTACCGGCTAACGGGTACAACCGGCTTAACGGGCGCAACCTTATTTAGTAGCTCTAAATGAGTTTTCTGAATAATTCCTCATACTGATGAAATTCATCCGGCGGAAAATATAGTTTGAACTTATCCTTTCGTTTTAAATTCAGCTTTTCAAACTCTTTTTCCGAAATGTCCACCAGCATTTCTTCTTCTTCCAGGATGAAGGTAACTCTGACGATCGCTCCCAGAAAATTAATGACCTCGGCCTCAACTTCAACAATATTGGAGGTGAGATATTTATCATGGGATACGGCTTCATCCACCAGTTCAATATTTTCGGGTCGAATGGCCAGATATACCGTCCCTTTTTCGGAATCATCGATGTTGGCGACCGCCAGCTCCAGACGGCCAAACCGGACCATGCCGTTTATTTTTGTTCCGGTGATAAAATTGGAGGTCCCCACAAATTCAGCAATAAAGCTGGTTTTGGGTTTTTTATAGATTTCCCAGGGCGAACCGATCTGCCGGATCTCGCCATCCCGCATGATGGCGACCCGATCCGCCAGCGCCAGGGCCTCTTCCTGGTCGTGGGTGACATAGATCATCGTTACGCCCAGTTCTTCCTGCAACCTTTTGATAACCGTGCGAAGGCGGATCCTTATCTTGGCATCCAGGGCGCTCAGAGGTTCATCCAGCAGCAGCACCTTGGGTTTGATGGCAATAGCCCGGCCCAGGGCCACCCGTTGCTGCTGGCCGCCGCTCAGCTGTGAAGGATAATGGCGCTCCCAGTCTGTCAGGCCCACCAGCTGTAAGATTTCGCCGACGCGCTCATCGATCAGCTTTGAGGGCATCTTGCGCATTTTCAAACCAAAGGCAACATTTTGGTGCACCGTCATATTGGGAAAGAGGGCGTAAGACTGAAAAACGATTCCAAAATCCCTTTTCTGCGGAATGACATCGTTAATTACGTTGCCATCATAAATGACATCCCCGCTTGTCTGCTGCTCGAATCCGGTTATGATTCTTAAAAGGGTGGTTTTACCGCACCCGCTGGGGCCTAAAAAGCAGACGAACTCAGCGGGCGCGATCACCAGATCCACATCTTTGACCGCAACAAGATCGCCAAATTGTTTGTTGATGTTTTTTAAAACAAGCTTTTTGGAGGTGGTTTCCATCAGAAGATTCAATTAAAGACAAAACTTCATAAATCCTCCCCGGGGAGGATTTATGAAGTTTTTAATAGCGTCTCTCGAAGCATGCTTATTTCAGGAAATGGTTTTGCCAGACTTCCAGGATTTTGGCGCGATTTTTAGATTGCCACGGAAAATCCATCGGTGCCAGCTTAATCGATTTAAGAGCGGGCAAATCTTTGGGCCCGGAAATACCCGGATAGGTGACACCCAGTTTGAACTTGGCATATTCTTCCATGGCCTGTTTGCTGATGGCCCAGTCCAGGAATTTTTTGGCAGCCGCTTCATTCTTGGCGCCCTTGAGCAATGCGTTGGCCTCGAGTTCAAATCCGGCGCCTTCTTGCGGCATGACCAACGCAACCGGAAAGCCTTTCTTTTTGAGGGACGAGTATACAAAAGCAAAAGAAGCGCCGACTGCATATTCGCCGGCTGCAGTCAGCTTGGCTGGTTTGGAACCGCTCTTAATATATTGTCCCATGTTTTTATCCAATTTTTTCAGAAAATCCCAGGCTTTGTTCTGCTCCACGGGTTTGGTTTTGTAATCCGGGTCCATCATGACCAGTAGGCTGGCGACTTGCAAAAATCCCGTACCGGAGCTGGCCGGGTTGGGCATGATCAGGGCGTCCTTGTAAACCGGATTCAAAAGATCATTCCAGCCTTTGGGCATCGGCATATTTTTTTGTTCCAGCACCTTGGTGTTCGGAACCAGCGCGGCGGCGTACAAATCAATGGCGGTCCAGTAACCCTGGGGCTCCTTGAAATTGGCCGGGATCTTATCCCAGCCCATGGGTTTATAAGGGACCAGCATACCCTTAGGCACAAATTCCGACATATTGGTGACCGCCCAGCCCCAGATGCAGTCGGCCTGGGGATTGTCTTTTTCGGCCAACATGCGGGCGCCCAGTTCCCCGGTGGACAGTCGGATGGCCTGAATATCCAGATCGGCTAGCTCTTTTTTGGCGACTTTCAGATATTCGACGATCTCTTCATTTTCCAGTGAGGTATACACCACCACCTGATCCTTGGCGGCGGCTACACCCGCTATAAGAAATGCGGAAATAAGTCCGCAGACAAAAAATAATCCTAACTTTTTCATGATATACCCTCCTTTTTATTTTCTAAGTTGAGCGTTTCAAATTAAAAAATGGTGGACCATTTATCATTAAAGGAATTCTATCCCTCTTATATTTTTTAATTTGAAACCCCTGCGGGGCTTACCGATCTTACCGCATCTACTGTGTTAGATGTCGTCCCGCATAGTCAACTATAGCGGAACGCCATCTGCCGTGTAGCTGCGGCAACCTCGACAAGCGCACAACTCAGATTAACGACCTAAGTTGAGCGTTTCAAATTAAAAAATGGTGGACCATTTATCATTAAAGGAATTCTATCGGTTTTAATATTATTAATTAAAAACCCTTTGGGCTTCGCTTTCAGCTGCGACCCAACAGGTCGGGCTTGCCCTCCGGAGGCAGATTTACAACCACGATAATCGCTCAATTTGGGTGGTAGTGTTCTGCTGAACTAAATTTATTTTTTAAATCGGGCTATATGACCAAATAGATAGCTTTGATGCCTATGCCATGTCAAGAAGAAACACTGGGATTCGCCGCAGTATTTTTGTCCTGGGCCAATGGGGCACAAATGCTGGCGGCTGAAAAATAGGTCAGTAATGTGATGGGCACAAAAGGCGTGGTGCTTGGAAAGAATTTATTGCCAGATTATGTTTTTTGCTCCCCGCAGGTTTCTCGTTATGCAATCTATACCCGCCTGGAGGTGATTTCTTTGATGCGGGCCTGGATTATTTTTTCCTCATGCTGCCGTTTTTTGGTCACCGCGTCGCTCACCTTTGCGATGATCTGATCCATGTCACAGGGTTTCATCAAATAATCAAAGGCGCCTTTTTTCATGCCTTCAATGGCTGATTCGACCGTCGAATGGCCCGAAAGCATGATGACCTCCACCAGCGGAAATTGCTTTTTGATTTCAGTCAGTGTTTCGATTCCGTCCATTTCCGGCATTTTTACATCCAAAATAACGACTTCGACACTTTTGTTTTCTTTAAGTACCTCGAGTGCCTCTTTTCCGCTGAATGCCTCTAAGATTTCAAGATCTCGCATCTTTAAACGTTCACTGAATGTTTCAATAAACTCGACCTCATCATCTACGAGTAATACATTTGCGATGCTCATGGATAAACTCCCTTATATTTTTTATTCGCGCTAATTTCGTTCAGCAGGATCTTATGATTTAGCATAACCTTTTATTTACCATAGAGGATAGAGATTGATCAATTATCAAATTGCACCATTACCTGGCAGAGTATTGCGCAGTATCAGGAAATTTTTAAAAATACACACTTTGTGAATGGCCAAGTGAGAATTCTGTACTTGAAACGCTCAATTTAGGTAACACAAAGGTGTTAAAACATATGGCCTCGATTGTTGATCATGTTCATGGCTGAATATCAAGTGTTGGAAAAAGGCCCTTCCTGGGGCCTGTCATGTAAGGCTGGATAATGTTAAAAGATATGTTTTGTTCCTGTTGGGCGTGACCCCGATTATTCTTCCCGTCAAAGTAAGCCCCGTTGGCTTCGAGGATGTGTTGGATACGGTGCCGAAAGGCTTGGACAAATGCAGCGCCATTTCCGCGAAATTTCATGGTTTTGATGGTTTTTTTAAGGCGAACCGCAGCAAATTTTTTCAATGATAAGCTATTGTATTTGAGATCGTCGGGATTTTGGATGTACCCCCAGACCAGATGATTCGCCGGAACGGCTACGGTTTGTTTGAGGTCGATAATCGTGTGGGGCATGACGACGCTGCCCGGGCCGATGTCGAGCGGACAATCCGCGGTTCCCCGTAAAAAGGCGTTAAAACCAACAAAGACATTTTTTGCCAGACGGGCGTGGACCAATTTGGCACCGTGAGCCGTTACATTATTGCCTTTCAGATGCGAGTTGATGATATAGCAATTTTCCTGGGCATTCGCCCCGTTACCGAGAAATGAGTTTTCCAGATATGCCCGTTGTGACACCAGCACATTTTCACCAATGTGTGTTTTCGGTTTGACGAGCGCATAGCGGCTTAAAGAGCTGGATTTCGGTACCATCGGGGGGGGCTCTAAATTTACCGCATCAAATATCTGCTGGAATGCTTCCTTACGCTTTCTGATAAAATCGATAAAAATACCGCTTGGTTGTTGACCGATTTTAAATCGTATGTATCGATCCAATACCCTTGGTGGAAACCGATAGGAGAATTCAAAGTTGTCGTCGTTTCTGATCAAGATCCGGCCATTGCCGATATTCTCCTTCCATAGTTCTCCAGTTTGCACATAGGCGTATGTTCCAAGGATACATCCGTAAAGACGCGTTAGATCGGCGGTCGCGAAAGACCCCAGAAAACACCCCTCCACCAGGGATCCATGAATATTCGCATAGGGCGCTGATGCTGCGTTTTTAATCAGAAACAATTCGGGGTTTGCCGGATCGTTGGAACAATTGTGCACCAGTGTCTTAATCAGAATACTGTCTTGAATCCGGACTTTCTCATCATGGTCCAGGCTAATATCGATGCCCTGATAATTAATGGTATGGCCTTTGGATTTGAGTTCGTCGCCCCGGATATCGCTTTTATAGAGAATCGCATTGTCAACCTTACAATTTCCTAAAAAATAGCTGCCGGCCAGGTTTGAGCGACTGAAGTGGAAATTGAACGGCTGATGCCCGATAAACCCGTAAGAGGCATAGAATTTGACCAACTGTCTCAGCGGGATGTAATCTTGAAGATATTTTAGGTATCCTTTAGCGTCAAAGTTAAATTCTCTCAAGCTGATGTTGACTTTACCGATGATGCGGTCAAATAATTTATCGAGCTTGTTCATGACAACCTTTCTCACGTATAGCTAAATTAAGCGATTCAACCCAATTGATTTACCGTTAACCACCGGTTAATATCGGCATGCCCATCATCGGCCAGAGCACAAACACGGCAAATCCGGTCACGATCATCAGAATGATACTTGCGGGTATGCCGTAAAGAAAAAATTCAGCAGTCGTAAACTGACCGGAGTCATAGGCAATCGCGTTGGGGGCGGCACCCACCAGCAATAAGAACGGCATCCCGGCAGTCACCAGGGCCGAGAACAAAATGACCTCACCGGCCACACCCAGATAGGGCGCGATGACCAGTGCAACGGGCAGGGATATGGCGATGGCGGCCACGTTCATGATGACATTGGTCATGACCAGCACGAAAAAGGCGATGCTCATCACAAACACAAACCAGTTGGAATCCTGAAACATGGCCAGCCAGTTGACCGCCATCCAGCTGGCGGCGCCGGTTTGCCACAGGCAGTTGCCGATACTCATCGCACCGGCAAACAGCAGAATAATGTTCCAGGGAATGGCTTCCAGGTCGTCGATGTCCATGATACCAGTGACAAAAAACAGGATGGTCGATACCAAAATAATGGCGGTTTTGTCGATGGGCGCCAGCGCGGGAAGGAACTGCTTGGCCGCCATGACAAGAATACAGGCGCCCACGATAACGGCCGCCTTGATCTCGTTGCGGGTCAGGGGGCCCAATTCCGCGTTGAGTTTCTGAGCCTTTTCCCGCAAACCGGGGATGGCCGCTTTTTCCGGTTTGAAAAACACCATGAAAAAGCCCCATAACAAAAATGTCATGAGCCAGCCGATGGGGAACATGTACCAGGTCAGCTGGAAAAAGGTGATGTCCTGGGCCATGATTTCTTTATAAAAGCCCAGGGCCACGGCACCGCGGGCGGCGCCCAGCAGGGTGACAATACTGCCGGCACCGGCAACATAGGCCATACCGATAAACAACCCCTTGCCGAATTTTGTCTTTTTATCACCTTCCCCGTAGAGCGCATAAATCGATACCAGCAGCGGGTATATGGTGGCGGCCACCGCCGTATGCGCCATGATATGCGTCAGGATCGACGTCACGATGAAACAGCCCAGGTAGATCATACTGGTTTTTTCACCCACGATGATCAGCATTTTGTACGCCAGACGTTTGGTCAAGCCAGTCTTGGTGAATACCAGCCCGATCATAATCGAGGCAAAAATAAACATCACCGAGGGCACCATAAAATCCGTAAAAGCATCTCTGGCCGGGCGGATCAGGAACATGGCCTGCAATACGCCGATGGCCAGACTGGTGACACCGATGGGCACTACTTCGAAAACCCACCAGGTGGCAGCCAGCAGAAACACGGCAATGGCGCCCTTGGCCTCCCGGCTCAGCGGAAAATGCTTGCCCATGGGATCGACGGCATCGGGCCAGCCAGGTGCCAGATAAACGATCGTAAAAAGGATCATCCCCAGGAAAAGAAACCCCATCTTTTTCCAGTCGATATTTTTCGTTGCAGCGATATTTTCACTCACCCAAAGATCCCTCCTCTATCCTTATAAAACGGCTATATACGTTAGGCAAATATCTGCGAGAATCTTCGAGGCCTATTTTTCAAAGCACTCTTTCATCTTGTGAAATACGGCGGCAAACACATCGGTCAGGCGCAAAATGCCCACAATTTTTTCATCACGGGTCACCAATAAAGATTGGTGACGTCCCATGATCAACCGATGAATCGCCACATCCAGAGATGTGTCCTGGGAGACATATTCTCCCTCGGTGGGTGTATACATAAATGCTTTGACGTTCTGCTCTCCGGCCTTACGGCAGATGTCTTCCAGGGGATCGGCAAAAAGGTTGTAATCTTCCATGACCGATTTCATAAATTTTTTAGAAATCCCCAATCGGTGCGATTCTTCCCCCTCGAGCATGTCCTGGTATTTAGGTTCCAGAGCGCTGAGCACATCCAACTGGCTGAGTTTACCGATAACATGACCGGTTTTATCCAGTACCAGAATTGCACGATGACGATAACGGGTGTGCTTGTCCTCAAAATTTTCCTGGGCCTCTTCCAGAGAAAGCACGGCTTCATAAAGGGTGGCGTCTTCGGCCACAGTTGCATACTCCGAAAGCGGCACCATTAAATCTTTCACCAAGTATGATTTCACGGCTACCTCCATTCTCAAGATAAAATTGTGGAACCATTTATCATAATTTGGCCGTATTGTATAGATGTTTTGTTATGATTTTACTTCGATCCAATTGATGTCGTAGAGATGTAACAATGTGTTACAAACAAACACTTTTTCAGTAAATTTGGTTCAAATTTTTTTTGACATTGGGTGTATACTTTCATAGTTATTTTAGCTAATTTGTCTAAAATCAGACCCTCATCTTAATGATGCCAAAATTTGGCTTAGGAGACATAAAATGAAAACGATAAAGGTAAAGGAATTAATGGTGCCGCTCGAAGCGTATGCAACAGTCCCGCGGGAGGCGACTCTACGCGAGGCGGTCCTTGCTCTGGAAAAGGCTCAAATGACGCTTGATCCGTCCCTGCATAAGCATCGCGCCATATTGGTGCTGGATGAGAGCGGAAAAGTTGTGAGTAAAATAACCATGAAAAACATCCTGGTCGCCCTTGAACCCAATTATGGGAAAGTGGAAGGTACGGGA
>Ga0209456_10001445_pt1 | contig 11552 bp, 10 predicted proteins | sample COG_11_FD_184755 | JGI IMG/M metagenome (GOLD analysis project Ga0209456, IMG submission 184755) | Pelagic marine sediment microbial communities from the LTER site Helgoland, North Sea, for post-phytoplankton bloom and carbon turnover... | ecosystem: Environmental > Aquatic > Marine > Neritic...
CGACCATATCCTGTTTATTGCCTCCGGCGCCTTCCACATGTCCAAACCCTCGGACCTGGTGCCCGAACTGCAGGGCCGCATGCCCATCCGTGTGGAACTACAGGCGCTGGGGGTAGCGGAATTCGTGCGCATTCTCACAGAACCGGATGCATCGCTCACCGAACAGTACAGCGCACTGATGATGACAGAAGGGCTGCAGCTCAGCTTTGCGGACAATGGCATCGAGCGTATTGCCAGGGTGGCCTGGGAGATAAATGAACGCACGGAAAACATCGGCGCACGCCGTTTGCACACAGTCATGGAGCGCTTGCTGGAAAAAGTATCTTTTGAGGCAGCAGACCACTCCGGCAACGCGGTGACCGTAGATGCCGATTATGTCAATGAACAACTGGCAGACCTGGCCCAGGATGAAGACCTGAGCAGGTACATTTTGTAACATCTTCATTTCGAGGTTCAATATGGCCCAACAACATCCTCATCCAACCGAGATCAATCTGCACCAGAAATCCAGAATACTGGAAATCACTTTTGACGATGGTGAACATTTTGAGATGAGTTGCGAATATCTGCGGGTAAATTCACCGTCCGCCGAAGTTCAGGGGCATAGTCCGGGTGAAAGCGTCCTGCAAGTTGACAAAGAGGACGTCAATATCGAGCGCATCGAACCGGTTGGAAACTATGCCATACAGATATATTTCGATGATGAACACAACACCGGCATCTACTCCTGGGACACCCTGTACCGCCTGGGTGTCAACAAGCAACAGAACTGGCAGGAATATCTCAACCGTCTGAAGGAAGCCGGTGCGCCGCATTCCGAGTTAGGCAAAGGCTAAACCATGAGCGACAAAACCACTCACTTCGGCTACCAGCAGGTTGACTGGGAGGACAAGCAAGGCCGCGTTGCAGATGTGTTCGATTCCGTTGCCGGGAACTATGACGTCATGAACGATGCCATGTCGTTCGGCATCCACCGCCTGTGGAAACGCTTCGCCGTCGAGCAAGCCGGCGCACGTCCCGGGCAGACGATACTCGACCTGGCCGGTGGAACGGCCGATCTGGCCGCCCGCTTGTCACGCCTTGTCGGCGCGCAGGGTAAAGTGATAATCGGTGATATCAATGCATCGATGTTAAGTGTCGGGCGCGAGCGCCTTCTGGATAAAGGCATTACCGGCAACGTGGAATTTGTTCAGGCTAATGCCGAGAACCTTCCATTTCCTGACGGCAGTTTTGACTGCATCACCATCGCCTTCGGTTTGCGCAATGTGACCGACAAGGAAAAGGCGCTGGAATCCATGTACCGGGTTCTGAAACCGGGCGGCCGTTTGCTGGTACTGGAATTTTCCAAACCGGTGATCCCCGGCCTCAGACAGGTATACGATTTCTATTCCTTCAATATATTGCCTGTGATGGGCCGCCTGATCGCCAATGATGAAAAAAGCTACCGCTATCTGGCGGAGTCCATCCGCATGCACCCTGACCAGGAAAACCTCAGAATCATGATGGAACAGGCGGGCTTTGAAGATTGCGACTACTTCAATTTGACTGGCGGAATCGTCGCCCTGCACCGCGGCTTCCGCTTTTGAGGTCGACAACACATTGACGGCACCGGCTCAGGAAATGAAATGACTCCCGCTACAACACTGGCCGCGGCACTGGAAACGGCGCTTGATCTGTATCTCAAACAGGATCCACTGGCACTGCAGCATTGTACCGCACTGGAAGGGAAAATCATCGGCCTCGATATAAGCGGCCTGGGGCTTTCTTTGTATTTTTTACCGGGCAGCGATGGCATACAGGTATCAAGCCATTACGAGGGCGATGTTGACACACTGCTGACCGGGTCGCCGTTCGGTTTTGTGCGTCTTGCACTGGGGTCCAGGGAGGACACCCTTTTTAAAGGTGCTGTCGAAATAAAGGGTGATACAGAAACCGGTCAACAGTTCCAGGATCTTCTCGCCAACACGGACTGGGATTGGGAAGAACAGTTATCCCATATCACCGGCGACGTCATTGCCCGTCAAATCGGCAATGTGGCCCGCCTGTCAGGAAAATTTATCAGTGACAGCCGTAACACACTGGAGCAGGATGCCTCGGAATATCTCCAGGAAGAAGCACGCTTGTTGCCCACTCGTGGCGAAGTCGATGACTTCCTGGAAGAGGTGGATCAACTTCGCTCCGACGTCGACCGCTTGAACGCGCGGGTTGAGCGCCTGCTGAAAACTGTGGATAGCGAACCATGATTCAGCCTGCGCAACTGTTGCGGTTGCTGCATATCAACTGGGTACTGGTCCGAAACGGGCTGGATGAAGTGATACTGGCGACCCATCTGTTTCGCCCCGTCAGGTTCCTGGGGTATCTGGCACCCTGGCACTGGTTTGTCCGCAAAACACCGCGCGCGGTGCGGGTCCGCAAAACACTGGAAGACCTTGGCCCCATATTCGTCAAGTTCGGCCAGATCCTTTCCACGCGCCAGGACCTGTTACCCGAGGATATCGCTGAAGAACTCGCCAGACTTCAGGATCGTGTGGCGCCGTTTCCGGGACAACGGGCCCGCAACATTGTTGAACTTGCCTTTCACCAACCAATCGAACAAATCTTCCATGGTTTTGATGAACATCCACTGGCCTCGGCTTCCATTGCCCAGGTCCATGCCGCCACCCTGAAAAGTGGCGAAGATGTGGTGGTGAAAGTGCTAAGACCGGGGGTTGAAAAGCGTATCGGTCGCGATGTGAATCTGTTGCGTTATATCGCAGGGCTGGCCGAGAGATACTGGAGCGAAGGTCGACGACTACGGCCCCGGGAAATTGTCGCTGAATTCGAGAAAACGCTGTACGACGAACTGGATCTGTTACGCGAAGCGGCCAACGCATCACAGCTGCGCAGGAATTTCAGTAACACCGATCTGCTACATGTCCCGGAAGTATACTGGCCGTACTGTCGTCCTAATGTAATGACCATGGAGCGTATCTACGGTATCCCGGTTAATGACCTGACCGCTTTACAGCAAGCCGGCGTAGATTTGAAATCCCTGTCGGAACGCGGCGTTGAAATCTTTTTTACCCAGGTTTTTCGGCACAATTTTTTTCACGCGGATATGCACCCGGGTAATATCTTTGTCTCACCCGAAGGCCAGTACATGGCAGTGGACTTTGGCATCATGGGCACCTTGAGCCCACAGGACCAACGCTATCTGGCAGAAAATTTCCTGGCCTTTTTCCGCCGTGATTATCACCGTGTTGCCGAACTTCATGTCGAATCCGAGTGGGTGCCCCAGGGAACACGCATCGATGAATTCGAAGCAGCCATACGCTGCGTCTGCGAGCCCATATTTGAACGCCCGTTAAAGGAAATCTCCTTTGGGCAATTACTGCTGCGACTGTTCCAGACCGCGCGCCGCTTCAGCATGGAAGTGCAGCCACAGCTGGTGTTATTGCAGAAAACCCTGCTCAACATCGAAGGCCTGGGGCGGCAGCTGTATCCCGACCTCGACCTCTGGCAGACCGCCAAGCCCTTCCTGGAACGCTGGATGAGCGAACAGGTTGGCCCACGCGCTTTCCTTGGCCGCATGCGTCACAGCCTGCCGGAGTGGAGCGAGCGTCTGCCGGAAATACCCGAACTCTTACACCGTACACTGCGCCAGATCTCGGATGGAAAGGTACGCGTACAATGGGAATCCAGGGAACTGGAAAAACTGCGCCGACAGATGCATAGATCCAGTCAGCGTACCCTGGCAGCCATTCTCGGCAGCGGGTTTCTGATCAGTGCCTCACTCATTTACGGCCTGGACGGCTTTACGCCATTTATGCTGGGTGGTGCCCCGTTGATCAGCTGGATACTGGGCACAATGGCGGTATTTTTCCTTGTTTATGCCTGGACTGACGAGGATTGACTTATTAACCATAAAAAACCCGCCAAAAAGGCGGGCTAAACCAGGCTCTTCTTTATTTGTGGGTATTGCGATTCTTAGAGCCTTTTTATTGTCCGTGTTATACGCCGTGGGACATTTCCATCTTCCAACGCCTTAGTTCTAAGCCACTCCTCCAACACCCCCCAGCCAATATTACGACTGGATTTTACTCGGTACTGGTCATTTCGCTAAAGCAACAACTGTGCCCCGTATAAATCACAGGTAAAAACAATGCGTTAGGCGTTTCGATGAAAAATCATAGCTTGCTTTGTTAAAAATATCGACAAACCTGGCCACTGGGCCTTCGTTTAATTGCCACATATTACAAATAGTTAGACGGTTTTAATCACGCCGAAAGGGGAAGCCGGATGTAAAAAACACCGACAGCTGAACTTGCCACTGAGGTCGGCTCAAGCATCAACCGGGCGTAAATATACAGCGAACAGCACTACAGCCAGGGCAATCATCCAGAACAATACAATCCAGACAACGGACTGCCTGGCGTTGCGTTTTTCAAGCCAGGTTCTGGGTCTCACTCCTTTAAACAGGAACACCAGATTGGCCGATATATTTACGCAGACAATATTGACCGCCAGCAATAACGCGGCACCGGACGCCAGCTGGTGCTGCCCGGACGCCAGCACCATACCCAGTGTCGCTGTGGGTGGCAGAAGCGCGACGGCAACCATAACACCGACCAGAGCGCTGGCTATGCCGCTGGTTAACGACAGCACAGCAGCCGCACCGGACGCCAATGCCAGCACGACATCGTCAAATCCGACAGCGGTACGGGCCAGAATCTCCGGGTTCAGCGTAATTGGCGGCCAGAACCAGCCAATCGCAAAAGACAGTGAGAGCGCAAAAGCCACACCGGCAATGTTGGTCTTGAATGATTTCAGCAACAGGTCGCGATCACCCAGCGTGGCCGCGAACGCCAGCGCAATATTGGGGCCCAGCAGAGGCGCTATCACCATGGCACCGACAATGACTGCAACATTGTTTTCCAGTAAGCCGATTGCCGCAACGACAGTGGACAGAAAAACCAGGATCAGGTAGTTCCCATCCAGTCGCGTATTTTTTTCGATCTGACTGTACAGCTCCTCGCGCGTCGAACCGGTTGACTTCGTATTGCCGGTATTCGAGGTTTCTTCCTCAATCGGCCGTGGTAACACGGCTTCAACCGGCAACACCAGGATACGCACGTTTTCCGTGTTTCCGAGCAAATGCTGCAGGGTGTCAAGAACAGATTGACGATTCTCATCATCGACCAGCATACGAATACTCTGACGCTGGTCTTCGGCGATCTCGCTGTACCAGTAATCCAGCGCACCATACTGTTCGGCGACGAAACTCGCCAGTACATCCAGCTGGCCAGGATCCGCGACAACTTCTATGAGCTTCATATTTGTAGAGTAGTAAGGGTACCGTATCCTGCGGTCTGATGGCTTAGAGTAGCCATGATTGACTTAACAAACCATTGCAGGGTGCGCTATGCGCACAGAGCACCCTACAGGCATTGGCATCTCTGCATGCCATGGCCGCTTCGCGAAGTAATCAGAGACGCCTCAGGGTCTTTGCAGGCCCGCTTCGACTTCATCACGCCTGTCCTTCCCAACCAGGTTCTCGATCAGAGTCAACGCAAAATCCATGGCTGTCCCGGGGCCGCGTGAGGTAATGAGCTTGCCATCCTGGACAACGGGATCAGAGCGGTAATCGAGGCCATCGAAAGCATCCAGTGCACCGGGGAAACTGGTAACCCTTTTGCCTGCGAGCAAGCCGGTGCTTGCGAGCACCTTGGGTGCGGCGCAAATAGCAGCGGTATAACGGCCCTTATCGGCCATTTCCTTTATCAGGCCGCGAATGCGCGGATCACTGTCAAGGTGGTCGGCACCGGGCAACCCTCCAGGTAATACGACCATGTCATATTCCTGATTTAACGCTTCATCAAGCGTCGTGTCGGGCACCAGCACCATGCCCCGGGAAGCCCGTACCGGTTTATCATCCAATCCCGCAGTCACCACGCTAACGCCGGCGCGACGTAACAGATCCACTACAGTGATGGCTTCGAGTTCTTCGCATCCTTGTGCGAGGGGGACCAAGACGCTTGCCATGTGTGTTCACCCTCCTGTTGCAATTCAATCAATTCGCTCACCGGCACCAGGCGTATACCCTGTTGTTTCAGTTTTGGTATCTGCTGTTCCAGCACTGCCAGCGTCAGCGAATTAGGATGACCGATCGCCAGCGCTGTACCTTGTTTCCGTGCCAGCTGCAGCATCCGATTAAACTGGAATCTGATCTCTACCGCATCCAGCTGATTATCCAGAAATACATTTCGCTCGCTGGCCGGCACCCCGTTTTCCGCTGCCACCAAACGCGCCACCGTTTCCACCGTGGTACGACTGTCAACAAAAAACAGCGGCGCCTGATGCTGCATGAGCCGCATCAGCCAGAGCATATGCCCGGGATGGCGTGTCAGCAAGCTGCCCATGTGGTTGTTGATACCAACAGCGTGTGGAACCGAGGCCAGACCAGCCTTTACTGTTGCCACAAACTGCTGCTCGGTCATATCCAGGGTAACCGCACCCGCGTCCAGCGGCCGCCTGTCAACACTATCCATCGGCAGGTGCAGCATCACTTCCTTGCCGGTAGCATGGGCCGAATTGGCTAATGAAGGGGTGTAGCGGGCCTGGGGAAGAAACGCACAGGCCACCGGCCCCGGAAGGGCCAGCACCCGCTGGCCGGCTTCCAGACGTTTACCCATATCATCGATAATAATACTGATTGACGGTGCGGGCATCGCCCACTGCTGGGCATTTAGCGGCGAAAAAAAAGCCGGGCACAAAAAAAGAACCGGCCAAAGGCCGGTTCTGATCTTCTTCACAGCATCTGCTCGCGCTGGATCGCGAGACCCTTTAACAAATTCAACGCTTCGTAGAGCTGATAATCGGTCTCGGCCAGGGATTCTTCCACTTTCTCGCCATCTTCAGTTGATTTCTTTGACTTTTTGCTCTTGCCATTTGACAGGTGGCCCGAGAGGTCGGCCTCTTTGATAGGGTCTATGGAACGTTCAACAACAGAAACACGCACCTGGTCCAGTTCAATATCAGGCTTGATGCCTTCTGCCTGAATGGAGCGTCCGGATGGTGTGTAGTAACGCGCAGTGGTCAATTTCACCGCCGTGCCATTACTCAATGGCAATATGGTCTGCACAGAACCTTTACCAAAGGTCGGGGTGCCGACAACGATGGCACGATGATGGTCCTGCAGGGCGCCGGATACGATTTCCGAGGCGGACGCAGAGCCCTGGTTAACCAGGATAACTATTGGTGCAGTATTCAGGACGTCATCCGGTGTGGCATTGAACCTCAGCTTGGAGTCACTAACCCTACCCTCGGTATAAACAATCAAGCCCTTTTTCAGAAAGGCGTCAGAAACCGCAACGGCACCATTAAGCACACCGCCGGGATTATTGCGCAGATCAAGCACCATACCTTTCAGAGCACCGTCGGATTCCTTCTTAAGCCCCTCGATGGCATCAACCATATTCTCTGCAGTTTTGGACTGGAACTGCGAAATACGCACATAAGCGAAGCCGTCCTCCAGCATTCGGCTCTTGACACTCTTGACCTTGATAATGGCGCGTTTGATATCGATTTTCAGCGGTTGATCGACACCTTCACGGACCACGGTCAGTTTGAGCACGGTACCCGGCTTGCCACGCATGATTTTCACGGCATCGTTCAGTGTCAGGCCTTTTACCGGCGTATCATCGAGACGGATGATCAGGTCACCCGCCTCTATGCCGGCACGCTGGGCGGGCGTGTCATCGATGGGTGCGATGACTTTGACAAATCCGTCTTCCATACCAACTTCGATACCCAGGCCACCGAATTCGCCGGATGTGCCCACCTGCAGTTCCTTGAACTGCTCCTGATCCAGATATGAAGAATGTGGGTCAAGACCGGACAGCATGCCACGTATGGCATTGTTCAGCATTTCGCTGTCCTCGACATCCTCGACATAGTCATTCTTTATACGGCCGAAGACATCGCTGAAAGTACGCAATTCTTCCACCGGCAGGCCGGACGTGGATTTAGTTTCACGTTCGGCAAACACGCCACTTCCGATGGAAATCGATAAACCGGCTATTAAACCGACCAGAACCAGGAATACGTTTTCTCGTTTTATGCTCATTCAATTCCAACCCGGTGACCTCCAGGATCACCCTGATTATGTCAGTTAATGAAAGCCTTACGGTGAGCTGGCTTTGTCAATAGTATTGACAATAGCATAGCAGGGAGGCTGTCGGATAGCAGAAAGGCGTTTTCAGTCGCTTATCCGGATTTGGCTGCGGGCTTTCCCGCGCACCAGCGAACCGGGTTGATCGGTTGCCCTTTGTGCCTGAGTTCAAAATATAACCCCGACTCTGATTGACCGCCACTGGCCCCCAGTAATGCCACCACTTCTCCAGTATCGACCCATTCACCGACTTCCTTATACAAGGCCTGATTATGGCCGTACAGGCTCATATAGCCATCGCCATGATCGATAATCACCAGCAGGCCGAATCCTCGCATCCAGTCGGAAAAGGCAACCCGCCCCTGCGCAACAGCGCGGACATCGCCACCCTCGGCCGCCTCGATCATGACACCGCGCCATTTCAGACCACCGCTGCCACGCCGGGTTCCGAAACGCTTTGCCAAACGTCCGCCTGTTGGCCAGCGCAGCTTCCCTTTCAAATTGTTAAAGGGCTGCTGCTGGGTGGCATCGGCCGGAATATCGACCAGTAACTCCTGCAGGGAGGAAACCAGTTCCTGCAACTGCTGCTCGTTCGTTTTCAGACGCCTCAGTTTGCCACCCTGCTTTTGCAGCTCCCGGCTTAAAGCCGCAACCGCTTGTTTACGGGCCTGTTTCTTTTCCTTAAGACGCTCTGACTCGAGCTGCTGACTGCTACGCAATACTGTCAGTGATGCGGTTTTCCGGGCGATTGAATCTTCAAGTGCGTGGAGTTGCTCCAGGCTGGTGCGCATGGCATCGATCTGCTCCAGACGGGCGCGTGAAAAATAGCCAAAATAAACCAGCATACGGCCCACGGCTGACGGTTGTTCCTGGTTTAGTAACAACTTGACCTGCTGCTGATGCCCCATGGCATAAGCCATACGTGCCTCGCTGGCCAGGTGCTCACGTTGCTGCTTCAGTTGGGTGGTCTGGCCGCGCTGCTTTTCCCGCAAGGTCTGCAGGTGCCGGCGTTTTACATCCAGTTCATTGTCAATGCGACGCAATTCCCGACTGGCTTCATTGATCTGGTTTTCAACATCATGCAAGCGCTTTTCAGAATTACTTTTCTTTCTCTGATTGGCTTCCAGGATTTGCTGCAGAGACTGGATCCGGGCGCGCAACTCTTTCAGTTCAAGTGCTTTTTCCGCGGCACCCTGTGCAGTAACGATGCTCGCAGGCAGCAGCAGGAAACTGCCGAGCAGAACGGCGATCCAAGGCCGGCGCAGCCACTGCACCGAGCGGCGGGGTTGCGCAAACCGGATCAGGCTTCTACCCCCTGCGGCGGTACCGATTCAGTCGCGGACTGCTCGGCGATCAATTCGATCAACGACCGCCCGGTCATTTGCATCGGCGGCTCGAGCCCCAGCAAGTGAATCATACTGGGCACGACATCAGCCAGGGAACCATCCACCATATGCGCACGCCTGCCGATGTAAAGCAAAGGCACAACATTAGAGGTGTGGGCGGTATGGGCTTGCCCGGTTTCCTTGCCGCGCATTTGTTCGGCATTGCCATGATCGGCGGTTATCAACGCCTCTCCACCGGCCTCCCGCAATGCATCAAAAACCCGCCCCAGACACCGGTCGACGACTTCGATAGCTTTAACCGCGGCTTGAAAATTACCGGTATGACCGACCATATCGGGATTAGCGTAGTTGCAGATAATCACTTCGTATAGACCACTCTCGATCGCCCCGACCAGTTGGTCGGTTACCTTGTCGGCACTCATTTCCGGCTGCAGATCATAGGTTGCGACCAGCGGGGAGGGGACAAGGACCCGATCTTCACCGTCATACGGCTCTTCAACACCGCCATTGAAGAAAAAGGTGACGTGGGCATATTTTTCGGTTTCCGCCAAACGCAGCTGTCGCAAACCCTGTTTGGCTGCAAACTCACCGAACACGTTCTTCAAACGTTCCGGCGGAAATGCGACAGGCACCTCAAATTCGGAATTGTACTCTGTCAGACTGACAAAGCGGCCGAGCCTGGGCCTCACCTCACGACTGAAACCCTCAAATTCGTCCTCGATAAAGGGGCGTGTGATCTGACGCGCCCGATCAGAGCGGAAATTCATGAACACAAGCACATCACCGTCTTCCACCCGCACCGGCTGGCCACCTTCCGGCACGATACGTGTCGGCTTTACGAACTCGTCACCTTCACCGCGCGCATACGCCATCTCCAGTCCGGTAACGGCGTCCTGAGCTTCAAATTCTGCCTTAGCCCCGGTAATCAGGTCGTATGCGGCCTGGATACGCGGCCAGCGATGATCCCGGTCCATCGCGTAGTAGCGACCAACGATGGATGCAAAGCGGCCTCCGCCAAACTCCTTGAACCTGTTTTCCATGGCCTGAATAGATGGCGCGGCACTGCGCGGAGGTGTATCACGCCCATCGAGAAAAGCGTGTAGATAAACGTCTCTTGCACCCCGCTCAATGGCCAGCTTTGCCATGGCGTGAATATGGTCCTGGTGGCTGTGTACCCCGCCCGCTGACAACAAACCGATAATGTGGACGGCTTTATCAGTTTCGATGGCAAGATCGACGGCATCGGTCAAGGTGGCATTGGTGAAAAATGAGCCCGTCTTGATCGACCGGTTGACCCGGGTGAACTCCTGGTAGACCACTCGTCCTGCGCCCAGATTAAGGTGTCCAACCTCGGAATTTCCCATCTGCTTACCTGGCAAGCCAACCGCTGCCCCGGAAGTACGCAGTAAACAGTGGGGATATTCCCTCCACAGCCGCTCCCAGACCGGTTTATCGGCCTTGGCTATAGCGTTGAATTCAGATTCTTCGCTGTAACCCCACCCGTCCAGAACGATCAGAATTACAGGCTTGTGAGATGTCGACATAAACTGAAACAGTATACAGACAAGAAATTGTGGCTTTAGATCAAGTCTAACCATAAACCGGCCTGCTGGCCACGTCGGTTAGTTTTAAGTGAAAAAATTACGGCTTCCTTCACAGGCGTATTATTGTATAATGTTTTATTTATAAAGGGCAGCACCAAAAGGTTGGTTGATAGTGCCCTGTTTTTATAGTTATTTCATGACACCGTAGGTGGAACAAGATATGGTGGTGACAGTCGGCCATACTCTGATTACGCGCGACGAAGATATCGATAGAGCGTCCCGTTCTCTCAAGGCAATGTCTCATCCATTACGTCTGAAAATTCTCTGCACCTTGGGGGAGCAGGAAGTCAGCGTACAGGATATTGTGGAGAACGTAGGAACCTCTCAAAGCAATATTTCACAACATCTGGCTATTTTGAGGGACAAAGGCATCCTGGCCTCACGCAAGGATGCCAACCGGGTCTATTACCGTGTCAGCGATTCCCGCACCCTGCGCCTGATCAGCATGATGCG
>Ga0209456_10001447_pt1 | contig 11544 bp, 11 predicted proteins | sample COG_11_FD_184755 | JGI IMG/M metagenome (GOLD analysis project Ga0209456, IMG submission 184755) | Pelagic marine sediment microbial communities from the LTER site Helgoland, North Sea, for post-phytoplankton bloom and carbon turnover... | ecosystem: Environmental > Aquatic > Marine > Neritic...
CCACCGGTCAATGGTGGAAGCGTCGGGACCGCGCGCTCTATGCGCCCATCCTAGGCGTCGAGATTGATCCGGCTAGTACTGCAGAGTGAACGAGACGGAGGCCCAGTAGGTGAGCGCCCTGTACTGGCCCGGGCAGCCGGTGCGCACGACTTGTTCATCGCTACAGATGAGCTCGGTATCGCCTCCTCCTCCAGGAACCTCCACCTCTTGGCCAATGTATTCGTTGCCGATGGTTCCGAACGAACCGGCGAAGGCCCCCGCGAGATCGAGCCTGTACTTGTCCTTGATGCTCGAGTCATTTCGATCATCCCAGTAGAAGCCCAATCCGACGTTCACGCTTGGGCTGAACCCTGGTGGCGGGGTGAAGTATTGCGTAAACGGTCCGCTCGTTGCGGACTTCGCGGCGTTGAAGCCCAGTCGAAGCGCCAACAGGTCCTTCGTGAAGCGATACTCGAACCCGAGCTTGACGCCCCAAGCGTTTTCCCAGTCGAAGCCTACCACAGTCGTCTGTAAGACCACGCCGTTGCTCGAGGAGATGACGGTTTGGTTCTGGTTGCCGAACTTGTCAGCCGCGTGGAACTGACCCCGGGCCTCGAGAGCCCACAGCATGTGGCTGTTGGCCTGAATGGAAATCCCGAACTGCAGCGCATGGGGGAGGAACCAATCCGCTTCCGAGTCGAGCTGTTCCGTAAGCAAGGTGGTATCGGTGGTGCCCGTCAGCTTGATCTTCGTAGGCGCGCGGTACATCCCGCTGATGCGGACCTTGCGGTGTGGCTTGATGGTGAAGCCGAAGCGCACCGATGGGAAACCGATGCCACCGAGGTTGTTCTTGACCCGACCGTACTGCTTGGACCCGAGGGCCGCGCCGACGTTCTGCCAGAGGTCGGCGGTTTGCTTGGAGAAGGGCAGCCGGAGCGCGAGGCCGAGCTGGAACTTCTCATGGGCAAGGAACGAAAAACCAGTAGAGAACTCGCCAACGAAGAACGTCACGTCCATGTCCTGAGGCGCGCCGTTGGTGCAGGTCGCCGGATTGGTGTCGGGCACGTAGTCACCGCCAGGGGGGAGGGGCTCGGGTGGGTTCGGATTGACCACATCGCCGTCGATGCACTGCACCTGGCTAAAGGACGAGCCATAGCCCGTCTCGATGTAGATGCCGCCGGCGAACACGACGCGGGGAGCGATTCTGCCGGCGATGAAGCCAGAGGCAAGTGGCCCGTAGCCGAGACCCGAGTCGACGGTGGTGTTCGGTCCCATCACGGGCGCCCTCTGGTTCACCAGGAGATTCGTCATGTTGACGGTGAACCCGATCTTGCCGATGCCCTCCAGGTTGGCCGGATTCATCACGAGCGCTGCGGGTTGATCCAGGAACGTCGTCCCGGTGAGGCCCATGCCGATGCTGCGGGTGTCGTACGCGGTGGGTTCCGGGTTGGCGCTTGCAAGTGCAGGAGTTAGCAGGCCGGTGAGAAGGCAAGCCGTCAGTAGTTTCGTCTTCATCATCACGGGCTCCTCCACCCATCGTGCCATCGTGCGCCCGGGGTGGCCGCCGCAGGATACATGGAAAGGCCGTCGATAGGTCAACCAAAAAACGCCCGACAATGCACAAATATACAGGTGAAAACCCGAACTTAGTCTCGCTTGCCGTGCGCCTCCGGAACACCTGTAGGGCATCCCACACCGGTGCCCCCTAGCCCACAGTAGCCCGCCGGGTTCTTCGCGAGGTACTGCTGGTGGTAGTCCTCTGCGTAGTAGAAGGGCGGGGCCGCGAGGATCTCGGTGGTGATGCGTCCGTACCCCGTGCGGCGTAGCGCGCCCTCGTAACGCTGCAGCGATTGTGTTGCCAGCTGGTGCTGCGCATCATCGAAGTAATAGATGCCCGAGCGGTACTGCGTCCCCCGGTCGTTCCCTTGTCGCATTCCCTGGGTCGGGTCGTGGCTCTCCCAGAAGACCTTGAGGAGCTCGTCATAGCTGATCAGAGCGGGTCGATACACGACCAGGACCACTTCGTTGTGTCCCGTCTGGCCGGAGCAAACCTGTTCGTACGTCGGGTTCGAGGTGTGGCCTGCGGCGTAGCCCACCGCCGTCGTGTAGACGCCTTCCGTCTGCCAAAACTTTCTCTCGGCGCCCCAGAAGCAGCCAAGTCCGAACATCGCTTGGCTCGTGTCGTCCGGGAACGGCCCCTCGACGGGTGTGTCTAAGACGAAGTGCTGCATGCACCGTACATAGAGAAATTGGGGTGCACCTGGTAGTGCCCGATCGCCCTCGGCTTGGCGATTCCCCGAGAATACGATACCCAAGCCTGGTGGAGGAACAGCGCATCTCCGAGATCGTCCGGCGGCTACGCGACAGCCGCAGCGTTCTTTTCGTCACCGGCGCCGGGATCTCCGCCGATTCAGGTCTGCCCACCTACCGAGGAATCGGAGGTCTCTACGAGCAGGAGGAGACCGACGACGGCATCCCAATCGAAGCCGCCCTCTCCGGGGCGATGTTCCAGCGGGACCCGGGGATTACCTGGAAGTACATCCATCAAATCGAAAGCTCCTGCCGCAATGCAGGCCCCAACCGGGCGCACGAGGTGATTGCAGAGCTCGAGGGCCGTTTCGATCGCGTGTGGACGCTGACACAGAACGTCGATGGCCTGCATCATGTGGCAGGAAGCAAGCAGATCATCGACATTCATGGCGACGTGCACCGCTTGGTGTGCACGCGCTGCGGCCACCGATGGCGGGTCAGCAGCTATGCGGGCCTCGACATCCCGCCCTCGTGTCCCGAATGCGCCTCTTTGGTGAGGCCAGAGGTGGTCCTGTTCGGAGAGATGTTGCCGCTCGACCGAACCCAGCGGTTGCAGGAGGAGTTGACGCGAGGGTTTGACGCGGTGTTCTCCATCGGAACGACCAGCGTGTTTCCTTACATCGCCGAGCCCATCGTCGATGCGCGTCGCCGTGGTGCGCTGACCGTCGAAGTCAATCCAGGCACGAGCCAGGTCTCACACATCGTGGACCACCGGCTTCGGGTGGGGGCTGCCGCCGCGATGGACGCGGTTGTACGCGAGCTTGATCGTCTTTAGGGTAGTGTGACCATGGGGGGTGTAGAGCAGCGCTACCGGTACGATGAGTCCTACGAGGAAACCGTCCACCTGTCGGACGGTCAGCGAATTCATCTGCGTCCCATGCGCCCGTCCGACAAGCAGATGCTCCTCGATGGCTTCGAGCATCTGTCGCCTGACTCGCGGTACGCGCGGTTCATGGCGCCGAAATCCACGCTGAGCGAGAGGGAGCTTCGGTACCTGACCGAGGTCGATGGCATCGACCACTTCGCGATCGGCGCCATTCGCCAGCACCTGGTCACCAAGCCGGAGGGTGTCGGGAGCGCGCGGTTCGTGCGGCTGAGCGACCAGCCGGACACCGCGGAGCCGGCGGTGACCGTTCTCGACGACTTTCATGGCAAGGGGCTCGGCTCGATCATGTTGCAACGCCTGATCGAGGCCGCCTGGGAGCGGGACGTGCGCTGGTTTTGTACCGAGCTGCTGGCGGATAACACCGCATCGAAGCGTATGATCGAGTCCCTCAGTCCGGACGTGACATTCCGCCACGCAGGGGACGGCGCGATCATCGCCACGCTGCCGGTTCCGGAGCCCGACCGAACCCCGACGGCCCCGGGCTTCTTCGACGCAACCCCCATTCACAAGCTCCTGTCCTATGTCGCGCGAGCCAAGGTTTCGGTTCGGCCGCGAGTCACGCAGCCACCCGATCCGCCCGGCTAGGAGACCTGCACGGGGAACATCATGGGCGCGCGCACTTCGAGCATGCGTTGAGCGTCGGTGAGCGTGCCGACGATGCGCAGGGCGAAGGGAAATGCGGTGCCCGGGCCACGGCTGGTGATCAGATTGCCGTCGGCGACGACCGGGTTCTCGCTGTACTCACCCCAGCCTTCGAGCATCTCCTTGACGCTCGGATGGCTCGTGAGCTGCCTATTCTGGAAGACCCGGTGGGCTTGGAGGGCGATCGGAGCTGCGCAAATCGCGCCAACCCAGCGACCGCTCTTCTCTTGCTTGCGAAGAATGTCTCCGACCTTGGCGGACGCCGCCAGCCGTTGCGCGCCTTCCGCGCCGCCGGGAAGGACGACGACATCAAAGTTTCCCTCGACATCGTCGAGCGCCACATCGGGTGTGACTACGACGCCGCGACTGCATCGGATTGGCTCGGCGCCGTCGACGCCCGCAACCGTCACCTCGATTCCGCCGCGGCGCAGCACGTCGATGCTGATGACGGCTTCCATCTCTTCGCTGCCCTGCGCAAGCAGGACCAGCGCGGTCGGCGTGTCGCTCATTGCACGTCCTCGCAGTTTCGAGACTTGTCGGATTTACAGATCTCGGCGATTCGCTCGCGGAGCGCTGCTTCTAGCTTCGTGATACCGAGGCTCTTGGCAAGATCGATCGCTGCCGTCGCGCTGACTCGGTCGACGACAAATGCCTTCAGCCCCAACAAGGCGCTCACCCGTTGCCCCGAGGCGCAATGGAGGACGGCAGGCAGCACATCCTCTCCGCCAAGGGCCTTGGCCAGGGCGCGCGCGTTGGCCTCGGTCAGGCCCGAGGCGCCCGCGACCGGGATCCTCACGAACTTCATGCCCAGACGTTCAACGGCGGCCTCCTCGCCCTCATCGCCACGCTCAGCGTCCGTGCGCAGCGTGAGGACCGTTCGATAACCTGCCTCGCGAATCGCGGTCAGCTGCTCGGGCGAGGGCTGGCCGCCGATGAGCAGACCCGTCTTGGTGACCCGAGCGTTCGGTATTGGCACCAGTGGAGGGGTTTCATCGATGTTTTTCGGTGCGCTGGGCTTTTCGGGTGGCCGGTCGGCTGCCGCCACAGGAAGAAGAGGCAGTGGGGCCGACGCGCCGAGGATGAGGCCCGCCAGAACCAAACCGAGGACTGGGATTTCACGATGCAACATGGAGAACCTCATCCTACCTCACGCCGTGGCCGCTGTTGATCGCGCGTGCCGCGACGCGACCAGAATACACACAGCCGCCGAGGAAGGTTCCCTCGAGCGCACGCTTTCCATGCATCCCGCCGCCCCCGAAGCCGCAGGCCTCGCCGACCGCGAACAGGTTGGGGATAGGATTGCCTTGCGTGTCGAGCACCTTGGCATCGAGGTCCACTTGGATGCCGCCCAGGCTCTTGCGCGTGAGGATCTGTGTGCGAATCGCGATCAATGGCATGGCGCTCGGGTCGTGGATGCGCGCCATGTTGCAGGTGCGTAGCCGGTCGCCGATGTACTGACGGACGTGCGCGATCCGGCGCAGCTGGTCGTCATTCTGAAACTTGGTGCCCCGCTCGATGTTCCCGTCGTAGTCGGCGATTTCACGCTCGAGTCGCCGGGCATCGACGTCTTGGGTACCGGCCAGCGCGTTCATCTGGTCGGCGAGCTCCGCCACGGTCTCGCCCGTGACGAAGTCTGGGCAGTGGTCGATGAACTCTTGAACCTGCTCTCCGTTCCCCTGTAGGAGACGCAGGAGGAACGCCAGCATCTTCTTGTCGCGAACGGCCGGATTGAACTCGGCTCCGGACACGGCGAACTCCTTGTTGGCGATCTTGCGGTTCATCACCTGCCAGGAGTACTTCTTTTCCTCCCGGCAAATGCGGTCGATGAGCAATAGCGTGTCGAAGGTGCCGACCAGCGGCGGGTCGACGAAGCGACGGCCCTGGTAGTTCACCCAGAGCGCAGACTTCGCTGGAACCAGGCTCAGGCCGTGGTTGGGGAAAAGCGGCTCCCAGTGCCGAACGCCCGCCGCGTAGTTCCACATCTTTTCGAGGTGGGTCACGTTCGCGCCAAGCTCCTGGGCACGGTCGAGCAGCTTCCCGTCTGCTTCCGGAATCGACCCGTTGAGCATTGCCTCAGGCGGCTCGCCCCATTGGTCTCTCGGCCAGACCTCGCGCACCTTTTCGTGGTTACCCGCGATCCCGCCCGCGGCGATGACGACGGCGTCGCCCCGCGCTTCGAACGACCCGGCGTTGTTCGTGCCGTGGCAACCGACGACCTGGCCGCCTTCTTTGGTGATGCCATCGACCCGGTGATCGAAGTGAAGTTGAAGCCGCCCGGCCTTTTCGTGTGTTCCGAGGCGCTCGATCAGCGGCAGTACGATGCCTTCCCCAGTCCCCCAGACGATGTGGAACCGCGGGACGGAGTTGCCCGGGACGAAGTAGCCACGCTCAGTCCAGCCGACCGCGCGGAAGATGCTCACGTCCCGTTCGGCGAGCCAGCCGCGGACCTCTTCGGTGCAGCGGTTGACATAGGCTTCCGCCCAGCGGTACGGCCACACATCGCTCGGGTCGAGCTCCCCGTAACGAACCCAGTCGCGCATTGCGAGGTCGACGGAGTCCTTGATGCCGCCCTTGCGTTGCTCGGGAGAGTCGACGAAGAACATCCCGCCGAACGACAGCAAGGCGAGGCCGCCGAAGCGCTCCCGCGTGGCGGCGTCCAACATGAGCACCCGTTTGCCGTTATCGAGCAGCTCGAGCGCGGTGACCATCCCTGCGAGACCGCCGCCAATGACGACGACCTCGGCTTCATAAGTGCTATTGCGAGCCATGGAGATCGGCGAGGATAGCAGGTAGGCGCTCGCCCGGGGGTGGCGGGGTGGGGATGAAGGGTCCGCACTCCCCAAATGCGGATGAATCGGTCACCTTAAGCGCCAGCGCCAGTGCCAGTGCCAGTGCCAGTGCCAGTGCCAGCGCCAGCGCCAGCGTCAGTACCGGTTCACGGCTCGGTGACGTTCTCTGTGCAACGCGTAATGGTGAAGCTGAGGCTGTCCGTGTTGCCCTGGGGATCTGCCACCATAGCAATCGCCCCGGGGTAATCGCCGCCGTTCACACAATTGATCGTCGACATCCTGGCATCGATCGTCCCGAAGCATCCGCCCGGCACGCCTCCGCTATAGGTGAGCTGGTCCGCAGGGGTCTCCGCGTCCGTGGCGGCGATGGTAATCGTGTAGTCGCTTGGCACGCCGTTCGCGCAAGGCAGCACTGGCGCCGACGTCACCGACGTAATGACCGGCGCTTCACCGCCCATCATCCCGCCGGCACCACCGGTTCCTGTGGAGCCGCCACTTCCACCCGAACCAGCGCCCCCAGAAGCAGCGTCGCTACCACAGCCAACGAGCGCTAGCGCTCCGCCCAAAACCAATGCCACGATCGATCGCATACTGACTACTCCTCGCCTGCCCAACCCTACTAGTTCCCCTGAGCAAGCTTGTTACCACGTAACCCAGGCAGTCTACAGCTATCCGCACCCCGAAATTGCGAAACGGGATCCCGAAGGACCCCGTTTCACGTTTGATAAAGGGGACAGTCCCCATGTTGCACGGAGTCTTCGCCCCGCTCAGTTACAGAGGCCTATGCGCGTTGCATGGGGGCAGTGTAAGGTCACCGGGCTTGCGTGAGGTGCTTGGGCTTGTACGGTCTGGGGCGGAGGGCGAATGCGCGATTTCGAGGGGAAGGTTGCGGTGGTCACGGGCGCCGCGCACGGCATTGGACGCGAAACGGCGCTCGCCTTGGCGGAGAAGGGGTGTCGGCTCGCGATCTGTGATGTGAATGAGGCCGCGCTCGAGGGCGTGCGCCACGAGCTCGAGGCGAACGGGGCGACCGTCACGGCGCATCGGGTCGACGTCTCCGACAGGACGCAGATGGAGAAGTTTGCAACCGACGTCGTAGAGGCGCACGGCGCAGCTCACATCCTCGTCAACAACGCGGGCGTCACGGTCTACGCGTCGTTTGAAGAGCACGACATCGAGGATCTCGAGTGGATTCTCGGCGTGAACATCTGGGGTGTGATCTACGGCTGCAAGTTCTTTCTGCCGCACCTCAAGGCTGCCGGCGAGGGCCACATCGTGAACCTCTCCAGCGTGTTCGGGATCATCGCGCCTCCGCTTCAGACCAGCTACGTCGCGAGCAAATTCGCGGTGCGAGGTTTCAGCGAATCGCTGAGGGCAGAGCTCGCCGAGGACAGGATCGGGGTCACCTCGGTCCATCCCGGCGCGATCAAGACCAACATCATTCAGAACGCCCGCCTGGTTACCGATACCCACGAGGAGCTCCGCAACTCGACACAGCGTCTGTTCGATCAACTCGGCACGACGCCCGATGTCGTGGGCGCGCGGATCGTCCGGGCGATCGAGTACAACTCACCGCGCGTCTTGATCACCAAGGAAGCGCGCATGGCCGATGCGCTCAAGCGCCTCATGCCCGCGACCACCGACGGCATCGTGGCTCGCATCTTCAAAAGGGTCTCCACCCAGTAATCGTGCAGAGCATTCAGCGCGAGCGATTCGGGGACTTCTCCGTCCTTCACCGCGAAACGAGCGGCGTGAGGCCGGTCGCCGTGCATTTCGCGCACGCTACCGGCTTCAACGCAGAGACCTATCGAGCGCTGCTACGGGACCTCGATCCGGCGCTCGACGTCTACGCGATGGACGCGCGCGGGCACGGAATGTCCGAGGCTCCGGCAGACCCGAGGAAGCTGCGCTCCTGGCGGCAGTATCGCCAAGACTTAGAGGCGTTCGTCGAAACGCTTTCGCGGCCCACGGTCCTCGCAGGCCATTCGATGGGCGCGACGGTGAGTATGGAGCTCGCGGCACTCCGGCCCGACCTGGTCCAGGGCCTGGTGCTCATCGATCCCGTCATCGTCCCGCCGCGCCACGTCCCGATGTTGGCTCTGGCCCGCACCTTCGGAGTGGCCGGGCGTCTCATCCCGATCTCTCAAGCCGCGGCACGCCGGCGCATGGAGTTCCCCTCTCGCGAAGCGGCGGTCGAGAACTATGTGGGGAAGGGACCGTTTCGTACTTGGCCGCGCGAATGGATTGAGGCGTATGTGGACGGCGGGACGATCGACACCGAGGAAGGCACCGTCCGCCTCAGCTGTGATCGCGTCTGGGAGAGCCGGACCTTCGCCTCTGCGAGCGTCAACCCGTACAGGCAGATCGAGAAGCTTCAGTGCCCCGTCACCCTGATCGCCCGAGAACACGACGGTCCACCGTTCACTCGGGCGTCCCGAGATGCGTTCATGCAACGCCAACCCGACACGCGCCTTCTGATCCTCGAAGAAGCGTCTCACTTCATGACGATGGAGCATCCGGAGATTTCGCGCGCGGAAATCGAGCGCATGGCCGAGACCGCACGCTCAGAGCTCAGATAGCTCGCGCTCGAAGCCGCCCGACAAGATCGGAAACCGGCACCAGGTTTTAGGGTCGAGGTTCTTGTCGTCGACGTGAAACGAGGGCGCGTAGCGCTCGCGCTTCCACTGGTTGCGTGACCAGAGTTGGAAGAAGCGCTTCACCCAGCCGCGAAGGGTCTCCTCGTCATACTCGGAGAACTCGCTCGCCAAGATCTCCAAGCAATCGGCAGGCGGAAGCTTGTCTCCGATGGCCAATCGCTCGATGACGTCGAGCACGGGGTAGGGCATCAGGTCGCCCTCGTCGGTTTGATCACTGCCCCTGGGGCGGAGCTCGGCAGTGGGCGTCTGCACGTTGATCGCATGGAGTGCAGGGATCGGCTGCATGCCGACGGGCCCCGTGGTTTCGAGCCAGCGAAGCCAGTGCCGGAGGAAGGCCTTGTCGATTCCCGCGATCGGGCTCAGGCCACCGCAGGTGTCGCCGTCCATCGTCGCATAGCCGACCGCCGCTTCGGAGCGATTGCTCGTCGAGAGGAGCAGCGCTCCGCGCATATTGGCCAGCATCCATACGCTTGGGCCGCGCGCGCGAGCCTGGATGTTTTGTAGCGTGATGTCGTCCTGATCCCAGGTGAGCGGACGCCCGACCGCGCCGCCGATCAGATGCTCGTACGCATCGACGATGTGCTGCACGTCGAGGATGTAGAACGTGGCACCGATCGCCTCGGCCACGGCGGTGGCCGCGCTGCGGGTGACCTCGCCGCTGTTGTCAGTCGGCTGGTAGGCGCAGCATAGAAGCTTGCCAACCCAGTCACGGGCGCTCGGTTCGGGGGCGAGGCCAAGCTTTTCGGCGAACCGTTCGGGGCCGAGCTCTTCGAGCGCGCGGTCGACCATCAGAGAGATCAGGCAGGCCGCCGCGGCGGAGTCCGCGCCGCCACTGATGCTGAGAACGAACCCTCGTGAATGGCTCTTCCGAAGATAGTCGAAGAGGGCGAGGGTGAGCGAGCGCATGAGCTCTTCTTCTTTGTGCTGCTCGCTGGCTTCCCAGGGCGGCCTGGCCGGCTCGGTTCGCTTCATGCTGGCGCGTGGGAACTCGAAGTCAACGCTGGTCCTTTTCGCTCCCGGGTCGGTGCTGTCCGCCTGAAAGCTGGTGGTTCGAACCTGTTCGGTCCGCGACGCCTCGACGTCGACGACGGCCGTGGTCAATACCGAATCATCGAAGGTGAGCCGGGGCGACTGTGCGAGGAGCTTGCCGTTTTGCGCGATGTAGCAGCCCCCGTCGTAAATCACCCGGCCGGCCTCGTTGCCGAGCAGGTTCGCGTACAAGTAAGTCACCGCCATCGAGCGTGACCCTTCGAGCACCAGGCGCTCGCGCACCAGGTGCCTGCCGAATGCAAAGTGGCTGGCGCTTGGGTTCACGATGATGTCCATCGCATGACCGTCTTGGCCGCCGCGCCGCTGCGCGACCCATGCATCCTCGCAGATCTCGAAGCCGACTCGCACGCCCGAAAAATCGAAGAACACATCGCCGAAGGGGTAGCTCTCGCCACCGCGTTCGAGCTGCACCACTTGATGGCTCGGCCAGGGCTTGAACCAGCGCGGCTCATAGTGAAGCCCCTCGCCAGCGAGGTGCTCTTTGGCTGCGAAGCCCGCGATCCGGCCGTCAGCGACGACGCATGCGGTGTTGTAGAGACCGCCCCGGCGCCGGACCGGCATCCCAATGCTCACGACCATGCCCTCGGTTTGGGGCACGAGCTCCATCAACATCGACCAGGCGCGCTTCGCGACATCCGGCCCGAGGAACGCGTCCTCACAGCCATAGCCCGTCGTGCAGAGCTCCGGAAGCACGAGCAACGCCACCCCCTCGGCGTGCGCCTGCCGAAGCACCTCCTCGATGCGCCGCTGGTTGCCGGCCCAATCGAGAGGCGTCTGATTCAACGACGCGGTCGCGACCTTGATGGGGATCATGCATGATCTCTAGCACCGGTCGGTGCCCGGCCGCCTCATTGAGGATTGACTGCCGATTCGTGCCGGCGTACTCTGATTTCACATAACGTCAGGTTCTGCCAAGTTGAGTAATGTATGGACTTCCAGCAAGCGCCTCCAACCCTTGGAAATCAATACGATTCTGACTCCCTTCTGCGTGAGTACCTGGAACGGACCCTGCCAGCGGAGCTGCTGCAGCGACTCGAACCGGAGTATCGGGAGCTCGGTGAGCTCAACGGCGGGGAGCTCTTTCAGTTGTCGCTGTCCGATCTCGACAACGAGCCGGTGCACACGGTCTGGGACGCCTGGGGGAATCGGATCGACCAGGTCGAGGTCACCGAAGTCTGGAAGCGGGCTCAGATCCTCTGCGCCGAGCATGGTCTGGTCGCTGCCGGGTACG
>Ga0209456_10001448_pt1 | contig 11544 bp, 10 predicted proteins | sample COG_11_FD_184755 | JGI IMG/M metagenome (GOLD analysis project Ga0209456, IMG submission 184755) | Pelagic marine sediment microbial communities from the LTER site Helgoland, North Sea, for post-phytoplankton bloom and carbon turnover... | ecosystem: Environmental > Aquatic > Marine > Neritic...
TCAGTGCCGGGCGCACGCTGGGCGAGCTGCGCGAGACGCTCTCGAACCGCTCGTTCCTGGTGCTGTTCGTGTCGGCCCTGTTCGGGGCCATGGCCGCCGGGCTCAGCACCTCGCTCAACCTCTACTTCAACACCTACTTCTGGGAGCTCACGCCCGAGCAGATCGGGCTTCTGACCCTCGGCCCGTTCATCTCCTCCACCGTCGCCCTGATCGCGGCCCCGGCCCTGTCCAAGAGCCGGGGAAAGAAGCAGTCGGCCGTGCTGATCTACGGCCTGGCCATCGCGCTGGCGCTCTTCGTGGCCCTGGGAGCGTCGTACGCCTCGAAGACAGGGGTGAGCGGTTACACCCTCCCGGCCACCGTCGCGGATCCGGGTTCGTCATCCTTCGGCGACGTGCAGCAGGTGGCGTTCAAGATGGAGACGCCCGCAATGCTGGTCGCGGGCCTCTCCATGACTCCGCTTCCCACTCTGCTGCTCGCGGCGGACGTGCGGTATCTGTTCTACGAAGACGCGGCCGCCTTCGGCTGGCAGAACGTGTTCGTATTCAACATCGGGGCGGAATACGCAGCGAGCGACAAGTTCGCCCTTCGGGTGCCGCTTCCGGATCGATGCGGGCTACGTGCTCGGATTCGAGAATTCGGTAACGGGGCCTCTCCTCGGCGGTGTGTCACCGGAGAGTGTGACGCTCAAGTCGAGCGGCAACGCCTTCCAGCTCGCCTTCGCACTGGGGACGAGAGGCTTCTAGGCGTTCTCGACGCACCGATTGGCATATGCCGGCGCCTGACCGCAGAAATCGGTTGTCGGAGCCAGTCGAGCGTGCGCGATCGTTGAGTTTCTGCCCCAATTGTGGTATCGACGCCACAGTTGGCAGGCTTCCGTTCGCCCGTTAATATCGTCCCAATAGTGTGTCGTGACAGGGTTCCCGTTCGCGACAGTATCGACCTATTTTCGTCGGCTTCCGACGAGTCGGGCGCAGTCTCCAACGAGGAGGGACTCACATGAGAGGCTTCAAAGTTTTCGCAGTAGGCCTGTCCGCCATCGTCGCGCTGACGTTCGCAGCGTGCGACGAGAAGCCGACCGAGCCGGAAAATCAGGTAGCTGGCGAGCTGCAGGCCAGCCTCGGGAACGGCTATCCGTCGCCCCACTTCGACTACAAGCTCAACATCATCGGCGTTCCGCAGGAAAAGTCGGCCGACATGGACAACAACAATGGCCGGCGGATCTTTGTTATGCTGAACTCCGTCAACACGATTCCCGACCACAAGAAGGGCGGGAAGAACAACCAGCTCGCCGGTAGCGACGTCAACAAGATCTACCTGTGCAACAGCACGAACGGAGAGAACGATTACAACAAGGACGGTCGCTGCGATGCGTGGCGCACGGATAACGTTGACGGTTTCGGCGTAATCGACGCCAACGCCACCGACAGCAACGGCGCCCTGTTCGGGATTCCGGATCCGTGTGCAGGTGAGGACAGCACGGACGGCTGCACCCCGCGCTATGCGATCTGGGCCCGCGCGAAGACTCCCGGTGGCAACGCGATCATCACCACGTGTGCCGAGGAAGAGTACACGGGTGACGACAACGACATCTGGTGCGGCGACAACGGGGTCACTCTGACCAAGCGGTCTGATCGTCAGGCCATCGAAGTCACCCAGAATCTGTTGTTCATGGGCCTCACTATCGATGGCACCGAGGACGACCTGCAGAACTGCATCGAGGATACCACCGACGTCGACTATGGCGAAAACGACTACGACATCTACCTGTTCGACCGCTGCTTCGAGAACTACTTCTGGAACTACGATAACAACGGTCTGAAGAACCTCGAGCTCCGGTTCTACTGGGAACCGACCGTCTGACGACAGAGTACAGTTGAAGTCTTCGAGCCCCGCGATCGAATCACGGTTGCGGGGCTCGGTGCTTTAGTGAATGACGCAAACCGGGCACCCCCCTACTACACGCCCGCCGCCAGCTCCGAATAGTCCCCGCTATCGAACGCGAAATCCTCCAGAAGCTCGCAGAAGCACTCCCGTACAACCTCGTCGTCCGTCATATGCAGCTTTCACCACTTCGCCGCCCGCACCCGTGTCCAGGGGCGAGCGGCCGATGCGCAGATCGGTGCAGGCGCCACCCGATGACGCGCCCCCTTCCGGCTGCGGCCGGCTCTTCTCTATCTCCGCCAAACGTGCCTCCGAAGCATGGATCCCACGCATGCGTCTTGGGTAACGATCACAGCGACTGCATCCACCCGGTCATCCCATCGGGCATTTCGTGTGTCCAACAGGGAAAGGGTGGTGCGCGGGAATGGGGTGCCTCGCTGGCTACCCCCTGTACATAGGAATACTTTGCCGGCTCCGGGGCTCTAACACCCGGGAGCGGATTCACTCGATCGTCGAGAACTGATGAGCTGGTTCGAACGGCTGCGCGACAGGCATATCTTCCGGACCGCCTTCATCTACCTGGGCGGAGCCTGGGCCTCCATGGAAGCGATCGGCTTCTTCGTGGACAACTACGGTTGGTCCAGGACGGTGCTGGACGTAGCCGTCTTGCTCATCGTGCTCGGTTTCCCGGCTGCCTTGATCATCGCCTGGTACCACGGTGAGAGTGGTAAGCAGCAGGTTCAGCGGACCGAGGCCTCGCTCCTTCTCACCCTGGCCGTCCTGGCCGCGATCGGAACGTTCCGGTTGAGCACGGCGGCGGAGAATCCGGCCGCCCGGATGGATCGCGGGGCGACGGACGCAATTCCGGCGGCGACGACAGACCTGGGCGATCGCTCGGTGGCCGTCCTGCCGTTCGTGAACAGCACCGGAGTGGACAGCCTCGACTGGCTCGGGCCGGGGATGTCCGACATGCTGACCACCAACCTGGCGCAAACGGGCGCCCTGCGAGTGGTCAGCCCGCAGCGACTGTTCGAACTCCTCAGGCAGGAGGGGCACGAGGAGACGGACCAGATTCCGCAGGAACGAGCCATGGAAATCGCGTCCCGCTCGGGGGCCCGAACCATGGTGCACGGGTCCATTCTCGGCACGGCCGACGACCTGGCGCTGGACGCGCAGCTCATCGACCTGAGTGACGGAACCATCATCGCCGCGGAGCGGGCGCGCGGATCGGATGTCTTCGCCCTGGCGGATACCGTTGCCGAGCGCCTCGCGAGCACGCTCGCGCGTGGCGCGGAGTACCAGATGGCGGCGGCTCCCGAGAAGTCGCCTCTCGAGCTCACCGGCGACATGGGCAAGTTCCGCGACTACCAGGCAGGGGTGCGTACGGCATGGAGCCAGCTGGACGGTGACAGTCTGGAAGTACGGTACCACCTCGTGGACATGCTCGAGATGATGCCTGGCCGGGAGGACGAAGCTCGCCGCGCGCTTGAGGAGATCATCCAGATTGCTCCCGAGGAGGCGCAGGCGGTGGGCCGCCTGGCTCGAATCGCCATCGTGCAGGGTGACATGGAAGCGGCCGACAGTCTGATCGTTCGCTATGCCGGCCTGGAGAAAGACGAGCTCAAGGTGCACACCGGCTCGGGCCAGTTGCTCGAGCACGCCGCCCGGTTCGAGGAGGCCCGCGATTCCTATCGGCAGGCGCTACGGGTCGAGCCCGACAACGCGATCCTGCTGGATCTGTTGGCCCGCACCTACTTGCGAGCGAACGACCCGACGGGAGCCCGTGCCGAGATGGAGGCGTTCACGTCGGGAGCCACCCCAGCGATCGAATCGGAAGCGTACCTGCTGATTGGGGACGCCTGGGTGTGGGAAGGACGATTTGCCGAAGCACGGACTGCGTACGGACGAGCGGCCGCGGTAGGCGAACGCGAGGGCCTTCCCGACCTGGAGGCGGCAGGTCGCGAAAGCTCGCTCTGGGTAGAAGCGCTGCTCGATCCGGAGAACGGGGTATCTCGCATCAACAGTTCGGTGTGGACCCTCCTCGACCTGGGTCGAGGCGAAACCGCTCTCAATCTCGTCGAAGCGGCGGACCGGCTCTACGTGAGGGATTCTGACCGGCTGTATCCCATCGAGTTCCACACGATTCTCTATCTGAAGGGTCGCGTCTACGAACTACTGGGCAAGCCAAGGGCAGCCATGGCCGCCTACGGGAAGCTCCTGAAGGACTGGGGCGACGTGCTCGGCGAGATTCCGCGCATGTCGGATGCGGCGGAGAGGATGTCAGCTATTCAGGCCGAGTGGGTCGACAAGGGCGGGCGTGTGCCACCACCACCGGGAAGCGCCAGACGTCCTGGCAGCCCCCGCACGGAAGTGGGAGTGTCCTCCGGATCCGGCGAGTCTGCTCTGCGGCCGTAGCCTCGCCCGCCTTCGGCATGAGCAGCCGACTGTACATTCCCGCGCCGACGATGCCGCCCAGGATCGGGCCCACCAATACACGATGTGTCCTGCCCAGTAGCCTCCCACCAGCGCCGGCCCGAACGTGCGCCCCGGGTTGAGCGATGCCCCGGTCAGGGGGCCGCACGCCAGGGTGGCCTCGACCATGATCCCCGTGATTCAGTTGTCCACGCAAGTAACTGGTTGCGCACGCAACTGCTCCTACGGAAATTGGGAATATGGGCAAAGACAAGAAGCGGAAGAAATCAGCGGATGGGAAGGGGCTGCTTCAGACGGGCCGATCGGACGCGGCGCCGGCCTGGCTGATCCAGCGGACGGCTCGCCTCCTCAGGGTCCTGTTTCTGCGGCTGGTGCAGGACGAGGGCGGCTTCGACCTCACCCCCGAGATGTGGACGGTGCTGACCCGGCTCGTGGCCCGCGACGGCCAGTATCAGTCAGAGCTTGCCGCGTCCACGTACCGGGACCGTCCGAACATGAGTCGGATTCTCGCCGGTATGGAACAGAGAGACCTGATTGCCAGGCGGCCCGATGCCGAGGACCGGAGGAAGACGCGGGTCTACCTGACTCCACGGGCTCGGGAGATCGTCGCGGCCACCGCGCCACTGGCGATGCGCACGCGCGATCGGCTCTACGAGGGCTTGAAGAAGAAGGAGTTGAAGGCCCTGCGCCGGGCCCTTCGAATCGTGGAGGCCAACACGCTCTCCGTACTCAGCGACCTCGAAAACAAAGCGCCGCCCAAGTAGAGGCGGCGCTTCCGTCCTTCTGCTCTTCCAGCCGACCACGGCAACGACTGCGAGGGGTCAGCCTCCGCTCTTCAGGTGGATCGAACCGTTCACGGTTGCCATATCGAGATCTCGCCCGCCGCTGCCGATGGTACCCTTCATGTTCTTCATCGAGAACCGGCCCTTCACCGTGAGCGGGAAGTCGGTTTCCATCCCGCCGTTGACGGTGGCAGCGGACACGTCCGTGCTCGCGCCACTCGGCAAGCTCACCGTGATGCTTCCGTTCACCGTGTTGAAGCTCATCGTACCGTCCCAGTCGGCGCGTCCCATTGCGGCGTGAATGGACCCGTTGACCGTGGTGGCCTTCGCGAGCCCGCCGGTGGAAACCTTGATGTCGCCGTTGACCGTCGTGGCCACAGCATCGGCACTAAGGTCGCCAGCTTCGATGTCGCCGTTGACGGTTGTGGCCACGAGCCTGACGCCCGCCGGTACCTGGATGGTGAACGCCACGCTCACGTCGTTGTCCTGGCTGGACAGCCGGCCTTTGTCGCCGGGCGCGCACTCGTTCTTCTTGCCCTCGGCATCGGGGTAGACCGCGCAGATCGTCACTCCACCCGCGTGCTCCACTACCTCGACACGTACGTCTGCCGGATCGTCCTTCTTACCCTTCTTGACGGCCGACACTGTGACCTGGTCTCCCGACGTGCCGGTGGCCTTGATGCCACCGTTGATTCCCTTGATCTCGATCGCGTCCCCGCGATCCACCGAGCCCTGCCACTCCCAGTCCTGCGCCTGTTGAGCGCTTGGCGTCGCCTCGAACAGATCGCCCACCATCGGCGTGTCCAGCGAGCCCGCTGCCGTGACCAGGCCCGCCGCGGCGAGCGCCATAACCCCGATTGTCTTCATCATCATACCCCTTGTCTACTCTTGCCTGAGCGAGATGGTGCCGTCGAATGCCGACAGCTCCACGAGCGCCTTGCCGGTTCCCAGGGTGAACGAGATTCGCTTCTTGCCGAAATCGCCCTCCAGCTCGACAGGGAAGTCGGTGTCGAGTTCCCCGCTGAACGTGTCGATCGAGATGCGGGCGTTTGCTCCGCCGGGGATCAGCACGTCCAGGTCGCCGTCGTGAGTCGACAGTACGTAGCGCCCTCCGTCCTCGATCGTTCCCTCGTAGCCGATGTCGCCGTCCACGGCGTTCACGCTCACGTTGTCCGAGGTGATTCCCTCGAGGATGACGTCGCCGTCCACCGCCGTCACGGCGATCGCCCCGTCCGACTCTGACACGGATACGTCACCGTCCACCGCGTTCACGGCGATCTTGCCCGACGCGGCAGCCAGCGTCACGCTACCGTCCACCGCACTAAGCGCTACGTTGCCCGAGCCGCCGTCGAGGGAGATGTCTCCTTCCACGGTGCTGACGGTCACGTCGCCGGCCGAGCCTTCGATGGACACTTCCAGGGAGACCCCGATCATCTCTATAGCCATGCCACGAGGAACGGACAGTTCCAGTTCTCCGTAGACCGGTTCGCCCCACTCGCCCTTGGCGGCCACGTGAATGGTCCCGCCGGACTGCCGGATGTCGAGCTGGCCTTCATCTTCGTCATACGTGGCGATCACACGCATTTCGCCGCGATTCCACCCCGTGATGTTCACCACGCCCTCGAGCTGATTGATCTCGAGGCGGCTGGCGTCCACCGCGAAGGTGGTGTCGGCCTGCTGCGCGGGCGCCAGTGCGGCCAGCATTGCGGCTGTCACATGCGCTATCATGAGTACCTCCCCTTCTCCCCGTTCATCGTTCCCGCGGACCGCCCGTCCACGGGTTCGTTCTCAGTCTTATGAGCTTGCCAGCACGGCCGCCTGCTGCAGGACGCGGAGTTTCCGCGACCGGGCGTCGGCCAGATGCCGGTTGAGATAGACGCTCGCCGGATCCGCCTCGAGGGCATCCTGCGCCTGTGCGATGGCCCGATCGATGGTGGCCAGGCTTCCCTCCAGGGCCTCCACCGTCTTCGGGTCCAGCCGATCGCGTCCGATCCGCAGCTGCTCCTCCAGATCCTGCACGGTAGCGTCGTACGAAAACTCCGAACCGGCCTCCGGAGACGATACGAAGCTCGCTTCCGGAACCGGGACCTCGGCGACAGAGCGTCCGTCCTCGAGTCCACCGTTCTGGACGCTCAACGCCACCCAAACGCTGGCGCTGCCCAACACCAGGAGTGCGACGGCCGCTGCCGCCAATTGCGGAATTGTGAACGAAAAGCTGCGCCGACCGCTTTTCGGCCTCGCGCTCGCGAGACGCACCACGGAAGCGTCTTGGTCTGCCCTGATCCTCGACTCGATCGCCGGCCACAGGTCGGACTCGGGAGCATGTCCCGGCAGCGAGCCCGCAGCGTGGCGTACCGCCCGGAGCTCCTCCAGGACCTGGCGCAACTCGGCGTCGCCTTCAAGGGCTCCCTCGAGCTGCGCCAACTCATCCCCGGACACTTCGCCGTCCAGGTAATCCGAGAGTCTGTCGTTCCAGTCGGTCATGGATCTGCTCTTCTTAGCGTCTCGTGTATTGAGTCTTCGCTGACTCTTGCTGCGTATGATTCGATCATGGAAGGCTCCGGATGGTTGGAAGACCGAAAACCGGTCAATTCAGGGGCTCAGGTACTTTCTCATCAGCATCCGGGCCCGATGCAGCTGAGCTTTCGTCGTTCCGGTCGTTACCCCAAGCATCTCGGCGATCTCGCGGTGCTTGAAGCCTTCGACGTCGTGCATGACGAAGACGTCTCGAGCACGCGCGGGAAGGCGTCGCATGCCCGCCTCGAACTCGGCTCCGATCGCGGCCCTCGGCTGGGCCCCTGACGTGCGGTCCAATACCGCTTCCGCATCCGGGTGATACCGCTGCCGCCGGATGCCGAGTTTCTTCCTCTGCCCGAGGACCAGGTTGACGGTGACCCGGTGAAGCCAGGTGCTGAACGCCGATTCGCCCCGAAACGAGCCCAGCTTGTCCCAGACGCGAACGAAGACATCCTGCGTGACCTCGTCGGCCAATTCGGGTTCGAGCATTCGCGATACGAGTGAATGGACTCGCGCGACATGTCTTCGATACAGGCGCTCGAATGCGGCCACGTCTCCGCCGGCAGCCAGCCGGACGTCGTCGAGGTCTTGATGCGCGGCGCTTCCACCATCGCCGGGATTCATAGCCAGAGCGAGTCTCGCGTTCATCTGGAGAATGGGACGGGCCCTGCAAAGGAATGGTTGAAACGGCCGAGTTGCGCAATGACCGCCACGTCGGCATAACGTCTCGCTACTCACGCGGGGAACGTGGATGACGATTTCGGTCTGGTATCACACCTTCGGCTGCAAGGCCAACCAGTACGACACCGAGCGAATGCGCCAGGAGCTCGAGAGCCGGGGTGCGTCGACGACCGACCTGTCGAGCTCGGCGACGACGGCCGTGCTCAACACCTGCACGGTCACCGACCAGGCGGATCTTTCCGCGCATCGGCTCATCCGGAAGCTTCGGCGCAGCCACCCCGATCTGCGCATCGTGGTTGCGGGGTGCTCTTCGGCACTCAAGGCCAGGGAATACTGGGCTATGCCTGAAGTGGACGGAGTGGTGAAGGGACAGGACCCCCTGAAGGTGGCCCTCGAGGTGGCCCCCGAGCCCGCACTCGCGGCTGCCGACCACGAGCCGATCGGGGGTGTGCTTCTGCGGACGAATCACCGAGGCAGCCGTGGCTGGATGAAGATCCAGGACGGGTGCGACCGGAAGTGTTCGTTTTGCGCGACCCGGATCGCGCGCGGCGTCAGCCGTTCCCGCACGCCGGACGAACTGGTCGCCGAGGCCCGTCTCCTGTCGGAGAGTCACGCAGAGCTCGTGCTCACCGGAATTCACATCGGGCACTACGGTCTCGACCTCGATCCCGGGACCACGCTCGCCCGGCTGTGCCGACGCCTGCTGAACGACGTTCCCGGCGTCCGCTTTCGGCTTGGCTCGATCGAGGCGACGGAGATCGAGGATGAAATCGTGGAGCTGTTCGCGACTGGCGATGGGCTTCTGGCCCCTCATCTGCACGTGCCCTTGCAGAGCGGTAGCGACGAGGTGCTTAAGCGAATGCGGCGATGGCACACGCGGGAGCAGTACAGCCGCCGCCTGCTGGAGATCGTCGAGCGTGTTCAGCCACTAGGACTGGGCGCCGACATCATCGTGGGTTTCCCCGGTGAGACGGACGCCGACCACTCCCAGACGCGTGCCCTGGTGGAGGAGCTGCCGTACACCTACCTGCACGTATTTCCGTACTCGGTTCGCGAGGGAACGCACGCCGCGGACCTTCAGGATCGAGTGCCGGCCCACGTAGCCGCCCAGAGATCACGGGATCTGCGCGAAATCGGCGTAGCCAAGGGATCTGCCTACACCGCGGCGCGGAAGGGGACCGATGCCCTGGTCGCGGTGGAGACTGAATCCACCGGACTCACGGGAGACTACCTGCGAGTCCGGGTCACCGGTCCCGCCGATCCTGGAAGCCTGGTTCGCGCCACGCTAGCGGGCGCCGCGGACCTGAGCGTGGCCGCCGGTGCCACCGGTCGCCAGGCTCTCCCGGTGCTGGCCGCTTCTACCGCATAAGCAGCGCCTGCGACTGCGGCCGACAACCTGCGCGACGCTCCTCGACAGCGCCGCGATCTGCAACAGTTGCCGGTCGATGCGATCCATGTCTCACCCCGGTCGGCGCATATCGCCCTATCTTCTGGCCGCTACGGGGCCACCGATCGCCTCCAAAGTCCTTTGACCTCAGCGGATTGGGCGCTCACGGCCGCCGAGCTAGCACCGCCCCGGATGGCGCCCACTCTCTGGCGCGACTCATGCCCTGTTATCCTCCGACCGCCGCCCTCGCCGGAGATTGGGCGCAGCCGCAGCCGACAGGACGCAACCATGCAGAAGCCAATCGTGACGATCCGATACTCGCTCCGCTGGGTTCTTACTTGCGGGCTGGCGCTCGGCCTCGTCACCGGGTCGTCGAATCGCCTGCTGGCCCAGGACGTTTCAGAGTCGCTGAGCAGCCTGAACGAAGCGAACGGCAAGCTCTATATCGGTCCCCTGTCCACCGGACTCGCGGCGGCCCTGAACTCGGGTTTCTACCACACGGCCGAGGTACACGACGTACTCGGGTTCGACGCGGGTTTTCGTGTGATGGGCTCATTCGTCCCCGACGACCTCGACACCTTTCAGCCGGTTCTTCCGGACACGATCACAATCGAGGGTCGCTTCTTTTCGGATCCGTATGGCCCGGCCGGCAGTTCGGGGCTGTCACCGACCGTCACGGGTGTGGGCGACGGCATAGTCCTGGTCCCCCAGGGTGAGTTCAGGGACTCGCTGCTCGCCCTTGGAGAGAACCCGGCCGACTGGGCGATCCAGTTCCCCAAGGGTTTCGACATACCGGTGGCGCCGTACGCGGCGATCCAGGGAGCACTCGGCATCCCCCTGGGCACGGAACTCGTACTCCGCTTCATCCCGAGCTTCACCCCGAGCGATGACGTGGGATCGATCAGCATGATCGGAGGAGCGATCAAACACTCCCTGGACCAGTGGATCTGGGACGAACCGCCTCTCAACGTGGCAGTCGCTTTCGGGTTCCAGCACTTCAAGGTCGGCGACTACCTGGACGCCAATTCCACCCAATTCTCGCTGATCGCGAGCAAGAAGCTGTCGGTGGTCACGTTCTACGGGGCGGGCACGCTCGAGAACGCCAACCTGGACGTCTCCTACGAGTTCGAGCCCGACATCGCCGCCGACGTTCCTGTTGAGCTCCAGAAGGTCGAGTTCACTCAGGAGACGCCGAACGACGTGACCTTCAAGCTGGGTGGTACACTGGCGCTCGGCCCCGTCGGCCTCAACGCAGAGTATACAGTCGCCTCGCGGGACGTCTTCACCGCGGCACTGATTTTCGGCACTTTCTAGAAGTGCCTGGCCCGAGGGCCGTTCCTCTGAAACGCTCCCGTCCCGCCGGGCGGCGCGATAGCTTTCATCGTTCCCTTGCCCTCGCGTGGGTGTGCCGTCGGCCGGAGGCGACGCGATGAAAGCGATGGTCCTCGATCGGATTTCTCCCGTATCCGACAGACCGCTGCGACTGATCGAAGTGCCGGATCCGGAACCGGGTCCGGGCGAGATCCGAGTCCGGGTGCGCGCCTGCGGTGTGTGCCGCACCGACCTGCACGTCATTGAAGGTGACCTTCCCGAGTACTCTCTGCCCATTATTCCCGGCCACCAGATCGTGGGCCACGTGGATGCCCTCGGCCCTGGAGCGGGAGAGTTCTCGCCGGGGGATCGAGTGGGGATCGCGTGGCTTCGAGGCACGTGCGACGAGTGCGTCTACTGCCGGCGCGGAGACGAGAACCTGTGTCCGGACTCTCGCTACACGGGATACCACGACCACGGTGGATACGCGGAAATGGCCTTGGTGTCAGAGGAATTCGCGTACCGGATCCCGGAAGGGTTCGATGCGGTGC
>Ga0209456_10001449_pt1 | contig 11542 bp, 12 predicted proteins | sample COG_11_FD_184755 | JGI IMG/M metagenome (GOLD analysis project Ga0209456, IMG submission 184755) | Pelagic marine sediment microbial communities from the LTER site Helgoland, North Sea, for post-phytoplankton bloom and carbon turnover... | ecosystem: Environmental > Aquatic > Marine > Neritic...
TTTCGATGACGATGAACGGCGCCGTCCTTCCCATCCTCGCGCTCTACGTCGTGGCGGCCGAAGAGCAGGGCGTCGACCCGAGCCAGCTTACCGGGACCATCCAAAACGACATCCTCAAGGAGTTCATGGTCCGCAACACGTACATCTATCCGCCGTCGCCTTCGATGCGGATCGTCGCGGACATCTTCAAGTACACCGCGGCAAACATGCCTCGCTTCAACAGCATCAGCGTCAGCGGCTACCACATGCAGGAAGCCGGTGCGACACAGGACCTCGAGCTCGGCTATACCTTGGCCGACGGCCTCGAGTACGTGCGCACCGGGATGGCGGCCGGCCTCGGCGTCGACGAGTTTGCGCCCCGCATCAGCTTTTTTTGGGCGGTTGGCACCAACTTCTTCATGGAGATCGCCAAGCTCCGGGCAGGGCGGCTTCTTTGGGCGAAGCTCATCGAGCAGTTCAACCCGAAGAACCCCAAGAGCCTCGCGCTTCGCACGCACTGTCAGACCTCCGGCTGGAGCCTCACCGCGCAGGACGTCTACAATAACGTCGTTCGCACTTGCATCGAGGCGATGGCTGCGACGCAGGGGCACACACAAAGCCTTCACACCAACTCGCTCGACGAAGCGATCGCGCTGCCGACGGACTTCAGTGCGCGCATCGCTCGCAACACGCAGCTCTACCTGCAGCTCGAGAGCGGCACCACCAAGGTGATCGACCCGTGGGGCGGCAGCTATTACGTCGAGCGGCTCACCCACGAGCTTGCTCTCCGAGCCTGGGAGCACATCAAAGAGGTCGAGGAGCTCGGTGGAATGACCAAGGCCATCGAGGCCGGACTGCCGAAGCTTCGCATCGAAGAGGCGGCTGCGCGGACGCAGGCGCGCATCGATTCCGGACAGCAAACCATCGTCGGAATCAACAAGTATCGGCTCGAAAAAGAGCCCCACCTCGACGTTCTCAAGGTCGATAATACCGCGGTTCGGGAGGCCCAGGTCGCGCGGCTTCGTGAGCTGCGGGCGGAGCGCGACGAGGCTGCCCTCGCACCGAAACTTGAGGCTTTGACCAAGTGCGCCGAAACTGGTGAGGGTAACCTGCTCGAGCTGGCGATCGACGCCGCCAGGCAACGGGCGACCGTGGGCGAGATCAGCGACGCGCTCGAGCGTGTCTGGGGGCGCTACCAAGCGACGATTCGGAGTATCGAAGGCGTGTATCGAAGTGAAGTCGGCAAAGATTCGGACGCGGTAGACCGTGTGCGGGCTCGAAGTGACGAATTCCTGAGCAAGCACGGCCGCCGGCCGCGCATCCTGGTCGCAAAGATGGGCCAAGACGGGCACGACCGAGGCCAGAAGGTGATCGCGACGGCATTCGCGGACCTCGGGTTCGACGTAGACATCGGGCCGCTGTTTCAGACGCCCGAAGAGAGCGCGAAGCAGGCGATCGAAAACGACGTTCACATCGTCGGTGCGAGCTCGCTCGCGGCGGGTCACCTCACACTGGTTCCGCAACTCAAGCAAGCACTCCGGGACCAGGGCCGTGACGACATCCTCGTGGTGGTTGGAGGGGTGATACCCCCAGAAGACTACGATGCGCTTCGCGAGGCGGGGGCCGCTGCGATCTTTGGACCAGGGACGGTCATCGGCGACGCTGCAGTCGAGCTCCTGGAGCGGCTCGACGCGCAACTCGGGGGGTCGTGAACCGTCTCGACGTGCAAGCCTATGTCGATGGCGTTCGCGGCGGAGACCGCGCGGTTCTGGCCCGAGCCATCACCTTGATCGAGAGCGAGCAGCAGGCGCATGCCGAGCTAGCGCAACGAGTCCTCGAAACGCTCTTGCCGGAGACGGGCGGAGCCTATCGAGTCGGGATCAGCGGCGTACCCGGGGCCGGGAAGAGCACGTTCATCAACGCATTGGGGACACAACTCACCGCGAAAGGCCATCGCGTGGCGGTGCTCGCAGTCGACCCGACCAGCAGCGTCAGCGGAGGAAGCATTCTCGGGGACAAGACCCGGATGTCCGCGCTCAGCAACGATCCCAATGCCTTCATTCGTCCCTCTCCGACGAGCGGAACTCTCGGCGGGGTCACCCGGAAGACTCGTGAAACGATCCTTCTGTGCGAGGCCGCCGGCTTCGATGTGGTTCTCGTCGAGACCGTGGGCGTGGGTCAGTCCGAGACCATCGTCGCTGGGATGGTGGACTTCTTTCTCGTTCTGCTCATCGCGGGGGCGGGCGACGAGCTCCAGGGAATCAAGCGCGGCATTCTCGAAGTGGCGGACATGCTCGCGATCAACAAGGCCGACGGCGACAATCGGTCGCGGGCGATTCGGGCCCAGGCTTCCTACCTGAGCGCTTTGCGCCTGATGCGAGGAGAGAACGTACCGCCTGTCGTGACGTGCAGCGCGCTCGAAAGGACCGGCCTCGACGAGCTATGGGCGCTCGTCATCGAGAACCGGCGCGATCGCGAAGCCTCCGGCGAGCTCCAGCAAACACGCCGCACCCAACAAGTTCGGTGGATGTGGGACATGGTCGAGGACGGGCTTCGCCGCGCGCTCCGCAGCGACTCGGAGCTGTCGACCCTCATCGCGGAGCTCGAGGACGCCGTTGGGCAAGGCCGCACGACCGCAAGCGCTGCAGCGGTGAAGGTTCTTCGCCGATTCGCCGAGCGGGCCGGCGACTTGCTCAAGCGCGACTGAGCTCGTCGGCCGCGTCGGAGCTCTTCTCTTTCGCCTTGCCCGCAGGCCTGGGTGACGGGCCGAGAAGCTCTGCCATCCAGCGAAGCTCATCGCTGTGGGCGAGCGAATGCTTGATGACCATCGTGAGTGGCGCTGAGACGAGAGCTCCGACTGGCCCGAGCAACCAACCCCAAACCACCATCGAAACCAGCACCACCAGCGGCGACAGCCCGAGCGCGTGACCCATCACCCGTGGCTCCATCGCGCCGATGGCCAAGTTGATGCCACCAAACCCGGCCGCAACGACCAGCGCCTGGCCAGGGCCGAATTGGATCAACGCCAGCGCAATGGCCGGTGTCGCGGCGATGATTTGGCCGACCGTCGGGATGTAGTTGAGGAGATAGGCAAGCAGGCCCCAGAGCACCGGAACGTCGACGCCTCGCCACAGGCACCAGAGAAACACGAGGGCGCCGGTGAGGAGGCTCATCACCGTTTTTGCGACCAGATAGGTATTGACCTCGCGGGCCGCGGCAGACAGCTCCTGGATTTGGCCAGGCGTCGCGATCTTCGCGAGCTTTTCACGAAGGCCGGTGGATTCGAAGAGCATGAAGGCGACGATGAGCAGGACGAGAACCATCTGTGACACGAAGGAGGCAGCGTACTGGGCCATGGTCGTCGCGAGATTCAGCATCCAAGTCGACTCCGAGAAGTCGTAGATCGATTCGAGGTGAATGCCGTTGCCCGCCAACCAGAGCTCGAGCTCCCGAAGTTGGCCTGAGAGCCTCGGGGCATAGGTCGGTACGCGCGCGGTAAAGGTTCCAACCGCTCCGGCGAGTGGAACGCCGAGGGCGGCGCCTGCGGCCACGTCCAGAAGGAGGCCCGACAACACCGCGATGAGGCGCGGGACACCGCGGTCGCAAAGCCACATCACGAGGGGCGCCGTCACGATCGCGATGAAGGAGGCGACGAGAACTGGAACCAGCAACGGCGCAGCCAGCTTGATACCCGCTCCGACCACGACGATCGAAGCAACGATCAGAACGATGCGTCCGCTTTTGGTTACAGCCACCAAAACAATGTAGCGCGGATTAGGGAGGCGTGCGATCCAGCAGCTCGAGCTCGGTGCCGTCGACGCGAAGCGCGGCCGTTCCGTCGATGATGTCGCGCAGCTCGTGGCCGACGAGGGCATCTCGCCAGCCTTTCGCAAGGCGGGAAGACTGACCCAGCACGAGGTTGGTCACGTCGTCACGCGTGCCGAGCACGGTCATGTCCAAGCCTTCTTGCCCGGCGCGCTGGGCAAGCCAAGCCAGACAAAGCGCGATGACGCCTTCGACGCTCGGCAGGTTCTCAGGCTTCTTCGGTGGCACCCGTACCTCATGTTTCGGGAGTCTGGTTCCCCGTTCGATCGCCCGCAAAAGCTCGTCGCGGTGTTTGAAGCGCCGAAGGTCGAAGTTTCGGATGCCGCTCAATTGCTCGGCGTTGCGCGCGGGCCGTTGGGCCAGGGCCAATAGCGCCATGTCGGACAGCACGGTTCGTGGCGGCCGATTCTTCTGCTTCGCGACGCCCTCGCGCCAGGCAGCGAGCTCCTGCGCAACCCCGCGCGCCCTTCCGTTGAGCTTGGTCTTGCCGCGAAGCTTCCACCAGAGCGTCTCGGGCTCGGGTGGCGAACGGTCCTTGCAGCGTAGGCGTTCGATCTCCTCTTCCGCCCATTCAACCCGACCTCGCTCACGAAGGCGGTCGAGCAGCGCATCACGGAGCTCGAGCAGATGTGCCACATCCGAGGCGGCGTACCGGAGGTCGTCCGGGGGCAGAGGACGGCGCGTCCAGTCGCTGAGCTGGGAGCTCTTGTCGAGCTGAATCCCAAGAAACCCCTCCACCAGCTTTCCGAGCGAGCTGGTGCGATATCCGCAAAAAAGAGCGCCGATCTGGGTATCGAACATTCGGTTCGGCACTGCGCCGCACTCGAGCTCGAGAATTTCGAGGTCCTGAGAGCCGGCATGCATCACGCAGACGGCTTCGCTTTGAAATGCTTTACCGAGCGTTTGCACGTCGATTTCGAGAGCGTCGACCAGGGCGATGCGCTCCGCGGTTGCTAGCTGAACCAAAGCGAGATGCGGTAGGTAGGTTCGTTCGCGATGGAACTCGGTGTCGAGTGCGTAGGCGTCCGTCCCACAGAGCTCGTCCACCAGCTGATCGAACTCTGCTTGTTCGGTGATCCAGTCAAAGTCGGTCACGGCGCTACCTTAGCGCATCACGGGCCGACCGCCCGATCACCGACAATAGCGGCGGCCCGGGTGGGGTTGCTCGGCCCATTGCTTACGGCGATCGAGCCAACGTTCGACTTCGGGATCCATCGGGCCTGAGGCCGCACGGGCCTCCTCGTGCGTCACGATCTTCGCAATCGCGCTAGGGCGTTTGGACGCGAGCGGGCGCGATTGCACACGGGCGCGCTCGAGCCGCTTTCGGTGCCAGGGGTAGAGCGGAGCCGAATCACGGCAGCCCTCCACGATGTCTTCGGGAGCACAGAAGAAGCGGAAATGGAAGTGATCGTCGTGTGGATAGCTCGGCTGACAGCTCATCGCTGCGAAGCGCATCACCGCTGTCGAGGGCTCGTCGTTTGAACGGGCGTACTCGAGAAGCAGCGTTCTCAGGTGCTCGGCGACGAAGATCTGCTGGAGCTGTGCCTCTTCGTCCTCGATGAGCGCCCGAAGAAAAAGCCAAGTCCGAGCCCGGTCGAACTGCAGGACGATGTCGTCGTTCGGGTCCGCCAGGTCTCGAAAATCCACCCCCACGCCGTCTGGGTCGAAGAACGCACCCACGCTCTCGATGGGCTCGCCGTCCGGGCCGAGCTGGTAGAAGAGCACGTCGACGTCGCGGCCACTCTGGTGTGAGCGATGATGGGGGATCGGTCCGCCGCGCTCGCGGCTGAGGTCGTTGATTGTGACCGGAAGCCCGCCGAGCCCTTGGTCGACCCGTGCGCCGGCGCGAACCAAAGCGCGAACGACTTCCACCGTCCCGTAGCGAGCCGATGGATCGCGGCGCGGGTTGAAGCGTAAGCCGGGAGCCCTGAGGGGAAGCGGCACACCGCCCCGCAATGCGCCGTCATTGGGGTTCCGGAGCGAATTGGAGTCGAAAGAGCTCCAGTCCATCGCGGCGCCTTGGCGCGCTGGTTCGGTCTTCAGGGAAACCGGCGTAGCATGCTCGGTTTCGGGCGCCGGCGTCGGAACGGGCCTTTGGGCAGGGGTGCAAGCGGTCACTGCCGCGGCTACGAGCGCAGCGGCAAAGACGTCATGTCGCCCCATCACGGCTCTGTGGGATTGAGAATGGCGGCAAACACGGCGCCTGCCATCTGGACGAGAAGCTCCAAAAACGCATCCAGCTCGAGCTCTTGGCGTTCTGCCCAGTCGAGGCTCGCGGCTTCGAGGAAGCCCAGCCATCCCCGGAGACGCAGCCGGGTCGACGGGGCTTTCGGGTCTGCGCCGAAGCGGGACAAACGCGAAACCATTTGATCCAGAACAGCCTGTCGGGTCTCCTCGATGATCTCGGCGACCTCCGTGTCGGTTCCAATGCCTCCGCGAAGGAGAAAGGAATACGAGACGCGCCGGCGCGAGATGTACCCAAGGAAGGCTCGAATCCTGGTGCGAATGCCCTCGGGGTCGAGCTCATGTCCCGCGAGCTGGCGATCGACGTCGGTCTCTTCCAGGAGCTCGCGCGCCGCTTCACGGACCGCAGCGACGTAGAAGGCCCGTTTGCTCGGAAAGTAGTGGTAGAGAAGGCCCTTGGAAACGCCGGCCCGTTTGGCGATCTCGTCGATGGAGAGCTCGTCGTAGGTCTGGTTTCCGAAAAGCTCGAGCCCGAGCTCCAGCAATTGCTGTCGGCGGACGTCGACTTGGAGCCGTGTGCGTGCGGGCTGCATCATGCAAGGTGCACTATAGCTCAGCTTTGCTTTGGCGCTGCAAATCTGGGAGGTTTGCGTCCGGGGCAGCAATTTCGCATGCTGGGCAGGTGCTCCAGGCGGTGCAGCGAGTCATCGACGACATTCTCAATCCGCTCCTTCAAAAAGACGAGAGCAGCATCGAGCTGTTGGACGTCGACGAAGACGAGGTGGTCGTTCGAGTGACAGGCCGGGCGGCCTTCGGAGTCGGCGCAGAGTACGTTCGCAGCGGCGTGATCGAGCCGGCCCTGCGAAAGGTCGTCGGAAACGACTGCGCAATTCGGATCGAAAAGGCGATTCCGAAGGCTAAGCGGCGCAGCTGACGGTGCAGGTGTCAGGGCGCCGCACGATTCGGATCAGACCATCGGTGAACGGTTAGCGGCCTTTGAAGTCGCCTTCGCGCCGCTCTACGAACGAGCGGATGCCCTCGGCCGCGTCTTCGCTGTCCATCAGCTCGCGCGCGATGACCAAAAGCTCGGCGATTGCCGCCTCCTGTCCCTTCAGCTGAGAGGTCCGCGCCGAGCGGAGGGTTGCCCGGACGCCCAGAGGAGCCTGCTTGGCGACGGTGCGGGCAATCTCGATGGCCTTGTCGCGCAGCGCGGCCTCGGGCACGACCTCTTGGATCAGGCCCAGCCGCAGGGCCTCGTTGGCATCGAAGCGGTCACCGGTGAGGAGCCAGCGCATGGCGTTGCCCCAACCAGCGATTTCCGGAAACCGAATCGTAGCGCCACCGAACGGAAAAATGCCTCGGTTGATTTCGATCTGTCCGAAACGGGCGCCGTCGGCGGCCAGACGAATATCGGCGGCGAGCAGCAGCTCGATGCCGATGGTGAGGCACCAGCCCTGAACGGCCATGACGAGTGGCTTTTCGCGCTTCGCTGCGTGCAGATTGAGCGGATCGACCGAGCCCTCCGGGAACAGCGCGGCCCCGGATCGAACGGCCGGGCCCACCTCGGCCAGGTCGAGGCCCGCGGTAAAATGCTCACCATTGGCGTAGACCACCGCGCACCAGAGCGATTCGTCGGCTTCGTACTCGGTGACGGCCTCGGCGAGCTCGCGAAGCATGCGCAGGTCGAAGGCGTTCATTTTGTCTGCGCGATCGAGGACGATGTGAAAAATGCGTCCGTCGCGTTCGGTTAGCACACGGGGTCGTTCGTCGTTCATGGGCCGCGATCGTAGTGGACTGCCGTTCCATAGGCCAGCACTTCGATGGTACCCATCCCCTCGTTTCCCGCTGTGCTCGAGATGGTCGAGGTCTCGATCCTGGTGTTGAGGTATGCATCCGCGCCGGGCTGGGATTCCTTCATGCGGAGCACCGCTTCGCGACGCGCGCGGTCGATGAGCGACGAGTAGGAACGGATCTCTCCGCCGAAGATCATTCGAAACCCGCTCAAGAAGCGCTTGAAGTGGTCGACGGACACCACCACGGAACCGACGGCGAGACTTGCCAATTGGATGGGGCCAGGTGCGTCGAGCTCCTTCGTGGAGACCGCCGGCCGAGCGCGAAACCGGGCTTCGCGCTCGATGATGCTTCGGTAGTGATTGCGTTCGAGGCTCGCGCCGACGAACTTGCCCACGACGATCAGGACGACGGGGATTCCGAGGCTTATCCAGAGCTCGACCGAATCCATTTGGCTACTCGATCAGGACGGCAGTGCCGTAGGCGAGAATTTCCGAGGCTCCCTGAGCAACCGAGGAGGTCGTGAAGCGCACATTGATCACGGCGTTTGCCCCCAGCTCGCTCGCTTGCGCAACCATGCGGCTCGTGGCCTCGGCGCGGCTTTCTTGAAGCAGCTCCGTATAGCCCTTGAGCTCTCCGCCGACGATGTTCTTCAGACCGGCGGCAAAGTCGCGACCAAAGTGCTTGGCGCGGATTGTGCTCCCCTGCACCAGTCCGTAGTGCTGTACGATTTGCCGGCCCGGCACGCTGTCGATGTTGGTGAGAATCAAATGAGCCCGCCCATGTACGAAGGCTAGCCCGAAGACCCGAAACTCGCATCTTTCGGGAAGCCGAAAACATGCTATGGCTTCGCCGTGAAACTCTGCGTCATTGGTACAGGTTACGTCGGCCTCGTCACCGGCACATGCTTCGCCGCGACCGGTCAGCGTGTGGTCTGCGTCGACAAGGACGCCGAAAAAATCGAGCGCTTGAAGCGCTACGAGATTCCCATCTACGAACCGGGCCTCGAAGAGATGGTTAAGGAGAACGCCATCGCAGGCCGCCTCACCTTCACGACCGACCTCGCCTCCGCCGTTCAGGACGTAGATTTGGCCTTCATCGCGGTGGGCACACCTCCCACACACGACGGCGAAGCGGACTTGAGCGCGGTCTTTGCGGTCGCCCAGGAGCTGGCCAAGCACGCGACGCACGACCTGGTCATCGTCAACAAGAGCACGGTGCCCGTGGGGACGAACGCACAGGTTCAAAAGCTCGTCGCCGATGCCAAGCACGACATCCAAGTAGCCTCGAACCCTGAGTTCCTGAAAGAGGGCGGGGCGATCGACGACTTCATGTATCCGGACCGTATCGTGGTAGGCGTCCGCCCCGGACATGACAGAGCGCGCCGACTCATGGATCGCGTTTACCATCCACTCAATCTTTCGAGTACGAAGATCGTCTGGATGAATCCGGAAAGCGCGGAGGTCACCAAGTATGCCGCCAATACGATGCTAGCCATGCGCATCTCTTTCATGAACGAGTTGGCGGTTCTCTGTGAAGAAGTCGGCGCCGACGTGCAGAGCGTTCGCAAGGGCGTGGGCAGTGACCCGCGAATTGGCGCACAGTTTTTGCACGCGGGCCCTGGGTACGGCGGGTCTTGCTTCCCGAAGGACGTCAAAGCGCTCGTGGCAACCGCTCGGCGTCACGGCATCGAGCTCGAGCTCGCGGACGCCACCAACCGCGTCAACGTGCGACACCGGAGCTTCTTGGTGCGTAAGCTCAAGCGCCACTTCGGAAGCGACCTTGCTGGGAAACGAATCGCGATTTGGGGGCTCGCCTTCAAGCCGGGCACCGACGACATTCGCGAGTCGCCTTCGATCACCACCATCGAATTCCTTCTCAATGAAGGCTGCGAGGTCGTCGGCCACGACCCCGAAGCCATGGAAAACATCAAGGAAGTGTTTGGCGACAAGATCACCCTGGTCGACGACGCCTACGACGCGGTGAAGGACGCCGACGCCCTCGTGCTACTGACCGAATGGCGCGAGTATCAGTACCCTGAGTTCGATCGGATTCGCGATCTCTTGCGGACGCCCGTGATCTTCGACGGCCGCAACATCTGGGTCACGTACAAGCTTGCCGACCAAGGCTTCGAGTACGCGGGCATCGGGGTTCACAGCGAACCGGCGTAGCCAGCGATGTGCGGGCGATACACGCTGACTTGCCCCGACGAAGATACGCTCATTGCTAACCTGCCGTTCGACGCGTTCAGCGAGACTCGAATTGAGCTCCGCCCGCGATACAACATCGCGCCAGGGCAACGAAGCCCGGTGATTCATCGCGACGGTGGCAGGCTCATCCTCGGCGATGCGCTCTGGGGGTTCGAGCGATCGACAGGAGGGCTTGCCATCAACGCACGGTCGGAGACCGCGGAGCGAACGGCCATGTTTCGCGACGCCTTTCGCAGCGGACGATGCCTCGTTCCGGCGGATGGATTCCTCGAATGGCGAAGGGAAGGGCGAGTCAACCAGCCGTACCTCTTCCGGACCGACGACAGTTCGTTGTTCACCATGGCCGGCCTTTGGAAAGAGGGCCGCTACGTCGTCCTAACCCAAGATTCGGCCGGCGCGGTCGAGGACATCCACGACCGAATGCCGGTGGTTTTGAGCGGCGAACGAGCGCGGCAATGGCTGAACGAGGGCGAGCTATCCGAGTCGCCGCGTCTGACCAGAACGGCGGTCTCGGCGAGAATCAACCGAATCGAAAACGACGACGCCAGCTGCATCCAACCGCTCGCCCAGGCCGCATTCGAATTCGACTAGCGACCGGGCTCAGGCTCCGTTCTAGCGGCGCTGCTTTCGCTCGGGTCGTTCGATGACCTCGACCTCCGCGACCTCCGCGTCGGCCTGTTCCACCCGCATGCGCCGGGTTGGCTGTGACGACGCCTGCGCGCGAGCGGAGAGCTTGCGGGACGCGGCGTCCACGAGGGCGTCCACTCCGACTTGAATGGCGCGGTCGACCTCTTTGCGGACCTGCTTCTCCCATTTTCCGCGACTCCGCCTAGCGATGCGGCGGCGAGCGCGGGCGCGAAGTCGTTCTCGGTCGGGCATCAGCGCACGCCGCGCGCCCAAAGCCAGCGCAATGCCCCAGCCCGCAAGCACCCACTGCACCCACCAGCCCGGCCCGGACATGATGTCGATCACGAACAAACCCGCATTGACCACCACGTAGGTGTAGATGCTTTGAAGGAAGCGCATCTTTCGAGCGCTGACGATTTGCTCTTCCTCGACGAGGATCTCGCGCTCCTCTTCGATTTGCGTTGCTGCAGCTTCGACGTCGGCCGCGTCGATTCCGGCTTCGACCGCCGAGTCGACGAGATCTCGATGAGAGAGCGTCTCGAGCGGTTGCGTTTCTAACGCACGCCGCAAAATCTCTTCGACCTCGTCTCGCGAATACTGCTTCACGGCTAGAGCGTGTCCCAGCGGAACCCTTCGGTCGCAAAGGCATCGTCCGCGATGGTCTTCAACATTTCGTCGTCGTTCGTATCGATACGCCGAAAGTTGTGCTTGATGCGGCCCTTGGCCGCGCGGGTGAACGTCCTTAGAATGTCGATTTCGAGCGCCGCAGCCTCGACGCCCTTGGCTTCGATCGAGGCCTGGACGCGGCTGATCGTCGCCGCCATGACGAACAGGTCGATCATGATTTGGGCGAGGCGGTGGCTGTCGAACTGCTGGCCGATGATGCCCTTGCCGTGCTTGCGCAGAATCTGGTCGGCCGCCTGCGC
>Ga0209456_10001450_pt1 | contig 11538 bp, 7 predicted proteins | sample COG_11_FD_184755 | JGI IMG/M metagenome (GOLD analysis project Ga0209456, IMG submission 184755) | Pelagic marine sediment microbial communities from the LTER site Helgoland, North Sea, for post-phytoplankton bloom and carbon turnover... | ecosystem: Environmental > Aquatic > Marine > Neritic...
TACCGAACCACCGTTACCGTCGACCACGTTGTAGCTGTAGGTAATGATTTCGCTCTCACCGACCGCCAGGTTGTTGTAGGCACTCGGATCGACAGACAGGCTGTTGCCACTGACCGTGACTCCGCTGTCATCGCCAGCCGTTACCGTCAGACCAGACACACTCAGGCTGTCAGACGTATCAACGTCGCTAGCAGCCGCCAGCAGATCAACACTGAAGCTAGTATCATCTTCGGTTGCCGAAGCTGTCACCGCCGAACTCACCGTCGGCGCATCGTTGGTACCGGTAATCGTGATCGTGGCTGTCTGCGGTACCGAACCGCCATTTCCATCGATCACGTTATAGCTATAGGTGATGACTTCGCTCTCACCCGCTGCCAGACTACTGTAGACACTTGGATCCACAGACAGACTATTACCGCTGACCATGACAGCCGAAGCATCACCACCCGTAAGCGTCAGGTCCGACACACTGAGGGTATCCGACGCATCAGCATCAGAAGCGCCCGCAAGCAGATCGACGCTGAATGTCGCATCTTCTTCGCTCGCAGTTTTTGTCACCGCACTCGACACAGTCGGTACATCGTTTGGCCGTGTAATGGTAATCGTCGACGTCTGCGCGACACTGCCACCGTTGCCGTCGATCACATTGTAACTGTAGGTGATGACTTCCGACTCACCCACCGCCAGACTGTTGTAGGCGTCGGGATCAACGCTCAGGCTGTTGCCTGAGACAGTCACACCGGTGGCGTCGCCACCAGTTAGGATTAGACCAGAGACATTCAGGCTGTCCGAGGTGTCAGCATCCGCGGTACCGGCCAATAGGTCGACAGTAAAGACTGCATCGTCGTCAGTTGCCGAGGCGGTGATAGCGCTCGATACGCTCGGTGCGTCGTTCGTCCCAGTGATGGTAATCGTGGTGGCCTGAGGGACTGCGCCCCCGTTACCGTCGATTACGTTGTAGTTATAGGTAATGACTTCAGATTCACCTACCGCCAGATTGTTATAGGCATTAGGATCCACACTCAGGCTGTTACCACTGACGGTGACACCGCTGGCGTTGCCACTAGTCAAGCTTAGACCGGCGACATTCAGGCTGTCTGAGGCGTCGGCATCCGCGGCACCGGCCAACAAGTCGACATTAAAGACCGCATCGTCTTCCGTTGCCAATGTGGAGACCGCGCTCGTCACGATCGGTGCATCGTTCGCGCCGGTAATGGTGATCGTGGCGGTTTGAGGAATGGTGCCGCCATTCCCATCGCTCACGTTGTAGCTGTAGGTGATGACTTCCGACTCACCTACCGCCAGACTGTTGTAGGTATTGGGGGCAACAGTCAGGGTATTGCCACTGACTATCACGCCGCTGGCGTCGCCGCCGCTGTGCATTAGCCCCGAGACCGACAAACTACCACTGGTTTCGGCATCGTCAGCATAGGCTAACAGATCGACATTGAAGACTGGATCGTCTTCGGCTGCCGAGGCAGAGACCGCCGCACTAACCGTCGGCGCATTGTTCGTGCCGGTAATGGTAATCGTGGCAGTTTGCGGAACGGTGCCTCCGTTGCCGTCAATCACATTGTAGCTATAGGTGATGACTTCAGACTCACCCACGGCCAGGCTGTCATAAGCACTGGGATCCACGCTCAGGCTGTTACCACTGACGGTGACACCATTAACGTCACCCCCGATCACTGCTAGGTCGGCGACACTTACGTTATCGGAAGCATCAACGTCGCCGGCACCGGCTAACAAGTCGACATTAAAGACCGCATCGTCATCAGCTGCATTAACTGCGATAGCCGAACTCACCACAGGCGCATCGTTAGTACCGGTCACCGCGATTGTTACCGTCGCCGGTGTGCTCACCCCGCCATTGGTATCGCTCGACGTGTAACTGAACGTTACGTCGCGGCTTTCGCCTGTACTCAGATCCTGAAAGTCACTCCCCACATCGAACGTGTAACTGCCATCGCTATTGAACGTCAGGCTGCCTTCAGGAACACCGCTCAGCAATGCATAACCTGCCGAATCCAGATCACCAAATGCATCTGTCGCCACAGGCACAGCGCCACTGATCGCCGACCCGTCTTCCTGCGCGTTATCACTATGGTTACTCGCCATTGGCGGGGCATTGACAATAGTCACCATCCCGGTATAGGTGTCTGTATTCCCTTCGCTATCTGAGGCAACAACCTCTACCGGCGTCTCACCCACCTCGAGTTCTAACAAACTGTCGTCAGGAAGCACCCAGGTTCCGTCACCGTTGTTGATTGCCTCGAGTTGAGCACCATTGACCAACACGCTCACGGTGGCATTGGGGTCACTCACGGCACCGCTTAGTGACGGTGTACTATCAACCGTAGTTAATGAACTCAGAGATACGGATAGTTCAGAACCCGATTCGACCAAACCCATGACTTCGTCGCGGTCAGCAAGTACGCTATTGCTGGACAGACCTCTTGTTTCAAAACCACTTTCCGGGGTCGTATGTTGCCAGTTCAGTTCCAGGGTGAATTCGTTGACGCCGAAACCATTATCGTTTTGCTCTTCAGCAACACCCGCTGCTGTTTCCTCGGTTACCTTGGTTGGATCGAGGCCCGCGAGAATCATCGCCTGGATTATTTCCACATCAGCGACAATCTGTTTGGTATCCCCAACAAATTGCGGATTAAATACTTCATCATCAATGACAGTCTGAGCCTCACGGCCCAAATCCATCCGCGTACCATCAACGAATTCGACAGCGACCGTGCTAACACCTATCGTCCGAATCTGCTCGTTCGCGTAGACAGGGTCCCCAAGGTTCAGGACGCGTTCGATTCCATCTGTGCCGGTTGCAACTACGCGTCCGCTTATCTGGGTCACGTACCCGGCAGGGTCACTGGGATTATTGACGTTACTACCTTTGACCGTGTCCACTGCCATGAGACTCTCCTGGTTGGGTAAGCGGGCCACGCTGGGCCTCAAGCGTTAGATCGGTCTTAGCCACTGAATAGTTAGAAAATCTGGATCGGGCCTGTACTTTGGTACTAGGCCGATAAGGATGTGCAGATACAGCACAACTATCTGTTATACCGACTATAATGCCATTTTTTGGGGCATTTTTTTACTATTTGCTGGCCTGATCGAGAATCGGCTGCTGACTCAGGCGGACTGCCAGCGCGGTGCGGTCTTTGATACCAGTTTTCCGGAAAATGGAGGTGAGGTGCGCCTTTATGGTGCGCTCCGTAATTCCCAGCTCGTCTGCCAGTCCACGATTGGAGACGCCTTCCGAGACCAACAGGGCGACCTCGCGTTCACGATCGGTCAACAGCTCCAAAGGTGACGGTTCTGTTGCCTGCCGCCATAAAGTCAACACCTGCCGCATGAGCCGCCGGCCCACCCATATTTCACCCAGCAAGACGACTTCGACAGCTTTCACGAGCATGTTTGGTGTCATATAGGTATTGGCATAGCCCTCGGAACCAGTCCGGAGGGCCGCTAGACCTTCCTGCTCAGAAGGGACATCGGCGAATGTTAATACCCGACAGTCAGGGTAACTGCGTTTTAGCTCGGCAACACCGGCCAAGCGCTCCAGGCCAGCAAGAGAGAGGTGCAATAGAATGATTTCCGGAGGGCGTTGTGAAAGGAATAATTTCAATCGAGCGGCATTGTCAACTTGCACAGTCCGTTCAACACTGGCCAGCGCATCCGCCCAACGCTGCCTGACCACCTCGTCACCACTCGCCAACAGTATCATAGCCCATTACCGCTCTGTGAGCGCGAGTTCTCTGGCGCGCAGGACAGGTTTCAACAAATAACTCAGCACTGTCTTCCTGCCGGTCATGATATCGACGCTACCGACCATTCCGGGGATAATTGGCAACCGGTTGTCTTCACTGCCCAGATAGCTCTTTTCGGTACGCACGCGCACGAGGTAGAAGCTTTCATCCCGAGCATTGGTAATTGTGTCGGCGCTGATATGCTCGACACGACCCTCCAAGCCGCCATAAATAGCAAAATCATAGGCGGAAAATTTCACCACAGCTTGCTGGTCCGGATGCAAGAATGCGATATCAGCCGGCCGAACTTGTGCCTCGACCAGCAGAGTGTCGTCCAGAGGAACGATCTCCAGCAGATCCATGCCAGGTTGCACAACGCCACCGATTGTATTCACAAATAACTGTTTTACCGTACCGCGCACCGGAGAAACCACGGCTGCACGTTTCACCCGATCCTCCAACGCCAGGCTGGATTCAGATAACTGTGACAGCTGAGCAACGGTCTCATTGAGCTCCAGGCGCGCGTCGTTCCGAAAACTGATCTCGACCTCCTCGACTTTGCTGTTAGCTTCAGCGAGCCGGGACTTGGCTTTAGGGATGACAATCTCTGTGCCTTGCAGTTCACCGGCCAGTTCGTTGACCTGCCGCTCCAGGCGCAGTACCTCCACTTCAGAAACTACACCTTCTGCGACCAGCGGCTTGGTCATTTTCAACTCGCGTAACACCAGCACATGACTGCGGTCCAGCTGATCACGCTTCGCCCGCAGCTCATCGAGCTCCTGCTGACGCTGGGCGACCTGCTGCGTTGCGATACTCAAATTGCCTTTCAATTCCCTGACACGCGCCAGAAACAGAGTGCGCTCCTGATCGGACAATTCTGGGAACTCATGGAGGCTCTCCCCAGGCGGTATGAAGTCAGTTCCATCTGCCTCCGCCCGCAGCCGTGCCGCTTTCGCCAACTGCGACAGATACTCCAGCCGACTCTCCCGCAACGTCGAGGCAAAGCGCGTGTCGTCTATTCTTAACAACACTTGCCCAGCCTCAACCACCTCACCGTCCCGAACCAGTATCTCAGAGACAATACCGCCTTCAAGATTCTGAATGATTTGCAATTGCCGAGAGGGGATTACTTTACCTTCACCTCTGGCAATTTCGTCCAAGGTCGCCCATGCCGACCAGGCGATAGCGGCCCCAATGAATAACACCAAGGCCCACAAAATAAGACTGCCGCCACGCGGTGTCTGTTCCAGAATAGCTGCGTTGGAATGGGAAACAAAATCGATATCTGCTGCCAGCACTTCATCGGCAAATGAGTCACCGGGTCCTTCGAACGCGCGTCGCCAAGAGCCGAATAATAGTTTCATACCAGATTCACAATGTATTTCTTCAACTGATTAACACTCAACTTCGCATACCACGCACCTTGCCTTGTCGCAACGCGGCCAGAACCTGCTCCGTTGGACCATCGGCGGCGATACAACCCCGCTCCATCACGATAATTCGCTCGACCAGATCCAGCAAAGACGCTCGATGCGTGACCAGCATCACTGTCTTTCCTTCGATCCGACTTCGCAGCTGAGTCTTAAAACGAGCCTCGCTTGCATTATCCATCGAATTGGTTGGTTCATCCATGATAAATAGGGGAGGATTGAGCAGCATTGCTCGTGCGATCGCCACGCTTTGGCGTTGACCACCGGAGAGCCCTTCGCCTCGCTCACCAACCGGCATATCAAAGCCCGCGGGGTGCCGATTCGCGAATTCGTCGACGCCTGCTACCGCCGCGGCCTCCAGGATAGCCGCATCATCCGCATGCGGCGCACCATAGACAATGTTCTCCCTCACACAGCCATAGAAAAGTGTGATGTCCTGCGGCACATACCCGACGTTCCGACGAATATCTGCAGGGTCGATCTGACGCAGGTCGATTCCATCGATATGAACAGAACCGGAGCTTGGCTCATACATGCCCATAATCAGCTTCTCAATCGTCGTTTTTCCTGACCCTATGCGGCCGATGAATGCCACCCGTTCGCCGGCTGCGATGCTGAAGGAGACGTTATTCAGGGCAGTTTGTTCCTGATTTGGGTAAGAGAAAGTCACATTCTGGAATTCGATCGCCCCGTCAAGTCGAGGGCGGCTAATAAAGGATTTACCCTCGGGCCTCTCTACTGGCATTGACATGATACCCTCCAGTGATGCGAGCGATGCTTTCGCCTGGTGGTACTGCGTTGCCAGATTTGCAACCTGCGCCATCGGTGCCATGGCCCGGCCGGTAAGCATCACTGCCGCGATCAACCCCCCCATGCTAATCCTGCCTTCACCAATCAGATAAACTCCAAATACAACAATCCCTACCATCGCCAGCTGCTGCAAGAATACCGCAAGGTGAACAACCGATGACGACAGCATGCGTGAGCGAATACCAGATTTGGCGATATAACCCACTACGCGTTCTAACTTGCGCTGGATGGTGCTTTCCGCGCCCAGGGCTTTAACCGTCTCCACAGCAGTGAGGCTTTCAATGAGCGTTGCATTCTTCTGGGCACTGGCGCGATACGAGGCTTCGACGGCCTCCCGTAACGGCGCGCGCACAAACGTTACATGGATAAACAGGACAGGAATGGCGATCATGGGCACAAACACCAGTGGACCACCCACGAACGCTATGACGGCCAAAAAGAGAACGACGAAAGGCAGGTCGACTATCGCTGTAATCGTCGCCGAAGTTATAAAATCCCGGATATTCTCGAACGAATGCAGATTGTTGGCAAAAGCACCGACAGAGCTTGGGCGTGCTTCCATCTTGAGACCCAACACCTTCTCATAGATCATTACCGATAGCGCTATATCGGCCTTTTTACCGGCGACGTCAATAAAGTAACCCCGTAAGGTTCGCATCGTGACATCGAACAGCAATACAACGGATACACCTATAGCCAACACCCATAAGGTTTCAAATGCCTGGTTCGGCACAACCCTGTCATAGACATTCATAATAAAAATAGGGCTGGAGAGCGCGAACAGGTTAATGAGAAAAGACGCCAATAGCACATCGCGATAGATGCGCCACGACTTCATTAAGGTGCCCCAGAACCAATGGCGGGAGCGCACGTTCAGAACAGTCGGCGTACGCTCATCGAAACGGTGTTGTGTCTGTACAAAAATGGTGTAACCGAGATAATGTGTTTCGATATCCTGCAAAGAAAGCTCACACTCGCCTTCTCCGGTTTCAGGGAGAGCCACACGAACGCGGTTGTTGTCCCGGTCCAGTTCCAACAGAAGGACAGCTCGACGGTCTTCCATTAATAGAACCGCGGGCAGAACAAGATTGGATATCTGTGCCAATGGTCGTTTGACAATACGCGCCGAGAGTGCCGCGCGTTTCGCGGCACGAACAAACAACTCCGGGGTAAGTCGGTTGTCAACCAGAGGGAGACCCGCGGTCAGTGCATCGCGCGACAGCGGACGATCCTGCATCTTCATTAATAACATCAGACAATCCAGCAGCGGGTCATCGAACGCGCTGCCGTTCTCTTGGATATCCCATGTATCCTCTGATTGCGCTGTATCCTGTATGGTAACTGCCTGATTCATAGATCCTTCCGCGCTACGGGAATGTGCAAGTCCACGATTATCCTCAGCTCGTAGTGGCGGCGACCAGGCTAAAAAGTTGAACCTGATCAGCTGGACAAATTAGTAAGTGCAGTCGCGCTCTACGCCTTGATGGAAGCAGTTGGTGTACCCCGAAGAGCCTTCGATTGCTCAAGCAGATGGCCGAAAGAGCCGATGTCCTACAGCGTGCGGGCGAGGTCGATCCGATTATCCCGACAGAACTGCCTTAACAGGTAATAATTATCAATGACATACGCAAAAAGAAATGCTGAAGGCAACATTGTTGCGCTGTTCAATGAGGAATCAGAAGAAGGCCTGGAACAGCTATCCTGGAACGAACCCGAGGTGATCAGGTTTCTGGCTCAATCCAGCCAGGACAACGAGACATTGACCTTTCTGCAGCAGTCCGACCTGGATCTGGTGCGCGTCGTCGAAGATCTTATCGAACTATTGGTCGATAAGAGTCTCATCATGTTCACCGAACTGCCACAACCCGCACAGCAGAAGCTGCTTGGTCGTAAGCGTGCACGTGAGAGTCTCAATGAAAAATCCGCCCTCATGGTGGCTGAAAATGAGATTCTTTGACCTCTTGATTCAGATCATGACCTTGCGTCCAGCTCCTGCTAATCGATAGCAGTCGGCCTCCCCACCGAAAATCCCTGCACACCATCCAACTGAAGCGTCTTCAGCAATGCCCATTGTTCCTCGGTCTCTACCATTTCGGCGATGGTAAGAATATCCAGGCTGTGCGCGATGCTGCAGAGCGTTTTCACAAAAAACTGGTCGTCCTTGTTTTCGGTAATCTGGGCCGTATAGGCACCGTCAATCTTGACGTAGTCGGGTCGCAACGAGTTCAAGTGGCCAAAATTCAAAAATGCCTGGCCAAAGTGGTCCAACGCAAATCCATACCCCAGCTCTCTTACGCGGCTGGAAAAACGACGCAGCTGATCCAGTTCGTGGATCACAGCAAACTCGGAAAATTCAAACACAATTTTCCCTGCCCCCGCCGGGGCCTTTGCCAAGCTTGCACAAAGCCATTCAAGAAACTTCTCGTCACGCAACGAGCCGTGAGAAAGGTTTACCGCAAAGTGATCAGACCCACCCTGCCGCCCGCATCGCTTGAGCAGTTCCTCCACGACTATGCGGTCGATAGCACGCGCCAGGTTCAACTCTTCCGCAACCGGCATGAAGGTACCCGCTGTCCAAAGCTCTCCTGTAGCTGCGGGTATACGCAGCAGCACCTCACGCTGCATAATCTTTTTTGGGTTGTCGCTGGCTACAACGGGCTGGGCAAATAGCACAACACCTCGTTGCTCGATAGCAGTGCTAATACGTTGTTTCCATTCCTGCCTACCTACGGATGGTGTTGACTCACGGTCGGTGGTGTAGATTGCCCATCGATTGGGGCCAGCCGATTTCGCCAAGCGCAGGGCATGGTCCGCTTCCGACAGTAGCTCAGCCGGGACCCGTACTCCTTCGAACAAAGTTATACCGACGTGCCCGACATTACTTGACTCAATCAACGCCTGCGTATGAAGCTGCGCAAGTTGGCCAACCAGGCTATCTGCAAACTCGCGCACCCGACCCTCATCCATACCACTCAACAAAATACCGAAGTCCCCACCGGCAAGACGCCCGATAACTGCGTTGTTGTCGCTCACAGTGTTCTTAAGAACACTGGCCGTAGCGCCGATCAGCTCATCCCCCGCCTTGAACCCGTGCTTGTCATTGATCTCTTTCAGGCCATTGATCCGCACCACCAACAATGCGCCATTCTGAACCTTCTCGGATTTCTGCACTGCGCTTCGTAGTTGTGCTTCGAAATAACGTCGATTCCCGAGCCCGGTGACACTGTCTTGATAGGCAATCTCACGCATCTGTTCCGCCGAGCGGGCCTGCTCCTCAAACATCGACTGAACCTTGCGGGTCATACGGTTCATCGCGAGAACCATGCTTCGCAACTCGCGTGTCCGTGGTAACTTTTCCTGAACAATATAGTTGCGCGCGCTTACGCCTTCTGCCTGTTGCTCAACCGCACGCATGGGCCGCAAAAGCGCATGGATACCAAATGCCCCCAGAATCCCCACACCAACTGCAACAATGACCAGCCAGTACAGGATCTGAGTGAAAGTGCGCCACAGCTGCCGGTAGGCATATCCGGGGTGACTTTCTACAATGACGACACCAGCGATATTCCAACCCGCGAGCACCTCAGCGTTCGCCTGCGGAATCTCCAGATTCAGCAAAGCAACGAACCACTCCGGCACACCATCCAGGTCAATCGTCGCGCTGTGTTCAAGCAATGTCCTGTTGTCTGTCGCGACCAGATGTATTCTACTGTAGTAACCGCGGTCAAATATTGCATCGATCATCGATTTGACGGTTGACAGGTCTTCTTCGGCCATATACGGAGATACTGATAAGCCAAGCGACGTGGCAGTGTCCTGTGCGTGGGATTGCAGCTGCTCTTCCAGAAACATTCTCGTGCTATACAGATTTAGCCCGACAGTGCCCACAAACATAACCAGGCACATGAGCGCTATCGTCAATAACAATTGTCTACTAAGTGTCATCTTTCCATTCCTTTCCAGACAGACATACGCCGCCCGCCATTACTCTACCTGAGCCATACCGTGTTCCCTCATGCGTCGGGTAAGGTCATTCCAGCGACTCAAACGCTCGGCTTTACCCACTTTTTGCCCTTGTCCTCTCGCCTTTGCCAGCCATAAGCCATCACCGTTAAAGCTGTATACGGGAATAAGGTCCTTTCTTCGCGACGCCGGCCGAATCTCACTGACTATATTGTCCAATACCAAGGGTTCAGACGCCGGCGTCGCATAATATGTCAGAACCATATGCGCCTGATCGAGTTTCACTGCTTTCACATACGTCAGTCGCAGATGCTCATCCGGCACACCCAATTCGCGCAATGTAAAATATTTCGCGACCGAGAAATCTTCGCAATCACCACCATCGCTAGAAAGTAGTTCAACAGGTGTCGACCAGTAATCCTTCGTGCCCCAATGCTCCAGATCACTAATAAAACGAACTTCATTAAAAAAGTAATTAACGCTGTCCAGTTGCTTCTCGACCGACAGCCCCCGATTATCGGCTACCAATCGATCCCAGGCTTCGACCCGCTGACGCGCATCAGCGCCATACTGGGCTTCAACTCGCTTGAGCAACTTTTCATCGACGCCCAAACCGTCCGCGATGGCCGCTGCAATAAGCAGCTGGGTCAACCAAAACCAAGCGTGTTTTGCTATTAAAAGGGGGGCACGCAATAGAGTCCGCCACTCCTGGGGGCATTCAGCTGGATCATCCCAGCACCCGGGACTCAATCACTGGCCCGGTCCAATGTCACTTAACGGCCCGGATCTGGAAACTCTTCAATTATTGAGTGCAGCCCGTTCAACGCTGGCCCGCGCACATTGAATCCATTAAAGTTACGCTATAACAATGCGTTACGCAATACTGACGGCAGCGCTCAGGTTGCCGTGGCACGCCGCGAGTCACCGAGTATTACTGGTGTTTGTTTGTCAAGAGGCTTCAAGAGCGAGAGTGAACTTAACCAAAGGATCGTAAGATGGACTCAGTTATCGGTACGTCAATACTCCTCGTCCTCTCCATAATGGCAGTTGCGGCATTTCTTGTGTACAGCGTTACCGCGATCCGTAAACTTGGTGTTATTACCTATCTCAAGCGAATCGGTAAGATCGGAAAAGTCATCGCTGGAGCCTTGACTAAGTTTGTAGCCCGCGTGATTGGTTTTCTTGCAGCGAGCGCTCAGACCTCTAATGCAAACGAGGCGTCAACTAATGCAGCTAGCGGTGGCACGCTCAACTATCGCACAGGTAAACTTGATGATGGAACTGATCCTGCGGGCATGTATGAAAAGGACTAATGCTTCACGCCTTTGGTGACCGCTGTCTTCCCTATATTGCCGCCTTGGACACCTGCATCTCGAGCCGGTGATCGAAGAGCGATAGTTGCTGTCTCTAATGATCTCCCCACCTGCACACCCGCCCAAGCCATCATCCCACTCCATAACAAAGGCAGGCCGAGATAGAGGCTGGTCAGTCAGCAGCGACTTGAAAAAGCGGTAGTCAAACAGGTAATGAATGACCTGAATTCCCCCAGGTTCGTAAAAACGCTGGCTCGAGAGGCT
>Ga0209456_10001451_pt1 | contig 11534 bp, 10 predicted proteins | sample COG_11_FD_184755 | JGI IMG/M metagenome (GOLD analysis project Ga0209456, IMG submission 184755) | Pelagic marine sediment microbial communities from the LTER site Helgoland, North Sea, for post-phytoplankton bloom and carbon turnover... | ecosystem: Environmental > Aquatic > Marine > Neritic...
AAGGGATTCGAACCCTTGGTACCTCTCGGTACACTTGATTTCGAATCAAGCACCTTCGACCACTCGGACAGCTCTCCGCGGCGGAAGCTAGCAAAACGCCTTTGCCTGTCAACGCATGTTTCGTGGGTTGTTCTTGGCTCGGATTGCCGCAAAAAACTCGGTCAGAAGCACCGCGCAAGCCTCCTCTAGAACCCCTGGAACACATTCGAATCGGTGGTTCAAGCGAGCGTCGGTGCCGATGTTGTAGAGGCTCCGCGTGGCGCCTGCTTTGGGGTCGTCGCAACCCCAAACGACCCTCGGTACGCGCGCATTGACCAGCGCACCGGCGCACATCGGGCAGGGCTCGAGCGTGACGTAAAGCATGGTGTCGATGAGGCGCCAACTGCCGAGTTGCTTCGCGGCTTGTCGAATCGCCGTCATCTCTGCGTGTGTCGTCGGGTCTTGCGAAGACTCGCGTTCGTTGTGACCTCGTCCGATGATCTGTCCTTCATGAACGATCACAGCGCCGACTGGGACTTCACCTCTGCCTTCTGCGAGGCGTGCTTCGGCGATGGCCGCTTGCATCCATTGCTCGTCTGCCCGGGCGTCGCTCATCGCCGGCCTTGGTTTTTGCGATACCAGGCAGCGAGCTCGGCGATCCCCTGCTCGCGGGTTACGATGGGCTCGTACCCGAAGTCCTTTTTGGCTCTGTTCATCTCGAAGGCGCTGGTATGGCCGCGGCGAATCACTTGGGTTGGGTGGAGGGACGATAGCCCGGTCCGACACGAGATCCAGGCCCAGCGATAGGGGCCTGCGCTCCTGGGTGGGCTCCATTCGAGGGCCGCGCTCAGCTCGCTGAAGAAGTCGCGCGAGACCGCGAGCTCGGTGTCGACCACATAGTAGACGTTGCCGGTCGCGACCTTCGTTTGGAGTGCACAGAGCACAGCGTGGGCGAGATTTCCGATGTACGTGGTGGCCAGCAGCTTCTTGCCGCCGCCGACGATTCGGATGCCGCCCTTGGAGGCTTCGGCCTCCCAGCCCGGAAGGTGAGTCGTGTCCCCAGGGCCCCAGACGAGCGCTGGCCGTAGAGCGGTGGTCCGAAATCCGCGTCTGCCGGATACGCGCACGAGCTCCTCGGCGTGGAGCTTCGTGCGCGCCAACTCCCCGTAGGGCCGAGGAGGTGCCTGGTCTTCGTTCCAAAAGGACCGCGGGCCGTCGCAAAGGGTGACGTCTGCACAAGAGATGTGAATCAGTCGCCGGCAACCGGCCTTCTTCGCGGCGTTGATCGCGTTTTCGGTGCCTGCGATGTGGGCCCAGCCGAGTGCATCCGGACTCGCCGCTGGATCGGAGATTCCGGCGGCGTGCACCATGGCGTCGCAGTTCGCCGCTGCGACGGCTAAGCGATTCGGGTCGCCGAGGTCCCCGACGACTCGCTCGACGTCGCGAAGCGGGCGCGAGTCGCCACCTTCGCGAACGTATGCGACAACCTCATGCCCCGCCGCTTGCAAATCGCGCACGACGGCGCCGCCGATGAATCCGGTCGCCCCTGTAACCAGACAGCGCACGCCCGTCTTGTAACAGGAAGCGCCCGGTTCACAAACCGCTAGGCCGCTTTGCGGGATGGTTTGCCTGGTTCCTGTAGCTGTGCAGCGATCGCATCTCGCAACTTGTCGTCCTTTTCAATCGCGTCGCGGACATTTTCCCGGCCCTGCGCGATGTTCTTCCCAGCGAAGCGGTAGTACGAGCCGCTCTTTTCCAGAATATCGGCCAGCACGGCGCGATCGAGTAGGTCACCTACGGCATCGATGCCCTTGCCGTAGCGGATGTCGAACTCGGCTTTGCGGAAGGGCGGGGCGAGCTTGTTCTTCACGACCTTGACCCGCGTGCGATTCCCGAGGACCTCTTCGCCTTGCTTGACGGCGCCAATGCGGCGGATGTCCAGGCGTACGGAGGCGTAGTACTTGAGTGCGTGGCCACCCGTCGTGGTTTCCGGCGAGCCAAACATGACGCCGATCTTCATGCGTAGCTGGTTGATGAAGACGATTGTCGTGCCCGTGCGATGAGCGGTTCCGGCGAGCTTCCGAAGCGCCTGGCTCATCAGGCGGGCTTGGAGACCCATGTGCGAGGCGCCCATGTCACCATCGAGCTCGGCTTGGGGCACCAGCGCGGCGACGGAGTCGACCACCACCAGGTCGACCGCACCGCTTCGTACCAAGATCTCGGCGATGTCGAGCGCCTGCTCCCCGCTGTCGGGCTGGCTGACCAGTAGCTCTTTGGCGTTCACCCCGAGGTTCTTGGCGTAGTGGATGTCGAGCGCGTGCTCGGCGTCGATGAACGCCGCGACGCCACCAGCCGCCTGGCATTGCGCGATCGCGTGCAAAGTCAGGGTTGTCTTGCCGCTCGATTCGGGACCGAAGACCTCGACGACACGGCCCTTGGGATAACCGCCGCAGCCGAGGGCCTCATCAAGCGATGGGCTGCCCGTCGGGATACAGGGCACCCGCTCGGCTTTCCGGTCGCCGAGCCGCATCATGGCGCCCTTGCCGAACTGCTTTTCGACGGCTTGCAGAAGTTCGTCGACGGCCTTGAGTGGTTGTTTCATGTGCTCTTGCTCCTCGTTCCTATCGATTGGTTGCTGCTTGTCACGATCCGAGCCTCAAGCGGGCTCACGATCCAGGACTCGGTACTGCAATGCCTCCGCTGTGTGAGCGGGAAGGACGTCGCTCGACTCATCGAGGGCGGCGATCGTGTGGGCGACTCGAAGCGCCTTCAGGTACGCACGCGCGCTCATCTTCAAGCGTTCGACGCCGAGCTCGAGTAGATTGAGTGCTTCTTGATTGACGTTGCGGGTGAGTGACTCGAGGCTCGCCCGAGTGCCCGAAGAGGTCAGGCGTGCCCGTGCCTGCTCGACTCTGCGTTGCACGGACTTCGAACCCTCGCCTCGCGTGGCTTTGCGCATGGTGCGTGCGCTGACTCGTGGCACTGCAACTTGAAGATCGAATCGATCGAGAAGTGGGCCGGACACTCGGCCGCGGTACCGTGCGATCTGCAGCTCCCCACACCGGCAGAACCGCGTTGGGTCACCGTGATAGCCGCAGGGGCAGGGGTTCATGGCGGCGACGACCATCGGCTCGGCCGGGAGACGCACACGCTGCCGCGCGCGCGAGATCACCACCTCGCCTTCTTCCATCGTGGTGCGCAGCGTTTCGATCGCATCGCGGCGAAACTCCGGCAGCTCGTCGAGAAACAACACGCCCCTGTGGGCAAGGGTCAGCTCGCCCGCGCGGATCGGATCTCCGCCGCCGACGATGGCCGCCGCGCTTGCAGTGTGATGCGGTGCGCGGAAAGGCCGCTGCCGACCGATCAGAATCCGAGGGGACCGCAGCCCTGCCGAGCTTGCGATCGTGGCGATTTCGAGCGCCTCCTCCGATGAAGGAGGTGGCAAGATCGAGGGGAGGGCGCGCGCGAGCATGGTCTTCCCTGCGCCGGGGCTGCCGATTAGGAGCATGTGGTGGCCGCCCGCAGCGGCGATTTCGAGCGCTCGACGAGCCGCCTCCTGCCCTCGAATCGCGCCGAGATCGCGATCCGGTGCCGCATCCAATGCTGGGTCCAGCGCAGACGCTTCTCCGGTGACATCGGGGAGCGGTACGTCGCCACTCAACCAGCGAACGACCGCGCCGACATGTGGCGCGGTCAGCACCGACACCCCCTCCACGAGCATCGCCTCCTGACGATTGCCCTCAGGGATGATCGCGTTTTGAAGACCTGCTTCACGCGCGCTTCGCAGCAAGGCGAGCACACCCCGCACCGGCCGCAACTCGCCCGAGAGCGACAGCTCGCCGATGAAGAGCGTGCTCGACAGCTGGTCCGCCGAAACGCCCTCGCAGGCGGCCAACACCGAGACCGCGATCGCGAGGTCCAGCCCTGCGCCCGTCTTTGGTAGGTCGCCCGGGGCGAGATTCAACACGAGGTGCCTCGGCGGAAACGCGAACCCGATCGACGACAGCGCCGCACGCACCCGAATGCGGCTCTCCTTCACGCCTCGCTCGGGCAGCCCGACGATATCGAACCCCGGCAATCCTTCGCCTAGGCGCACCTCGACTTGGACGGGATTGGCCTCGATGCCGATGAGGCAGGCGGCGTGCGCAGTGGCGAGCATGCCTGTGTAACGAGCACGGGCCGTGCCAGGAACCGAGCGAGAGAATTCGGGGAGTTGCGAGCGGTCGATTGACGGGCAAGGAGCGACCCGTCAGCGCCCGCCAGTGCCAGTGCCAGTGCCAGTGCCAGTGCCAGTGCCAGTGCCAGTGCCAGTGCCAGTGCCAGTGCCAGTGCCAGCGCCAGCGAATGTGCCAGTGCCAGCGACAGGGTCAGTGCCAGTGTCGCCGCCAGCGGCAGTGCTAGCCAAGGTTCTCACGGTCGCAAAGCCGCTTGCTCACCCCTCGGCGAGAGAGAGCTTGCTCTTCAGCTTCGCGTAGGCTCGGAGGGCGGGTTCGATGCTGAGCTCCCGGTTCAGGATACTGAAGTCTTGGATTTCTAGATAGATGCCGAGGTCGGGGCGGGAGTCGAAGTAGCGGAAGTCGAACGAGAGGGCTTTGCCGAAGGAGACACCGCCTCGGACGACCTCGAGGTAGCCGGCGTTCGTGATGTTTGTGGCGAGGTCGTTCATGCCGCGCTGATAGATACCGACGTGGTGGAACGCGACGTCTGTGTCGACGAGTGCGCGGCTGTAGTGCTCGGTGCCGCGGCCGGATCCGAGGAACTCGATTTGCCGGTCACCGGCGTATCCGAGCGCGACTTCGAGCTTGCAGTCTTTGATGAGCTCGCCGCGTTCGACCCAGTTGGGAGCCGGAATGGTGGCGTGCAGAAACGGCCCGGCGCCCAGAGCCTCGGCGCGGCGTACGCAGTCAGCGACGTCTCGGCATGCCATCGCGTATTGCTGCGGAAACTTGAGCCCGAGTCGATAGAAGAAGTCGCGCGGCACCCGCTCTTCGACGTGCGGCACGGAGAACTCTTTCAAGACGGCGTCCAGCACGCGGTTGCTCGTTTCCATCGTCGTCTCCTTAGAAGTAGCTCTTGGCGGCCCTCAGCGCGCGCCGAACGGTCGTGATTGCGCGGTATGCGTCCGGTACCCTTGGCTTCTTGCCCTCAACCATGGCCTGGTGCCTCGAGTGCGCCAGGATCACAGGCGTGAGGACCGGCCCGATTCGCTTTATCAGATGGCGCGCAGCCCCGAGCTCCGCTGACACTTCATCGAAGTACTGGGTCGCCTCGCGGCGCTGATAGTCGAGGATGGCGTGGGACTCCTCGGAGTCGACCCAATCGGTTAGAAACAGCGCGTCGCCGAACGCCGACCTCGGCAGTGGTGGGAAGCCCATCGCGCCGAAGGCCATGTTCATGAATTCGCGATACCGGTAGCGATTGCGCTCGCCGCCGCCGAGGCAAAGCGTGCGCCCGGCGATCTCGTCGACGACAAGCGAGTTGACGATGCCGAGGGCCTGATCCTTGGGGTGTGTGAACTCGACCCGCATATCCGGGTGCATGTCGAAGACGAAGGGTGAGAGAGCACCGGGCTCGACCGGTGGGGTCATCGCGATGCGAAAGATGATGAAGTCGACGCTCGAGTCGCGGAGCATGGATTCGCACTCGGCTTTTTGCCGCGAGTAGTTGTCGCTTGGCGAGATCTCTTCGTCGGCGCGGCGTGGGCGGTCGACTTGGTCGTTCCGGCCCCAGATTGCCGCGGTCGAGGTGAACGTCAGTCGCGGCGACTTGGGCTGTGCTTGGCAGGCGGCGATGATCGAGCGCGTGGCGACCACGTTGACTGCGTAGCCAGCCGCTTGGTCGACATCGGTGCCCGGTGGCACCATCGCGGCCAAGTGGACTACGTGATCCATGCCGCCCACGGCCTCGCGTACCAGGGTTTCATTGCAGATGCTGCCGAAGCGCACCTCGACGCGGTCGCCCCAGCGCGCTGCTTTGGTTCGGCCCGCCGGCTTGTCCAAGTCGACCGCCCGCACCGAGTAGCCACGCTGCAGGAGCAGGTCGACGACGTTCGCGCCGATGTTTCCACAGGCGCCAGTCACGAGAACCCGCTTCATGCGACCTCCCTGCTGAGCTGCTCGAGCGCGACGTGAAACGCGTTGATGGTGCGCTCGATGTCTTCGTCGGTGTGGACCGCCGAGATGAAGAACTTCTCGGCGGCCTTGAGCACCCCCTGCTCTAGAAGGAGGTCCGAGAACCGTACGTGCTTGTAGAAGTCGGAAGCCTTCGAAGACCGATGGTCGTACGGCTCGTCCTTGGTGAACCAGATTTCGAAGACGCTCGGCACGCCCGTCACGCAGGCCTCAATGCCTGTGTGGGCAATCGCGTCGCGGAGCCCCTGCCGCACCCGCGTGCCAACCTCGTTCAATCGCTCGTAGACGCCGGGCTTTTCGAGCTCTTCAATGAGTGCCAAGGCGACGCTCGCGCAGACTGGGTTCGAGGAGAAGGTGCCGGTCTGCATCGAGTAGGGCAGCATCTGAAGGCGTCGCTTGGGATTTGCGATGGCCATGATGTCCTCCCGGCCGCACAGGACACCGAGTGGAAGCCCACCGCTGATCGCTTTGCCGATCGCGCAGAGGTCTGGTGTCACGCCGTAGAGCGCCTGCGCGCCTCCGAGTCCCGAGCGAAATCCCGTCACGACCTCGTCGAAGATCAACGGGATGTCGAAGTTCGCAGTCACTTCGCGAACGCCTCGCAGGAACCCCGGCTTCGGCTCGAAGGTGCGCTGGATCGGCTCGATGATGACGCCGGCAAGCTCGTCCCGATGCTCGGAAATGATGGCAGCCGTGGCTTCGAGGTCGTTGAACGGCGCGATCAGCACTTCGTCGTTGAGCACCCGAGGGATGCCATGGGTGTTCGGAACGGCTCGAGGAAACGCCGGTGAGCGCATGGTCCATTGATTGCTCATCATCGCGTAGTCATTCATCCCGTGATACGCGCCTTCGAACTTGAGGATCTTGTCGCGCTTGCGGTAGACGCGGGCGAGTCGCATCGCGAAGAAGGTTGCTTCGCTTCCACTGCTATGAAGGCTGAGCATCTCGGCGCACGGCACGTGTTCGATGACCTTCTGGCCGAGCTTCACCGCGTGCTCGTTGATGATGAGGTGTGAGGTGCCGCCTTCGGGAACCGTGCGGAGCGCATTCAAGACCGCAGGGTGCGCATGCCCGAGGATGTGCGGCCCCGAGCCGAGCAAGTAGTCGATGTACTCGTTGCCGCTCACGTCCCAGATGTGGCTACCCTTGGCCTTGCCGACGCAGAAATTCAGCTCGGGGTCGAAGGTCAGGCAGCGCGTCTGCGTTGGGAATAGCCGCTCGGCCTCCGCGATGAGCGCCCGTTCTTCGTCGGTTCGCTTGATCACGCCGCGCTCCTGTCTCGCTTTTCGAGGACCCGGGGGAACTGTTCGAGGTACTCCGCGTACCGTTCGTGGATTTGCGCCGGCGACTGTCCGAAGTCGTCGCGGGTGTAGTTGTGTGTCCCGAACTGCCCCGGTTTGTGCGCCTCGCGCCAGGCGCCGAGTGCCACTTTCGCGAGCTCCGAGAAGGGTTGGTCGAAATGCTCGTAGGCCTTGGCGACCTCGCCCACGGGGTCCGTCATGAAGTCGTTGAAGTAGATGTCGTGGAACTGATGCTCGCGACCCTTGCGGAGGCGCATTCCGTTTTCGACCGCGCGAGCCCAGACCTCTTTTTGGTCGATCGCGATCTGCGGTCGATCGAGGTCTTTTTCGAAGAGTGATCGGAAGTGCGCGCAGAGGCTCACGTAAGAGGGCAAGACGTCAGCCGGGTCGCGGTGGGTCCAGATGATGCATGCGTCGGGGTAGGCCTCGAGCAGGGCATCGAGGTTTCGCATGTGCACCGGGTACTTGAAGAGCCAGCGCTTCTTGGGCTCGTACGATCCAATGAGCTGCATGATCCGCCTGTGGCGCTGGTAGGTTTCACGATGCACGGTGTTGATGTACCAGTCCGAATACGTGGGCACCGTCGACACGACCTCGAAACGGTCGTCGCTGAAGTTCTGTCCGAGCACGCGGCCGGACTCGTCGGGGCCGTCCGGCATCATGAAGTGAATCGCTTCGAGCATGCTCTTGCCGGCCTGGTACATCATGTCGAGCTCGATGCGGGCGTGCTGGAACTCGGTCGCCGCGTCCCAGTAGGGGCGGGGAGGGCGCGGCTGTGGATGTAGCGCGAGCCAATATTGAAGGCACTGCGTGTCGGGGTTGGCGCCCATCAGGTAGTGCAGCGCGGTGCTTCCGGTGCGCACCATGCCGGTGATGATGATCGGCCGTTCGATCGGGATATCGGCCGAATTCGGCCGCATTTCGAACCAGCGCTCGGTGTGCAACCTGGCCGCGAGCAAGCCCACCGTTTGGTAGACGGCGGTCATCTTGCCCGTCGTATGGAGGCGCGCTTCGTGGTCGTATGAATAGAGCAGCCGCCGAAGCCCTTCGAGGTAGCTTGGGTCTCCGAAGTTGTCGTAACCGTCGACCCCGCGAATCGCGATTTCGTGGAACTCCTGCTCGCGCGATGTGAACGACGCCCGGCTCAACGGGTTGAAGTTGCCGAGCCCACTCATCGTTTAGTCCGTTCCGGCCACAAGAACTGTACCGCCGGAGTCAGCGCGGCGCGCGCCGTGCTGAGCAGAGCTTCCTTCACCCCGCCCGGCAAGAGCCCAAGCTGAAGCTCGATCGCGTCGTCGGAGATGTGAATGCCCGTCACGCAGAGATAGCTCGTCGCTGCGGCAATCGCGGCGCTCAGCATCTCATCCCGCTGGATAGCCGGGACCCGCATGAGGTCGATGACGACGTGCTGGCCCCTGGCCTCGATGACCATTTCGGGCAGCGAGATCATGTTGCCGATCAAGGTCCCCGGGTTGTCCGTGTCGATCATCCCGTTGCGAATCGCATCGGCGAGTGGGCCCGGAGCATCCTGGGTGGTTGACAGCTCTACTTCGCTCAGCCGGACTCGGATCGTACGCTGCTCGCCTTCTACGTGAACCCCGTCCGCGTCGATGCGGGCCGCGAAGCCAATTGGAGCGCCGAGCGCATGCGCCTCGCCTTGGACGCGTACGCCTGGACTCACTGGCTCAATCTCGAGAGCGACCTTCTCGGACAGGTCTGCCATGCGGCTTCGAAGGAGGGAGAGCGGGATCGAAACCCGCCCCCCAAAGGCTTGGGCCATCAATCTCAACGCTCGAGCGGGCTTGAGTTTGGTCTTGGTCGGCATCGGGCGGGCCAAAAGATGGCACGAAAGGCCGCGGAATTCATCCAGAGGAAAAGATCCATGGACCGATTCCCGATCGCTGCAAGCTCTGCGCCGGCAATGGCAGTTACTCTTTGCGATGAAAGCTGAGCGACGATATCGTTCGACCTTCTATGCGTCTTTTCTTATCGTTTCTGGTCTTGGCTGCGCTCGCCTTCGCCGGCTGCAGCTCTGGCGATCAAGCTCCACTGCGCCCGGCAGGCAAAGGCAACTGCGCCTCGTTCGATGAGCTGCGCCAACCGTTCTTTGGCGAAACCCACGTCCATACGAATCGCTCCCTCGACGCCAACACGCAAGCGACGCGCCTCACCCCAACCGACGCGTATGCGTTCGCGCGCGGCGCAACGATCGGGATTCAGCCCTACGACGACGAAGGCAACTCGCTTCGATCACTGACCATCGATGCCCCTCTGGACTTCGTGATGGTGAGCGACCACGCGGAATACCTCGGGATGATTCGCGTCTGCGAGGACCCCGAGCGCGAGGGGTACGACCAGCGGGAATGCGAGCTGTTTCGCGACGATCCAGAAACCGCATTTTTCGCGCTGAACTTGCCACTTGGGCTCCCAGAAGACCAGACGCATCACTTGGAGCTTTGCGGAGATGGCGCCGCCTTGTGCCTCGAGGCGGGCGCTGATGTGTGGGCCGAGGTGCAGCGGGACGCGGAAGCCGCCTACGACCGGACGACGAGCTGCGAGTTCACGTCCTTCATCGGCTACGAGTGGACCGCGAGCCCGGGAGCGCTGAACCTCCACCGCAACGTGATGTTTGCCAACGCCACGGTCCCCGACAACGTGGTCAGCTACTTCGACGAGCCGTACGCGGAGGGCCTGTGGAGGGCGCTCCGTGCCGATTGCCTGGACCTAGGCAACGGCTGCGACGTGCTCACCATCCCGCACAACAGCAACCTCTCGAACAGCCGTTACTTTGAAGACAGGATGGAAGACGGAAACCCGTTCGACGAGGCCTACGTTGCAGAGCGTCACGCGATGGAGCCGATCATCGAGATCTATCAGCACAAAGGCGATTCGGAATGCCTCGACGGGGACCTGATTGGCGACGAGCTCTGTGGGTTCGAGACGCTCCCGTCCAACAGCTTGTTCAGCACCACGTTCGAGGTTTTTTCGACCCCCGTGTCCTCCGATTTCGTCCGGTCGGCGTTGGGAGAGGGGATGCGTTTCGAAGCAGAGCTCAGGACCAATCCGTTCGAGCACGGCATCATCGCCGGCACCGATACACACCTTGCAGCCCCGGGCGCGGTGAGCGAGTCCAACTTCCCGGGTCATGGCGGCGCGGGGCAACCGAACCGAACCTTGCCCGAAGCGTTCACCGATTCGATCTACGTGAGCCCGGGTGGGTTGGCCGGCGTCTGGGCGGAGGAGAACTCACGCGAAGCGCTCTTCGAGGCAATGCGAAACCGCGAAACGTTTGGCACGAGCGGGCCACGAATGGTTCCTCGTTTCTTTGCGGGCTGGTCGTACCCGGACGATCTGTGCGACTCCGTGGACTTCGCTCGCATCGGTTACGAGCAAGGCGTTCCGATGGGAAGCATCTTGCCGCCAGCCGCCGGTGCTGATGCGGGAGCCGCTCCACGGTTTGCGGTCATGGCAAAGCAAGATCCGGCTGGGACAGCGTTGCAGCGGCTGCAGGTGGTCAAGGGTTGGCTCGATGGAGACATGCACCGTACCGAAGTGTATGACGTTGCGGGCGATGTGAACAACGGCGCCGATGTGGACCTCGGGACCTGTGACACCACAGGAACCGTCGCGGCTGAGCTCTGCGCGGTCTGGGAAGACCCCGCCTTCGATGCATCGCAACGCGCGTACTACTACTTGCGCGTCATCGAGAACCCGACGTGTCGTTGGACGACGCATCAGTGTGTGGACGCGGGCTTCGATTGTGACAATCCCACGACTCCCATGGACGACGCCTGCTGTGATCCGACCGCTGGCTTGAACACCGCATTCTGCGAAGAGATCGCCTGCACGGACCCCAACTCACTCCCCCCGGCGGATGCACGTTGCTGCGTGCCCCGCGTCGCGGCGACGATCCAAGAGCGTGCCTGGACCTCACCGATTTGGTACAAGCCTTGAGCAAGGTGCGCGGCTCACCGCGGTGCGGCCGATGCGTAGCCTCTAGTTCAGCGTGCAGGTTGGATTGACGCAGTAGCTGTTGCCGTCGCCGCTTTCGTCGTAGCAGGCGAAGCCACCTGGGCACTGGACGTTGCTATCGCAGGTCAGTTGGCAGGTGTTCGACTGGGTG
>Ga0209456_10001452_pt1 | contig 11529 bp, 16 predicted proteins | sample COG_11_FD_184755 | JGI IMG/M metagenome (GOLD analysis project Ga0209456, IMG submission 184755) | Pelagic marine sediment microbial communities from the LTER site Helgoland, North Sea, for post-phytoplankton bloom and carbon turnover... | ecosystem: Environmental > Aquatic > Marine > Neritic...
GATATCGCCGACGACGAGGTGCGCTACGTATCCCCGGATGAGACCGGCGGGCAGGTCGCGTTCGCCTTCATCTCACTCGGCGGTGTCGAGCTCGAGATCATCCAGCCACTGACCGATACGTTCCGCAAGATGACGGGTGATAACGCGAACGGGATTACGCATTTCGCGCTGGAGGTCACCGACATCGACGAGGTCATTGAGCGCATGGCCGAGAAGGGCGTGCATCTAGGCTACATCACGCCAAATGGCGTTTTCGATACCGGCGCGAAGAAGATCGCCTATCTCGACCCCGCCGATACGGACGGGCACCTGATCGAGCTCGTCGAGAACACGGCGGAATAACCAGCTGCAAAGACGCCAATTCATGGCGGCGGGCGTCGCTATCATCGCATCAGGTTCACGAGACAGCTGCGTCGGAGGTATATCGATGTGTGGGCGAGGGTTATCATGCGGTTCATGAATCGTAGGTTCGCAATATTCGGTCAGGAAGGGGAACCGCCATGCGCTTTTTTTCGATCTCCATTATCTTGTTCGCCGCGGTTGCCATGACGGCGCAGGCAGATGAAATGCCCCGGACGGTATCCGTCGACGGTAAGGGCTTCGTGATGATCAAACCGGATATGGCGCGGCTGAGTCTCGCCGTGGAGGAGCGGGATGCATCATTGGCGTCGGCACAGAAAGCTGTCGCCGAAACGACGTCGCGGGTCCTGGATCTGCTCGACGATCTCGATGTCGACGAGCGGCACATCAATTCAACGGGCGCGACGGTTCAACCGGACTATCACTGGAACCGGCAGACCGAGAAACAGGATTTGATCGGCTACGTCGTCCGTCGCAGCATCCAGGTCGAGCTGCGTGATCTGGACAACCTCGGCGAGTTGATCGAGGGTGCGGTGCGCGCGGGTGTGAACCAGGTGTCGCCGCCGGTGCTCGACAGCACCAATCGCCGTGACGCGTATCGCCAGGCCCTGGCGAAGGCCGCCGCCGACGCGCGCAAGAACGCGGAAGCGCTGGCGGAAGCGATGGACGTTGACGTCGGTGACGTCCGCCATATAAATGCGGGCCGACGCATGCCGATGCCGATGCCGGTCGCACGTGGAATGGCGATGGCGACGATGGCCGAGTCAGCCGACGGCGGGCAGGCGACGTACAACCCCGGCGAAATGCGCCTCGAAGCGAATATTACGGCGGTATTCGACCTGGAAGACTAGAGCGACCGGTCAATCGGCATACGCATCGAAAAACTCCGCCGTGAGGTCGTTCGCGCGGTCGATCTGTTCGCGCCAGTACAACGGTCCGTCGTTGTCGAAGAACTGGTGCGTGTACATGGCGAAGTTGCGATGGTTACCGCCCTCGAAGGTCACGTAACGCGTCGCGCCGGGCAGATTGCCCTTGACGCCCTCGAGTCGTTCGGCGTTCAGAATGCCGTCCCGGTCGCCCCATAGGAACAGCAGCGGCGCGGACACGTCCTTGAAGTCGAACGGCACGCCTGATCCCCACAGCGTCAGCGCGCGGACGTCGGCCCGCGATTCCCGCAGCAACTCGAGCGAGGCGAGTCCACCCATCGAATGACCGATCAGAAACCACTGGTCGGCCTCGAATTCTGCGAGCCGTTTGACGGTGTCTTTGACGGCGTTGATCGGCAGCCGCCAGAAGCCACCGTGCGGCAGGTAAACGACGTAACCGCGCCTGGCGAAGTACGCTGCGGAATTCGTATAACTCATTGGTTTGATCAGCGCGCCATGCATGATGACGATGCCGCGCCGGTTCGGCTTCGCGGGCCTGAACACGAGGCTGCCGTCATCGCGCTGTTCGACCGTGTAGCCCGCGCCGCTCAGGAACTGCGAAGTTTCGGGCATCGGCTGCCCGTCGATCGTGTACCAGCCGACCAGCAATCCCGCCAGCAACAGCATCAGCACAACCAGGGTGATTCCGATTTTTCTTAGCATGATGGGCTCATCATAATGCAATCTGCGGGCTAAAAATTGGTGTCGGCCGGCGGCACTCGCGGGCGTTGCCCCGTTAACGGGTTGATGACGATGTAAGATAGCGACATGGTGGTGCAGCGCTCAAAACGTCGCGGTTTCGATCGGCGCGAATTCCTGCAAGCAGGCGCGGCTGCTGCCGGACTACTGGGGACTTTGGCAGTCTCCGGGGGGCAGCATGACCAGCGGTCCGCGCCGGGCGGAATGCTGCGCCTGATCGCCAACGAGAATCCCTACGGGCCTTCGCCTGCTGCTCGTGCCGCGGCTGCGGACGCGGTCGAGCAGGGATGGAAATACGCGATACGCGAAACCGGGGTCCTGAAGAAACTGATCGCCGACCACGAAGGCGTCGGCACGCGGAACGTTTTCGTCTGCGCCGGCTCCACCGAAGCGTTGCGCATCGCCGCACTGATTTTCGGCCGCGACGGGGGGCGCGTCGTCGCCGCGAATCCGACGTTTTCTTTCTTGCCGACCTACGCGCGCTATCTCGGCTGCGAGATCGACGAGGTCCCGCTCGATGACAACATGCGTCACGACCTGGAGGCGATGGCATCCGTGGTCGGCGCCAATTCTCGTCTGTTATACGTCTGCAATCCGAACAACCCGACCGGCACGCTGTTGGAAGGCGCGGCCCTCGGCGCGTTTATCGACGCAGTGTCACAGCGCGTGCCCATTCTCGTCGACGAGGCCTATCTCGACCTGTGGGATGACCTGCCGAAGCACACTGCGGTCCGCAGCGTCCTGGCCGACAAGCCCGTCATCGTCACGCGCACTTTCTCGAAACTGCATGGCATGGCCGGCATGCGCGTCGGCTACGCCATTGCGCCGCCCGACATCATCAAGCGGCTGGAGCGATTCCGGGTCACGCAAATGAGTTTTCCGGGCGTGCTCGCCGCGACGGCGAGTCTGCAGGACACCGGGTTTCTCGAGTTCAGTCGCGCGCGGATTCGCGAGTGCCTGGATGTGACGAGTGCGGTGTTCGAGGAGCTCGGCAGGCCATATGTGCCGAGCCGCGGTAATTTTATCTACTTCGATACGGGCGGTTCACCCCGGGAGTTCATGGGTGCGATGCGTCAGTCAGGAATACTGACGGGCCTGAGTTACGCGCCATACCCGACCTGGGCGCGCGTCAGCATGGGCAAAGTTGAGGACATGCATGTTTTCGCCACCGCGGCGCGCGAGTATTTCGGTCAGGTCGCCTGACGGGCGGGGCGCTATCGTCCGCGGCGATAGTGCCGCCGGCATTCGGCTTCGCGGCCACGCACGACGCGCAGATCCTTCAGCGGGCCGCGGGTCTCGTTGACGACCGTGAACTGGCCCTCGCGGTGGTCGGCGTCCTCGAAATAGATCACGACCCAGTCACGCGTGCGGCCGAGTTGATGCGCGCGGGCGGTGTTCGAGTACAGCGCCGTGAAGTGCCAGCCGTTGCGGCGGGTATGCAGGATCGGTAGCCATGCGGTGCCTTCGGGGTTGAAGCGTCGCGGCGCGATTTTCTGCAACGCTCCGGCGCGCGCCTGCGTGCGGTATTCGCGATCCACGGAAAGCAGCATGCCGACATCGGGATCCTTGTTGCTGCGTCGGGACGAGCGGCGGCGACCCAGAATGTTTGCGAGGCCGGCGCGCACGGCCGCCGCGCGTCGCGGCCCGACACCCTTCAGCGTTTCGAGGCGGCCGTCGTGCGCGGCCATCTCCAGGTCCTCGAGCGAATCCACATGCAGGCGTTCGTGGATCGCCAAAGCCAGCTCCGGACCGATGCCGGGTACGGTGCGAAACAGCCGTTCGGGGTCGAGCGTACCGCGCATCTGTTCGAGACGTAGCCAGCGACCGGTGTCGGCGATCTCGCGGATAGATGCCGCGATACCGGAGCCGATAAAGGGCAGACGAATCAGCCCCTCCGTACCCTCGCGCTCGAGCACGTCGCGCACATCCTCGTCCAGTGACTCGACCGCTTCGGACGCCCTGCGGTATGCGTTGATGCGATAAGGGTTCGCCTGCTGCTGCTCCAGCACATCGGCCATCTGTCTGAGCAGTTCCGCGACCTTCGTGTTAAATGGTTCTTGCATCTGCATTGATGATAGACCAATGTCGTTTCAGGCACGAAGCATGAACAGGGCACGGCAAGTGACGAGCCGCTGATCTGCATCAAGGGCTGAATACCTCGGCGGGTTCGACGCTGTTCGCCCCTAGGGTCTGTGACGGCTCTCGCCGTCGGCCAGGGCGCCCGCGATCAGGTGCGCCGTGCGCAGCGGTTCCGGCAGATGGGAGTTCAACGCGAAGCGGTCGACGAGTGCCGTCGCGTCCCGCCAGTCGAGGTTGATGTGATGAAGATAGATATCACCGTGCCTCCTCGCCGGTTCCAACCGTTCGATCAGACGCCATTTGCGCGCACCACCCGGCACCGACTCGAGCAGCGCGCGGCGGATGCGGACGAGGTCGGGCTGCTTGCGGCAGACGGCCACGACGGGGAGATCGACACGCTCGCTCAGGGCCTGCAGGTCAACGACGTTGAAGCCGCCGAACGTGATGCCCTGGAGTAACACGGCCTGCAGGCTCGGTGCGAATCTCGATCCTTCGATCATCGCGGCCAGGTTGTGCGTCGCGTTCGCCCCGTCACGGCGAACCTTGCCGCGGATTACGCCCTCGAGCCGGGGACCGTTGAACACGGTCCCGACCACCGCGACGTCGCCGCGACTCGCGCGGTCGAACGGCGCGTCATCGAAGCCGATCACGTAGGAGAGTTTGCGGGTCACGCGCCGCCTGTATTGCGGCGCCACCATTCGGGTAGCTCCGCGATCGATCCGAGTATGGCTCGTGGTTCGACGTCGAGATCGAGGTCGCTCGTGCGGAACTTGCCGGTCTTGACGAGGATGCCGCCGATGCCGAATTCCTGCGCTGCGTCGACGTCCGTGCGGATATCGTCGCCGATCATGCAGGCTTCGTCGGCGGAAGCGACCAGGCGCGACAGTGCCGCGTCGAAGAACGCCGGCGCCGGCTTGCCGAGCACGACGGGCTCGATGCCGGTGGCGTGCTGCAGCGCCATGACGAACGGCGCGGTATCGAGCCTGAGGCCGTCGGGCGCGCGCCAGTAGCGCGTCATGCCGAGCGCCACCAGCGCCGGCTGCGGCTCCGTCATTAGTAGCCGAAACGCCCGATTCAGTTCGCCGAAGTCCCAGCGCTCGCCATAATCCCCGATGACCACGGCGCCGACCGGGCCCTCGATGCCTGGTCGTGCGAGCTCGACGCCCGTGAACTCGTCGCGGGTGGCCTCGGGCACGAATAGCGCCACCGGGCCATGCGAATTTTCAGCGAGCCAGGCCGCGGCGGCGACCGGGGGCGTCAGGATGTCGTCCTCGCCGATGCTGATGCCCAGCTTCGCCAGTTTTTCGACGATGGCCGAGCGGGGGCGGGACGTCGTGTTGGTGACGAATACATGCGGTATCGCGGCGACATCCAGCCAGTCCATCGCGTCGGCTGCGCCGGGGATGGGGTCGTCACCTTCGTACAGGACGCCGTCGAGATCGATCAGGAGGCTACGCATCAGTAAATTGGACCACGCCCCGTATGCCGGGGCCGACCCTATTTACTATGACTGCAGCGCGAAGAACAACCCGGTTCGGCCTGAGAGCTTCCCACGGCAAGCGAATGGTCTGCCAGCGCGGCTCGGCATGGAAGGTCGCGCGGTAGGATTGATCGTGCCACCTGCAGTCTGTCGTTTTGACGTGCAGGTTGTAGTCTTCGCCATTGCCGAATACGAACAGTTCTATGCCCGCATAGCCTGAGGCCGAGAATCTGTCGAGATACATCGCCATCTGGATGAATCCGCCACCCGAGTCGCGCGTCACGTTGCCGGCCATGCGGGCACAGCGACGGCCGTCGACGACCGAGGTGCCGAAGTCGGCGTCGGACACACCGCCCATCACCCGATCGGTGAACCCGCGCTAGCGTGCGCCAGTCATTACGTAGGGTTCATCGCCGCTGAAATCGCTCAAGACCAGGTTGTCACGGTCGGCGTAGGAGAGTGGCCGGGCGATCGAGCGCCTGCCGATCGTGCACAGCGGCGCGAGGCTGGCCATAGTCAGAATTGATCTTCGAGTGGTCATGAAATTGCTCCGCGATGCGTCGATGTGACGCGTGTTTACCTGCTATTCGCTGTCCTGGCCCCGCTGGATCTGTCCGGACGGGGCCTGAACCCGACGAGACGGCCCGCGGGTAATCCATCGCGGCCTGCGCTGCGAATACAACCCGAGAAAGCGACATTCGCTTCCGAAACGGAGATCAACCATGTCAGCGCAAATCAGGATTTCGACAATCGGCCGCGCCGCCCTGTTGGCGGGCCTCCTGATTGCAGGAGAAAGTGCGATGAGTCTTGAACAGCCCAACTACCAGGTCCTGCATAAGGACGGCGACATCGAGTACCGGCAATACGATTCATACCTGGTATCGGAAACGATCGTCGAGAACGTTGGCGACTACCAGGCCGCCGGCAACGAGGGATTCCGGCGTCTGTTTCGTTACATCACCGGCAGCAATCAGGGGAGCGCGAAGATCGCGATGACCAAGCCGGTCGCGCAGGTACCGACCAGCGAGAAGATCGCGATGACGGTGCCGGTGCAGCAGACCGGGAGCGGCGAAGGTTGGCGTATCGCTTTCATGCTGCCGGCTGAGTACACGCTGGATTCGGCTCCAGTGCCGACGGATCCACGCGTCCGGGTGCGCGAGGTGCCGGGCCGGCTGATGGCGGTCCTGCGTTACTCGGGTCGATGGACCGAGCGCAATTTCTCGAAGAAACAGGCTGCGTTGCTCGACAGTGTCCTCGATCGGTCCCTCACCCCCGTCGGCGATATTCAGACGGCGCTGTATGACCCGCCCTACATGCCGCCGTTTCTGCGGCGTAACGAGGTCATGATTGAAGTGGATCGTTTGCCCTCGGAGGCCGGTGTGCGCGTCGAACGTCAAGCGGCCGCTTACGGAAGCTAGCGATATGGTCGCCCTAATGGAAATAGTCGTAACGGCTTTCGCGCTCATCCTTGCGGCTACGTGCACGGTTGCCGTGATACTGGAAAAGCTGAAGCGGGATCGGGCCGCCGGCAGCGACAGTCTTCAGCAGCGCGCCGCAGGTGTCGGCGACGTGGATTAGCTTATGTTCGGGCTTTCGTCCGGATGACCGGCTGGCTCGCTTAGCAATTGTTCTTCCGTGAGTGGGTAGAACTTCAATAGCGTGACCGACATGACCTGCATCCCGACCGGGATCCAGATAAAGCCAAGGTACATGGCGGTGACCGCCGAGGCTGATTGCTCGGCTGTCGGCTCGAGTTCCTTGTCGAAGCCCATGGTGCTGAACAGTACACCGACGATCAGCGGCCCCAGCGCCATGCAGGCTTTTTCCACGAAACTGAAAGCGGCGGCGAGCACGCCCTCGCGCCGAACGCCGGTTAGCTTGTAGTCCCAGGCGAACGTATCCATCAGCATGGACTGGCCATACAGATGGGCGCCCGCGCCAAACGCACCGAGCAGCACGGCGCGTCCCACGAATATCGCCATCGGTTCGTCCGGCGACGCCATGAGCCACGTCAGTACGACACAGCAGAAGCCGATGAGAGACGCCATGTAGGCTTCACGCTTGCCGACGCGTTTCGATACCCAGGCCGCCAGCGGCAGGCACAGGATCGACGTAATCGTCTGCAGCGCGAGGAACAGCCCGAGCATCTTGCCGCCGAACTTCAGTACACCGGCGAAGAAAAACATCGCGACGGCGATGTTCGATGCCAGGCCGATGTAGATTGCCACCTTCGTGCCGATCATGATCAGCAGCGGTTTGTTGTCGATCAGCCACGCGAGTTGCCGGCGCAGCGGAATGTGCTCGTCGTGCGTCGGTTGTGTCTGCCGCGCGTCGCCGGTCAGCAGGAAACACCCCAGCATCACGACGAAGATCAAGCCGCCGATGAGTATGCCCATTTCGCCATAGGCCGAGCGGTCCGCGCCCAGTTGTTCGGCCAGCGCGGGCACGCCGCCGAGGCCCGCCAGGTTGCCGAAGGTCATGAACACGACGCGCCATGACATGATTTTCGTCCGCTCGTGATAGTCGTCCGTCATCTCGGCCGGCATCGCCATGTACGGCACCTGGAATGCCGTGTAAGACAGAGCATAGAGCGCCAGTCCGGCACCGACGAACAGCATACTGGCACCCATGCCGGTTTCCGGCACGTTGAACAACATCGCGAACGACAGCCCGCAGAAAAAAGAGGCGCCGAGCATCCATGGACGCCGTCGGCCGAATCGCGAGCGGGTGCGGTCGCTGATCATCCCCATTGGCGGGTCGGTCAGCACGTCCAGCATCTTGGAGCCGAACAGCAGCGCTCCAGCCAGAACCGGCTCGATCTTGACGAAGGTGACCAGGAAGTAGAGGAGAATCGCCGCTACGCCATTGAGCATCGTCGCCGTGCCGAGCGACCCGAGTCCCCAGCTCGCGGCGACGCGCGTCGAGACCTGTGTGCTCGATTCAGTCCGCATGTTATCCGTCGTTGAAACCATAATCGGTGTGTTTACTCAGGTGCGCTAGCGATGTCGCCGCATGCGTTGGACGATAAATGCGAAAGCGACAAGCACCGCAATGCAGGCGAACCAGATCTCGAGCAGCAGCATGTTCGGTGGTTCGCCGGTCAAGCCGCGCAGGAACCGCAGCGCGACGTTGGCCAGCACAATCATGACGATGATGGTCAGCCACCAGTAGGCGCGGCGCCAGTTATTGCCGTAGCGCTCCCGGATGATCGGCCCGACATGCATACGCAGGCGCACACAGCCGAACCACGCCAGTCCGAGGCAGATTCCGGCCAGCGTCGCAGTAGCCCAGTCTTGGAGCACGATAGGGTGATTTGGCCGCCCGGAGGTCGCCGGCCGGGATGGAAGTCCCGGTAACGTTACCGGGAGACAAATCCTTAGCTGTCGCCTTGGTCTTCTTTCTTTTTGTCTTTGCGGGTTGCCATGTAGATGGCGACGAAACAACCCAGCGCGACGATAACGGCAAATGCCGAAACAGCTACATCCATGATGATCCTCCTGCCTGAACGTGTCAGTAGTATAGCCGCAGCAGGCGAGCGGTGCCGCGTCAGGTCGGTGGACGCGCAGCCAACTGCAGCGTGGCCATCACCGTCACCATTCCGATCAGCCCGAAGACTCGTAGTAACGGGACCGCATAACGCCAGTCATCCGAACAGCGATCCGCGAAAACGGCGCATGCCGCGAACGCGGCAACGGCGATGCTGGTCCGCAGATTCATGGCATCCGGATACCAGGCAGCCTGGCAGGCATGCAGAAAGAGCGCGCCAAGTACGATCGTGTTGGTGGCCATGTTGCAGAAAAAAAGTTGCCCCGGAAAGCCTATCAGCTTTCCGGGGCAGATCGTTTTTTCCCGGGGTTTTCCCGGATCGGGCTCTTCCCGGATCAGGGATTAGTTTCTTCCTTACGGAATCAGTCTGCCTGTGCCGACGCAGCGGGGGGGAGGATGACGGCATCGATGACGTGGATGACGCCGTTACTCGTCATGACGTCCGCAGCCACGACGTTCGCGCCGTTGACCGTCACGCCCGAAGACGAGCCGACCACGTCGATCGTCGCACCCTGCAGCGTCGCAGGCTGGGCACCGGAGCCGATATCGGCGGCCATGATCTTGCCCGAGACGACGTGATACAGGAGCACCGCCTGCAGCTGTGCCTGGTTTTCGGGCTTCAGCAGATTCTCGACCGTGCCGGCCGGAAGCGCGGCGAAGGCATCGTCCGTGGGCGCGAAAACGGTGAACGGACCTTCACCCTTCAACGCTTCGACGAGTTCGGCTGCCTGAACGGCGGCAACCAGCGTATTGAATGTGCCAGCCGAGACGGCCGTGTCGACGATGTCCTGCTTGGCGGCAGCGTGCCCGCCAGCCAGAGCTGGTCCGGCGATTGCCAGCGCAAGGGTGAGAAATGCAGCAGGTAGTGCGAGTTTCATTGGGATTCTCCGTGAGTCTGGTTCGTTTATTCGGTGAATTGAATAATAGGATTCGCGGCAGCGGTGCGACCGGATTCATCGGATTAAAGGAAATTTCGGTTAGTATCGACATGCTATGGATGCATCAGTCATTCGTTCATTCGTCCCGGCGAGCTAGTCCTTTGGCACCATGAACCGGCGCCGCACACCGATACTGGCCATTTTGCTGGCGCCGATCGCGGTGCTGCTGCTGATGCAGCTTTGGTCCCGGGCGCTCGTCCCGCTGTATCGAACGGTCTGGTATAGCGACACGGTTATGGAGTGGCGACTCGGCAGTGACCGCCCGGAAACGCGTATCAAAGCATCTCAGGACGCGGTATCCCGGCGGAGCGAGGATCAACAACTGCTCGACGAGTTGATCGTGCGGATGCAGACGGATGAGTCGCTCGAGGTGCGACGCACAGCGGCCAGGTCCGTCGGCGGCATCGGTTCGCAACGGCCGTTGCACGCGGATGCAGTCGACGCGCTGGGCGAGCTGGTGCTGACCGCGGACGATGACGCGCTGCTGTCAGCAGCGCTAGACGCGGTCGGCATGTCCGCGGCGAATAATCGCTACCCGGATCGGGTCGTCGCGCGCATCGGGGCCATTCTCGACGAGAAGCATCTCGACTGGCTATATCGGCAGGCCGCGATGGCGCTGGGCAAGATCGGCGCGGCTCAATCGTTGCCCGATGCCGTCGTCACGAACATGAACGCACTGTTTGTCGCGCCGCTACGCCGCGGCGAGCGCGAGTACCTGGCCGAGGCATTCGTCGAATCATCGAAGGGGCGTGGGCTACCCGAGACGACTCTCAAGGTCCTCGCCGACGCCTTCGATCAGGAGACGAACCGGCGCATACGCATTGGGATCATCTATGCACTCGCGCATTCGGCTCGCGGCTATCCGCCCGCGACTGACCTGATTTCGGCGGCGACCAGCGATGCAGACCGTGATGTGGCGAGGGCCGCGCAGCACGGTCTGCGCGTCGTCGAGGCGGACCGCAACTTCGCGGGCAAGGAGCCGCTGGCGGTGGCACTGGACCGGTCGCAGCCGAGCGAAGTTCGCGTGCAAGCCTTGCAGATTCTGCGCAGTTCGAAGGTCGATCCGGCAGCTTACGAGGTCATCGTGTCACTGTCGCGCGACATCGACCCCGAGGTCGCAATCGCCGCGTTTGGGATGTTCCAATACCTGGCGCCCACGCCCGGCGATGATTTCGACCGGAACGTGCGATTCCCGGCGATGTATCAGGGTATGCGCGCTTCCGACCCGCTGATTCGCCGGGCCGCCTATGGTGCGTTGTCGACGATGACGGTGTGGGGGATGCCCTGTTCGAGAAGTTCGAAGGCAGTCAGGCTCGACCCCTGATTTCTCGGACGCGTCTCGTCGACCCACACATGGACATTCAGGCCAGCCTCGTGGGCCTTGTAGATCGGGGCGAGCGCCGTCCCCCAATCGACCGTCGCCAACCAGCCCGCGTTGCAATGAGTGAGGACATGCAGCGGCTCCGCCGGGCTCGCTTTCTCCTTCGCGAGGCGCTCGAGC
>Ga0209456_10001455_pt1 | contig 11521 bp, 8 predicted proteins | sample COG_11_FD_184755 | JGI IMG/M metagenome (GOLD analysis project Ga0209456, IMG submission 184755) | Pelagic marine sediment microbial communities from the LTER site Helgoland, North Sea, for post-phytoplankton bloom and carbon turnover... | ecosystem: Environmental > Aquatic > Marine > Neritic...
TGTGCGTGAAGACGATGTCGTCCCAGCCGTACATGGCCACGAGCCGGTACGCAGCGGCCAGGTCGACGCGGGTCTGCCACTCTTCCGGGGAGACTCGGCTCTTGACCGATTCGATGTTCGCCATGGGTACCTCCTGCGCAGCCCGTGTTTCAGAGCTCGATGCCGGCTCAGGTTATCGAGCCTGTAAGCGACAATCGCAAGAGGCGCGTGAAGCCGCCCCGTATCGCTGTGTTCGTGTTGCTGCGTTCGGTCCGCGCCCCGGATGAGCGCCGCGGGTGCGGCTGGCTTGAATGACTCCCGCAGCAATCCATCGAGCGATGCCCTACGCGCGCGGCTCGCAGAGCAGTGACACGGGTTTCCGTCATTCTCGACCCCATCGGCGAATGCTGCTATTTTAGTCCAAATGGGCCAAAAACTCACTTCGATTGAGCGGGGGCCGGCACTCCGTATCGTTGTTGCGGGCGCCGCGCTCATGATCTCGGTTCTGCTTGCATCGTGCCAGGGCGGGGACCCGGACACCGTGCCGATCCCCATGTCGTGCGGTGACGGCGTCTGCGCCGCAGATGAGACCTGCGTGTCGTGCGCCACCGATTGCGGAACCTGCCCGGACGCCAGGACAACCGTTACACGTGGTCCATATCTTCAGAGTGGGTCCAGCAGCAGCGTGGTGGTCCGATGGCGGACGGACCAGGACACCGACTCGGTCGTGGCGTATGGCGCGGATCCGACGTCCATGAACAACGTCGTGACCTCCTCGGCCACGACTCCAGAACACCAGGTTCGTATCGAGGGGCTCGAAGCCGACACGCGTTATTACTATGCGTTTGGGTCTTCCAGCGCGCCGCTCATCGGCGCCGATGACGACCACTTCTTCACGACGGCGCCGCAGACCGGAGCAGCGGTGCCGACCCGGATTTGGGTGCTCGGTGATTCTGGTACCGCCAACGACAATGCGCGGTCGGTCCGTGACGCCTATCGCTCTTTCACGGGAACGCGCGAAACGGACCTGTGGTTGATGCTCGGGGACAACGCCTATAACGATGGGACCGATGAAGAATATCAGCGGGCGGTTTTTGAAATGTACCCCGACACGCTGCGCAACGCGGTGCTTTGGCCAACCCTCGGGAACCACGACGGGCATTCGGCGGAGTCCGCGACTCAAACCGGCCCCTACTACGACATCTTTACCCTCCCCACCTCGGCTGAAGCTGGCGGCGTGCCTTCGGGCACCGAGGCGTACTACGCGTTCGACTACGCCAACGTTCACTTCGTCTGTCTCGATTCTTACGATTCGAATGCGGACCCAGACGGCGCCATGATGACGTGGATGGAGAATGACCTCGCGGCGACGGCTCAACCCTGGGTCGTGGCGTTTTGGCATCACCCGCCTTACACGAAGGGGTCGCACGATTCGGACTCCGAAGGACGCTTGGTGGACATGCGCGAGTTCGCGCTACCGATCTTGGAAGCCTACGGGGTCGACCTCGTCCTCTCTGGGCATAGTCATTCCTACGAGCGATCGATGTTGCTCGCCGGTCACTACGGAACATCCGACACCCTGACGGGCGCGATGAAGGTCGACAGCGGAGACGGACGCGAAGACGGCGACGGCGCCTACAGCAAACCTGGCTCGACTGCCGAGGGCGCCGTGTACCTCGTGGCCGGAAGCTCCGGGAAGACCAGCAGCGCAGCTCTCGACCATCCGGCGATGTACATCTCGTTGCTCGAGCTCGGGTCCGTGGTGCTCGACGTCGATGACGCGCGCCTCGACGCAACTTTCCTCGACGATTCGGGGAGCGTGCAGGACAGCTTCACCATCCGAAAGGATTGAGCGGACTAGTGACGCGCACGGGTTCGAGCGGGCTCATGGCGCACGTGCTCTGGCGGTGGGTCGGTGTTGCCATCGTCGCTGCTTGGCTGGCTCCATCTTCGCGGGCGCTCGGCCACGGTGACGTTCATTTGCGCATCGCTGAGCTGACCGAAGAGATTCGACACCAGCCGCAGAGTGCCGCACTCTATGTCCGTCGGGGCTCGCTCTACGTGCTCGACGAAAGCTGGGAGCAAGCGCTTGCCGATTATGAATCCGCAAGTCAAATCGACCCCAGCTCACCAAACATCGATTTCCTCAGAGCCAAGGTGTTGGTCGAGCTCGAGGAAAACAAGCGCGCTGTGGTGCTTCTCGATGCGTTCTTGACCGATGAGCCGGGGCATGCCGATGGGCACTTGGTTCGGGCGCGTGCGAAGGTCGCCCTTGGTCGCATCGACGGTGGCGTCGAAGACTACAGTCGCGCCATCGCCCTATTCGAACGGCCCGCACCCCGCCACTACGTCGAACGTGCTCGCGCCTTGGTCGACGCAGGGCGTCTAGACGAGGCGCTCCTGGGCCTTCGCCAGGCCGTGGCGGATCTCGGGCCGCTTGCTTCGCTCATAGAGCTTGCCGTAGCGGAGGAAGAGAAACGAGAACGCTACGAGGAGGCGCTCCGCTGGGCGGATCAACTCAGCCCCACGCTTCGACACTCTCCTCGTTGGCGCGCCATCGCCGGTAACCTCGCCGAGCGTGCGGGGCAAGATGCGAGCGCGGCGCATGAGTTCCGCGAAGGGCTTGCCGCTATCGAGGCGCTCCCGCCGGCGCGCCAGGGTACCGAAGCGATGACCGCGTTGCGTACCGAGCTCGCTGATCGTCTCGAGACGCGGGTGGCGAGTCCTTCCGCCGAATTGTCATCGGAGCTCACCATCGGAACCGTTGGGCGAGGGCTGGTGCTCGGGGCGCTCCTAGTTGCGGCGTGTCTCTTGATCGTTCGCTGGACGCGAGGCGGTTTCTAGCAAGGGCCGTCGCGTTGGCGCGAACCGGCGAGATTTGTGATCTCACCTACAAGGTGTAAAAAATCTAGCTTATTCAATCCGCGAGACGCTTAAAAACAACACAAAAGGGTTAGATTTTCGTCTGAGCACTGCTACTCTGTTCCCTCGCCAGCCTGGAGTTTGCAGCAATGGGATATCGGACGTTCTACCTACTCGTGATGCTTTTGACCTTCTCGATCATCGGGTGCGAGGGCACCATCGGGCGATCCGAAGCAAGCCGCGACAACGACCCTTCGAATCCGAACAACTCGGACTTTCCGGTCGACACGTCGCGTCCCGCGCTCTCGAGCTGCGATTCGTTTGAGCCCGCAGCGCCCTTCGTCTACGCCTCAAAGGTCAAGACCCTGCTGACGGGGCTCGGCCTGACCAGCGAAGAGCTAGACGCGCTGACCGCGGATCCGGACGTACTGCGCTCTCAGATCGAGGGCTGGCTCGACATGCCGCAGGCCGACGAGAAGCTGCGCCGATTCTTCGAAACGGCGTTCCAGCAAGACGGCTACGAGGAACAGGCACTGGTCGACCTCTGGGGATACAGCAACTTCCAGATGGGGCGACTGAGCGACGGGACCGCGGTCGACGACACCTTCATTCGGACGTTCGAGGAGAGCTTTGCGCGAAGTGTTCTCGACATCGTGCGCGCGGACCGGCCGTTCACCGACGCGCTGACGACCCGCACCGTCTATCTCACGACGGCGCAGATGGTGGGCCTCGCGCTCAGCGACGACCGCGAGATCGATGACGACGAGGATCGTAGCTACAACCGTTCGCGCGGGATGATCGAGCAGCTGGTGTATACCACCGAAGACATCCCGCTCTCGCAGACCTTGAACCCGAGCTCTCCGAACTGGATGCGATTCACCATCCCGGCCGAGGGCCTTCCCGGAGGATGCGGCGGCGAGGCCGTCAAGACGAACGGAGACTTGGTCAGGGCCGCGTTTGCCGTTCTGTTCGGCTACTACACCGACAACGACGGGTGCATGCAGGACAACTATCGCACCACGCCGCTCATCGGTGAGGAGGCGTTCTTTGATTGGCGCCCCGTGACGTTTCGGACTCCGGGCTCGGGTGAGCAGCCTACGATGTTCTGGGAAGTCGATGCCATGCGCAGTTCGAACGAGCTGGTGCTTCGTGTCCCGCGCGTTGGGTTCATGACGACGCCCGCGTTCTTCGCGACCTGGCCGACGAACGACGCAAACCAGGCGCGCGTCACCACCAACCAGACGCTGATCGTTGCGCTTGGAAAGAGCTTTGACAGTGAAACGACGCTCATTCCGGCTTTCGACGACGCGCTCGACGATTCGCACGCCGATCCCACCACAACGTGTTGGGGGTGCCACGTGAACCTCGACCCCATGCGGCAGTACTTCCGCAACTCCTTCACCTATTTCTATCACGCTCAGCAGGACGCCTCGGTGCAGGCACTCCGACCGTCGTTCGCCTTTCAAGGGGTCTCGGTTGAGGGCGCGCCGGGCGACGGGATCAACGCGCTTGCCAACACGCTTTCCACTCACCCGCGCTTCGCGCCGACTTGGGTGCAGAAGGCCTGCTATTTCGCCACCAGCTCCGCCTGTCCCGAAGGCTCCGCGGAGTTCCAGAACATCGTCGCTGCGTTCGAGCAGAGTGGGATGAGCTTTCGATCGATGCTCGTCGAGCTCTTCTCTTCGCCGTTGATCTCGGCTCGCAGCTGTGTCGAAGCTGCAGGCGGCGACATCCCGTCGGTTTCGCGCGCACGGCATTTCTGTAGCACCGTGTCCAACCGACTCGGCATTTCGGACGCCTGCGGCACCGAAACCTACTATCAGTCGGAGCGTCGGGGCGCGCGCGGCGTGACTCGACAGCTAGCGGAAGTCGTCCCGGACGACGGCTATGGTCGCGGCGGCGAGATCCCGGTCGTCATCGCCGACCCGAACCTCTTCATCCGCGCTGCGGGCGAGGCCATGTGCGAACGCTTCGGGGAGTTGGTCATCAGCAACGACGGGAAGTTCCCGCCGAGCGATCCCGACGGCGCCATCCGCGCCTTTGTCGTCGACCTCGCAGCTTTGCCCGAGTCCGACCCGCGCCACGCCGGCGCGCTCGACATCTTGACGAGACACTACGAACAGGCGGAGGCCGACACGAACGCCACCAACGCGCTCCGCTCCACATTCATCGTCGCCTGCACCTCTCCGAGTGTGCTTGGCATGGGCCTTTGAGGAAACGAAGATGAAGCTCCACCGACGCAAAATGCTCTACACGGCGCTGTTCGGCGCCGGCGGGCTTGGCCTCAAGTCGCTCGCCACCGGGATTCCGATGTCCATTCTCGCCAGGCCGCTGGCGGCCCGGGCACAGGACGGAGCTGCGGCGCGCATTTTGATTCTCTCGACCTCTTCGGCCGGTGACCCGATCAATGCGAACGTGCCGGGTACCTACGAAGACCCAGCCATCGAGCATTCGAACGACCCTCTGATGGCGCCGATGGCCATGACGATCGGCGGACAGCAGCTGACGGCCGCGAAACCTTGGGCCGAGCTTCCGGGCAACATCCTGCAAAAGACGGTGTTCTTCCACCACGGCACCTATACCAATTCACATCCAAACCACCCGAAGGTCATGCGCCTGATGGGGAGCGTCGAGCGCAACGAGATGCTGGTGAGTGTCTATTCGGAGGCGCTCACCACGGCACTCGAGACGGTGCAGCGCGAGCCGATCAGCGTGGGGGCTCGCGGCGGAAACGAGATCCTCACCTTCAAGGGTCGGTCCCTGGCCAACGTCTCTCCGATTGCTCTCAAGACGGCGCTTGCCCAAGAGGACAACGCGCTCGGAGACCTGCGTCCGCTTCGCGACCAGGCGGTCGACGAGATGTACGCGCTATATCAGCAGCACGGCACCGAGAACCAGCGCCGCATGCTCGATCGCTTCGTCGTCACCCGTGACGAAGCACGATCGCTTTCACTCGACCTGGTCGGACGACTTGCCACCATCGACGGCAACCGCGAAGCCGATCAGGTTCTGGCGGCGTCGGTCCTCGCGGCGATGAATGTCTCGCCGGTGGTTACGCTCCGAATCGACTTCGGCGGCGACAATCACAACGATGGCGAGTTCGTCAAGGAAACGCAGGAGACCGTCGAGGGCGTTGGACACCTCCAGACGCTGGTCGAAACCGTCGACGGCATGCGCGCGGAGGGGGCGCTCCGAAACGATGTCATCGTCGGAACACTCAACGTGTTTGGACGGGATCTCGCGCGAAAGGGACGCGCAGGACGCGACCACAATGGGCGACACCATTGCGCGGTGCTGATCGGCGAAGGGCTCCGCGGCGGTGTGATTGGCGGCCTCGAGCCGACCGGCAAGGACTACCAAGCCCAGGCCATCGATTCGGGGACAGGGCGTGCATCCGCGTCCGGCGACATCCCCCACGAAGAGACGTTCGAGTCGATGGCCAAGACCCTCGGCGTCGCGCTCGGTGTGCCGCGTGCGCGACTCGACGAGGCCATCACGGGCGGACAGGTGATCGAAAGCGCTCTCGCGGGCTGATCCCGAACAGCACACAGGCCCCACTAAAAGACGAAGCGCGACGTTCGAGGATCCCAGCGGACCGCACGCGACTTCTCGTAGGCCATGCGATCCTCGAGGCGGCGGAGCTTGCCTTTGCGGACACCGAACATGATACCGCTGATCAATACGCCGATGACTCCCCCGACGAACAGCGGCAAACCGACGCCCACCAGTGCTTTTCCCGCGGCGCTGCAGCGGAGCTGATCGGTTGTTCCCGTTGAATTGGCCTGAATGACGACGCACTGGCGAGCATAACCGGGAAACAACAAAGCGGCGCCCACGGCCGTCGAGGCCGACAAGCCGATGAGCGCGTTGCGTGAACGTCGCGAGCTTTCGTGAAGCTCTCGCTGCCTGAATTCGTCGTAGCTCGTCGAAGGTTGGGCAACGTACCCCAACTGGCTCGAGCTCGCCGGCGCGTCGATGATAATCGGCTCGTCCGCACGAGCGCCCGTTTCGAAAGCCACGATCGACAGCGCAAGAGAAAGAATACCTATGGAGAGCATCCGCATGGCCCGCATTCTATCGATATTCCCGATCGTGACAACGTCGGTGTCACCTCTTCGCGATACGGGTCCACCGTCAATCGATCGCGAAGCAGTAGAAGCGGCCGGCGCCCCGGCGTTCGGCGAGACCCTGCTCGGTGCAACTCGCGGTGTCATGCGCGGAGTTCCACGACTGGACCTCGGTCAGAGGAACGAGGCCGCCGTTCTCGTCGATGACCAGACCTTCGCCGTCGGGATCTTCAGTCTCGCCCCAGAGCAAACGCGGAATCTCGTTCTCGTGAAGCGCATCCACATCCGTGACGACCCGTTGGAGAAAAATGGCCGCGTGCAACCCGAGTCACTGTAGGTGCAAGTGAGATGCTGATCGTCTGTGCCTCTGTCGCACCGTGTTTGCTCGCTCGCTACACTGTCTGGAGACGTTGGGGAACCAGGGGGATGACGCAGTGAGAGCATGCGACGTGGCGGAGTCTGCGCGATGAAGGCGCCGCGGATTCCCGAAAACGAAGCCGAGCGTCTGAGGGCCCTCGAGAGCTACCGGGTGATGGACACGCCACCCGAGAGCTCCTTCGATGATCTCACCACGCTCGTTGCGCGAATCTTGGATGTTCCAATTGCGCTCGTGTCCTTGGTCGACGCTGACCGTCAGTGGTTCAAATCCCGGTACGGCCTCGACGCGCCGGAAACGCCGCGCGACATTTCGTTTTGCGGGCATGTAGTGGCCGAGCAAGAGCTCCTCGTCGTTCCTGATGCGTTCGAGGACAGTCGTTTCCACGACAACCCGTTGGTTACAGGGGACCCCAGAGTTCGCTTTTATGCCGGAGTCCCGCTGACGACGCCCGATGGTCATATTTTGGGGACCCTCTGTGCGATCGACCACGAGGCACGGCAGGTCAGTGCTAATCAGCTCGACACTCTGAGTATCCTTGGTCGACAGGTTGCAGACCAACTCGAGCTTCGGAGGCAACTTCGGCTCACCAAAGACTACGAACAGCGGCTGAGGACTCTCTTCGAGACCGCCGTCGACACGATCGTCACGATTGACGAAGCCGGCCTCATCGAAGGTGTGAACGCCGTGGTGAAGCGAACCTTCGGCTACGAGCCTTCCGAGCTCGTGGGCCAGCACGTCGGCGTATTGATGCCGCCTCGGCATCGGGAAAGGCTCGAGCAGTATCTGCGACACTATCCGAACGACCCTGGCGCCAAATTGATCGCGGCTACACAGGAAGCCGTAGCCGTTCGCAAGGATGGGACCGAGTTTTCCGTCGAGATGTCGGTGAGCGAGATGCGACTCGGTGGCCGGCGAATGTTCACCGGGATCGTTCGCGACATCACCGAGCGCAAGCGAATCGAACAGCTGAAATCCGAGTTCGTCTCGACGGTGAGCCACGAGCTTCGCACGCCGCTCACGTCGATCCGAGGCGCGTTGGGCCTCGTTGCGGGAGGACGCGTTGGCGAGATCTCGAGTGAAGCAAAAGAGATGATCAACATAGCGCTCAACAACAGTGGGAGGCTGGTCCGTCTCATCAACGACATTCTCGACGTCGAGAAGATCCAATCCGGTAAGCTCGATTTCGAGATCCAGCGATTGGACCTATCTCGGGTCATCAAAGACGCCAAGGCCGCGAACGACGGCTTCGCCTTGGAGCACGACTCCCGAATCGTTCTTGCCGGTGAGCCCGAACCCGTTCTGGTGTACGCCGATTCGGATCGCCTGGCTCAGGTCTTCGCCAATCTCATTTCCAATGCCGTGAAGTTCTCGCCGGCGGGCGAGGCCGTCGACATTCATACCCACATGACGGCGGATCGCGTGAAGGTCGAAGTGCGAGACCGGGGTCCTGGTGTCCCCGAGAAGTTCGAGAAGCGATTGTTTGAACGCTTCGCCCAGGCGGATGGCTCAGATCGCCGACAAAACGCGGGGACCGGCTTGGGGCTCAGCATCTCCAAGGCGATCGTCGAGCGCATGAACGGCACGATCGGGTACGAGCCGGCCGCGGGTGGCGGCAGCCGCTTCTACTTCGAGCTTCCGATTGCGAAGGCGATCGTGCGGGATGCACCGATCGGAGCGCGCCGCGTGCTGGTCTGCGAGGACGAGCCCGACATCGCGGTACTTCTGAGAAAAATTCTCGCGATCGAGGGCTACGTCGTCGATGTTGCCCCGGATATCGCCACCGCGGTCACACTGCTAGGAGAATACGACTATGCCGCGGTGACGCTCGACCTGAGGCTCGGCGAGGAGAATGGCCTCGACCTACTCCAGGAGATACGCAACCGGGCGGGCAGCATTCCGGTGGTCGTGGTGTCCGCGATCGCCAACGAGGTGAGTCGAGAGCTCAACGGTGGGGCCCTGTCCGTCGTCGACTGGATCACCAAACCCATCGACGAGACGCGTTTGCTCGCATCGATCCAGAGCTCGATCCATGCCGCCGGCACAATACGCCTTCTTCATGTCGAGGACGACGTTGACCTGTCCGAGATGGTGACTGCCCTTCTGTCGGACATCGGTACCCTGACCAATGTGCGGACGCTTCGAGAAGCGCGGGAGCACCTCGAGAGGGAGGCCTACGACCTCATTCTCCTCGATATGGGTTTGCCAGATGGCGACGGCACCGAGCTCTTGCCGTTCGTAGGCAACACGCCCGTCATCGTCTTTTCCGCGCGGGCAGCCGACGCAAGTGCAGGTGAGAATGTCGTCGCGGCTCTCGTGAAGTCCCGCGCCACGGAGCAAGCGCTACGAGAGGCGATTCACCGAGTCCTTCCGGTTGCGTCCTAGTCGTTTAGGATTCTTCGAATCTCGTCAGGAAGCGTCATCGGGTCAAAGGGCTTGTGGACGACGCCCACCGCGCCCGGCCTCGAGGTAACGCGCGAGCTCGTCGTGCTGCACCTTGGCGGTCATGAAGATGACCGGCGTGCTTTCGAGCTCTGGATCCTTGCGGATCTGGCGAAGGACGGTCAGGCCATCCATCTCGGGCATCATCATATCCATCAAGATCAGGTCTGGATTCTGCGCTTTGGCGGTTTCCATCCCCTGGGCGCCGCTTTCCGCTAGCAGCACGTCCCAACCAGCCACGCTCTGCAAGCTGAGCTCGCCGATCCGCCGGATATCCGCTTCGTCGTCGACGATGAGAACCTTCATGCGCTGTGCCGCTTTCTAACGACGGTATTGCCTTCCTCTGCCGTCTGGCTGGACGGCCCTACGACCCGGTTTCGCCCATTACTCTTTGACCGGTAGAGACGCCGGTCCGCGCGACGGATGAGGGCCTGTGCCGAAAGTCCGTCGTCAGGAAGTGCCGCGACACCTGCTGACGCGGTCACCGAAAAGGTCGTGTGGTCGCTCGCCTCAAAGCGCATTTCCGAGAACTCCTTCAGCACCCGGCCAAGCGCGCGCTCCAGCAAGTCCGCCTTCTGCCCTGGCAAGACGACGACGAATTCTTCACCGCCCCAGCGACACCGAAGATCCTCGTTTCGGAATCGGTGACGTAGCAGCCGGCCCAGACCTGCGATGACGGCGTCCCCATAGGCATGGCCGAAGCCATCGTTTACCTGCTTGAAGTGATCGATATCGATGATCGCCACAGCAAGTGGGGTCTCGTTCCGATGCGCCTCAGAGAGTCGTTGCTCCAACGCCTCGAGAAATGGTCGCCGCAACATGAGCCCGGAGAGCGGGTCCCGCTCAGCGCGTTCTTGCAACAGTCGAGCATGCATCAACTGTACGTCCACGCGCGCATTGAACTCTTCTTCAAGCACGGGTTTCGAAATGAAGTCATTGGCGCCCGAGCGAAACGCCTCGATCCGAGTCTCATCGTCGATGTGGGCGGTGATCATCAGGATTGGAAGCGTCTGCCACTGGACGGACATGCGAAGCGCCTTGCACACGTCGACTCCGCTGGTGTTCGGCAGGTCGATATCGAGTAGCAAGAGATCTGGCCGAAACTCTACGAGTGCTGCAGGCAGCTCGGCCGGAGTCGCAATCGCACGGGTGTCGATTTCGTTGGCTTGGAGCAAGAGCTCGGCGTGATTCGCAAAGTCGCGGTCGTCTTCGAGAATCATTACTCGGCCATTGCGCGCCGACGCTTCGTCGACGATCTGCTGGACGGCCAGCGAAAGCAGCTCTTCTCGAAGTGGCTTTTCAATGAACAGCGACGCTCCCACCTGAGTCGAGGCAACGCGCGTCTCGAGGCTCTGGTCCGCAGACATCAGCACGAGCGGAAGGCTTCCTTTCCCCGGCAGATCACGAAGATCCCGGCACAGGTCGAAACCATTCGTCTCTTTCAAATGGACGTCTACGATCGCCGCGGCGAGCTTGATGGACGACGCTTTGTGCAAAGCCTCCGGCGCCGAGCTCGCTACGCACACGTCGAGCAGCTGCTTTCGCAGAAAGAGCGTAGCGGTCCGTCGTACATCCGCGTCGTCGTCCACGAAAAGAATGGTGCCCGCGGAGACCGAGTCTACAGACTCGAGCCCGGGGCGCGGGGCCGATTCCTGGGGCTGCGCCGCCAAACGGGCGTCCTCGAGGGCGCGGCTGACCTCGGTCCAAAGATTGCGCCGGACACGCAACGGCGACGACCGGTACTCCCCAAGAAGGTCTTCGATCTGACCCGCCAGGACGCCGACGAGCTTGAAGC
>Ga0209456_10001456_pt1 | contig 11517 bp, 9 predicted proteins | sample COG_11_FD_184755 | JGI IMG/M metagenome (GOLD analysis project Ga0209456, IMG submission 184755) | Pelagic marine sediment microbial communities from the LTER site Helgoland, North Sea, for post-phytoplankton bloom and carbon turnover... | ecosystem: Environmental > Aquatic > Marine > Neritic...
CTACTATCCGCATGACATTGAGGAAATCGCGGCTGACGTGGAAGGACTGGACCTTGGCAAGGTCGTCGTAGCCGGGACCAGGACGCACGAAAGTCAGACGGAGGAACTGTTGGTATTCGCGATGTTCAAGCGTGACCTCGACACCTTCAAGATTCTGGCGAACAAGGTCACGGCCCGCATTGGCGAACACACGGGTCTCGAGGTCGATCATGTCATTCCGATTCGCAAGATTCCGAAAACGACCAGTGGCAAGATTCAGCGTGCTGCGATGCTTAGCGCGTACCTCGATGGCGAGTATGACGAGGTGCTGGGCAAGCTGGCACCCGAGATCTCGACAGAAGGCGTTGACGATGATCCGCTCGTGGCCGAACTGGAGTTGATTTGCCGCGAGTTTTCAAAAGAACGCCTGATCGGCCCCGATGACAACCTGTTCGAGGTCGGTATCAGCTCCCTCACATTGACCGAGATTGCGCTGGCCGTGGACGAACGATATCCCGGCAAACTCGACATTAGTGATATCTTCGACTACCCGACATTGCGCGAAATCGCGGACTTCCTGCGTCAAAGCGACTAGAGACCCACTGCATGATCTACTCGAGAATTGCCGGCACAGGCAGCTACTTGCCTGAAAAAGTCGTCACCAATAAGGATCTTGAGAAGTCGATCGACACCTCGGACGAGTGGATCCGCGATCGGACCGGTATCCGCAGGCGCCACATTGCTGCAGAAGGGGAGATGTGCTCGGACATGGCATTGGCCGCCGCGCACAAGGCGATCGAAATGGCCGGCATCGAGGTGGGCGATATTGACCTGATCGTGGTCGGCACAACTACGCCCGACAAAGTATTTCCGAGCACGGCGTGCATTGTTCAGCGCAAGCTCGACATCCACGGATTTCCGGCGTTTGACGTGCAAGCTGTTTGCTCTGGGTTTATATATGCCCTCGATATCGCGAATCGGATGGTCGTAACCGGCGGTGCCACCACTGCACTGGTCATTGGCAGCGAAACCCTGTCCCGCATCGTTAACTGGGAGGATCGTGGTACCGCTGTGCTGTTTGGCGACGGCGCAGGGGCCGTGGTGCTGCAGGCAAGCGACGAGCCCGGCATTATTTCGACCCACATTCATGCCGATGGGGCATTTGAGGACCTCCTGGAGGTGCCGTATGGCATCTCAAACGGCTACGATGAGGTCCGGTCGGGTAATGCGTATATCCAGATGCAGGGCAATGCGGTGTTCCGCAAGGCGGTCGGCACGCTTGGGTCCATGGCGCAGGAAACCCTGGACGGAAATGGCGTCGATAAACATGAACTGGACTGGCTCGTGCCACACCAGGCGAATCTCCGCATCATCACGGCCGCGGCGAAAAAACTCGATCTCTCGATGGACAAGGTCGTGGTGACGGTCGACGAGCATGCGAACACGTCGAGCGCGTCTGTACCACTTGCACTGGATACCGCTGTCCGGGACGGGAGAATTCAGCGTGGTCAGCTGCTCCTTTTTGAGGCATTTGGCGCCGGATTTACCTGGGGTTCGGCGCTCGTCCGCTTCTAACAAAAAGTTTGTTTTTTGCTCAATAAAGGGCTACTTTTTATTAAAGTAATTTCTATAAAAGAACGGTAAGTTTCTATTTTATAAGTGAAAACAAAAAATATTGATACCTGCTAGACTCTCCGAGTCCGCGGCTCGTGGACTGCAAAAATAATAATAAGTAGCTTGAAATAACATCATAAAAACAAGCACAAGGGGATAAGAGATGGGTGTGGATAAAATCGTCAAACTCGTTGGCGTCCTGGTAGCTGTTGTCGGTGCCTTCGTGGCAATCCCGTACGGCGCTGCTCTCGTCGCTGTACTTGGTATCGCCGGTGGCTGGTTCACAGCCGCAGAAGACCGCCAGAGACTCCTGATTGCTGCCTTGGCATTGATCGCGGTCCACGGTGCGCTTGGGGGGATCCCGGCAGTTGGTGAATACATCACGATGGCTTTAGGTGGGCTTAGCGGGCTGTTCAACGCTGCTGCCGCCACCTGCATCGTTCTTGGCACTGTTGAGAGACTCAAACCGTAGAAAATTTCACCTGCAATTGGTGTTTTGTGAAGAGGCTGCCTCTGTGAGGCGGCCTTTTCTTTTGCTCTTTGCCGGCATCGTGGTATTCGGTACGAGCTTGCCGGGAAACGCGCAGGCCGACCCACCGCCAGTCGAGGCGATCAGACAGGCAGTCGAGGCCGGAAAGTACGAGGCGCTCGCCCTGTATCGGGAGTTCCTGGCGTTGCCGAACGACGCCGGGCATGCCGAGGATATCGAGACGCTCATCGTCTGGATGGAGAAGGCCTTTGCCGAGCGCGACTTCGAAACGCACCGAATAGCAACCGATGGCAGTCCGGCCTTGTTCGCGCAGCGCCTGGTGCCTGGCGCCAAACGGACGATACTCATTTACCTGCAGGCCGATGGCCAGCCTGTTGACCCGGCTGCTTGGGCGCAGGAGGATCCGTTTAATCCGGTTCTCAAAGCACCTGATGAGCTGGGACAGTGGCATCCGATTCCCTGGGATTCACTGCGCGAACGATTTGACCCGGAATGGCGCGTATTTGCCCGCTCGGCCTCGGACTCCAAGGGCCCTATGACACAGTTCATGACGGCGGTCGCACTGCTCGATGGGCTTGGCTTCGTACCGGATTACAACCTGAAGGTGATCATCGATACCGAGGAGGAGCTCGGGTCGCCGCACCTTGCCGCGGCTGTAGCACGCGAGAGTGACCTGCTTGCCGCCGATTTCCTGCTTATATTCGACGGCCCCCCGCATGCTTCGAATGAACCAACCGTGACTTTCGGCGCTCGCGGCATCGCGACAATGACGCTAGTGACCTACGGTCCCAAGGTGGCGCAGCACAGCGGGCACTACGGCAACTTCATGCCAAACCCGGTATTTGACCTGGCGCGGATCCTCGCGTCGCTAAAGGACGCCGACGGCCGCGTCACGCTTTCCGGATTCTATGACGGCGTTGCCATCAGTGATGAGGAACGGCGACTGCTCGCAGCGGTACCCGATGACGAGGCGCAAATACTCTCGGACGCGGGCGTAGCACGGCCAGATGCTGTTGCACCCTCGTTGCAGGAAGCCCTGCAGTACCCGTCCCTCAATGTGCGTGGTATTCGCGCCGCCTGGGTCGGTAACGAATCAAGGACAATCATCCCGCCCAATGCCACAGCGGAAATCGATATCCGGCTGGTCAAGGAGTCAGACGGGCAGCGCCTGATTGACCTGGTCAGCGACCACATTCGCGGCATGGGATTCCATGTTATCGACGTGGAACCCACTGACGCCGAACGCGCGCGCTATCCGAAACTGGTGTCAGTAAGCTCAGAGATCAGCTACGACGCGTTTCGCTCGAACTTCGATTCACCAGCAGGGCTCATGGCGAGGGCAGGGATGCGGTACCTCTATGGAGAGGAGGCAATATTGATACGTACGATGGGTGGCTCGATTCCGATATCGCCCCTGGTAGAGACGCTCGGCGTGTCTGCCGCCATCGTCCCGACCGTGAATATCGATAATAATCAGCACAGTCCGAACGAAAATATTCGCCTCGGTAATTTTGTCGAGGGCATCGCGATCCTGATGGCAGTGCTCAGTCAGGACCCCGGATAGCTGTATTTGACATAAGTGCCGCAGAAACCGATTCGTGGCAATTTTAGTGTGACTCAGTTCACGCTTTGGGCCCACCCCTGTCTCTATACTGCGACAAAGCGCTGTCGCACTTTGGCGACAGGCAACAAGGGCCCAAGGGAATGGACAAAAAACTAATGGAAACGCCGCTGTCAGAATCCAGCGTGTCGCTGAATCTGGAGATGATTCAGAAACGCTGTAGCGAGCTCATGGATCAACCCGATGCGATGCTGGAACTGGCAATCGATGAGCCAGAATCCCAGGATCCACGAGCAAGCGACCCGTACAACTTTCAACGATCCTGAGAAGCCACCTTGTGCATGGCGCGCAGAACCTTGAGGCGCCACAGCCACATGGCCAGGATGAGCAGCGCTGCGATTGGCAACGCAAAGTGCGCATTCAAAATCACCACGAAATCATAAAGCCCGTGTAAGCCGGCTGCGACAGCCAGGCTGGCGAGGGTTGCCGGTACGATTGAGCGGCCTGCAATGTAAGCCTTCCCAATCCAATGGCCCCAGATTGACGCGAACAGCATATGAATCACCGGACTGGCGAAGCCACGGGCAAGTGCTTCGGTCGTCGTCAGGTACTCAAGGTACTGCCAGTTTTCGATCGCGGCATACCCAAGACCAATAAACGACGCATAGATGATGCCATCCATAGGCTCATCAAATTCCTTGAATCTCAATACAACAAGCAGGAACGGGAGCAGCTTGGCGAGTTCCTCGATCGGGCCGATCGCGAGCATTGAATAGGCGAGCAAGCCCCAGGTGCTGGTATCTGCCAGATAACCCGCGTCGAATCGCAAGCCGACGAAGCCGAGTCCGGAGTATAAGGCGGTCGAAATCCAGGCGGCGGCGATGCCCAGCAAGAAGGTGAAAGCCAGATGCCCGACAGGTTCGGGCAAGTGCCTGTCTTTGTAATAGTGGTAGACGGCCCAGAACAGGACCGGTACGGCGATGGGCGCTATCAGGAATAGCTGCTCCATCGCCGTACGGTTTATTTATCGCGCCGGGTCAGAAACGCACCGTGCCCTGCAGACTGAGGGTCTGGCCGCGGCCGTAGAAGGCGTAGTTCGACTTGGCACCAAAGGTGCTGCCGGCCAGCGGTGTGTCGCCGCCAAAACTCAGGACCCTCTCGTCAGTCAGGTTCTTCGCGAGAACCGCAATGTCCCAGCGGCCCGACTGGGCGCCAATGCTTACACGCGCATTCAACATCGTGTAACTGTCCTGCACGAGCCCGGGATCATAGGTTGCGGAGGCATCATAGTCGCTGGTGTAAAACACATCCAACAAGGCGCCGAATTCAAGGTTGCTTCCGACCGGGACGCGAAAGTCGAAAGAGACGTTGCCCTGGACGTCCGAGACCATTTGGTTGGAATTGCCGGTGTAGTCGCAGAGCTCCGGTGTACCATCGCCATCGATATCGACATCCGGCGTCGCGCCGAAATAGCACTGGCCATTCTGGAAATCGGTGAACTCGAAATCAGTCAATGCCAGGCCGCCCGAGATCGTCAGGACATCGGTTGCTGCCCACCGCATATCAACTTCGAGCCCCTTGATCTCGGCGCTCGCCGCATTGCCCACGTTAAAGCCGAGGACACCGTCGAAAATCGAGATCTGCAGGTCGTCGTACTCGGTGAAAAAAGCGGCGAAATTCAACTCCATGGCACCATCGGCGAGCAGGAACTTGCCGCCGAATTCGAGGTTCGTTGCTTCCTCATCTTCGAACTCGAACGATGTTGCCATATCCGGGTAGAAGTTCCGATTGTTGGCACGGAAGTCGAAACTACCTGACTTAAAGCCTTCTGCAGCGCTGAAGTAAAGCAGGTTGTCATTACCAACGTCCCAGATGAACTTGATCTCAGGTGACGTTTTGGTCTTGTCCCGAGAGCCGTCAACCGGAAGGGCGCCGAGCGAACCTAGAAAGGCTGTGGCAGGGACCGATAACTGCGGTATGGTTGATTGGCTGAGCGCGTTCAGGTTCGTCGATGTAATGCCGAAGAGGTTAGCGTAGACCAGCGGAGCAGCGGTCTGCGGAACTGGCAACGGCGAGAAGTCCCCACTCACAATTTCGAGTGTTCGGTCTCCGTCGCGCTGGTCATTGGTGATGCGTGCGCCAACCTGCAAGGTAAAGATTTCACCGAAGTGCCAGTTGAACTGCGCGAAGGCGCTAATGACATCAGCATCGACCGATGCGAGGCGCGATGCCTGCGTGTTAGCCACCAGATCGCCGGAGCCGGGGGACTGGGCGTTGATTGCCGGAATGAGGACCGAGGTCGGCGAGACGGTGATCTGATCGGCGTACTCATGCTCACTCGTTTGGTAGTAAAGCCCGAGTATGTAGTCAAAGCTCTCGCTGATCGGCGACGAGAGTCGGAACTCCTGGCTAAACTGGTCATAGGTTTCCTGCAACGCGGCACCAAAAACATCGGCGCCGGTGAAGTCACAATCACAGAATTCGTTATATTCGAACGTCGACCACGCGGTAATCGACTCGAGGTCGTATTCTCCCATCGCCCAATCCAGCGTCAGGACGTAAGTTTCTGATTCGTTGTAACTGAAGTCGCCGTTTGATGAGCGGATATCATCCCTGACCACGTTGGTAACGCTGGGATCGGCGCCAAAGACACCGGCGAGAATCTGGTTGTACTGCAGGCCCTGGAACGGACCACCCGCCGCTGGCGCCTCGTTGACGATTTCAATATGACGACCGTCGACATCAAACTCGCCAACTTCAGCCTTGAGTGTCGCGACGAGGTTGTCGGTAACATCAAATTCGAGCGTACCGCGAACCGTCCAGTCTTCGCGATTTGGTTCGTCCTCGCCAAGCGTCGCATTGACCATGTAGCCTTCCAGTTCACGCTGGCGTGCCGCAACGCGATAGCGCACACGATCGGAGATCGGTCCGGATATCATGCCTCCGATGATGGACTCGTCGTTCTCGAATTCCCACGATGCACCAATGCTACCTTCGAATTCATCGGTTGGCCGTGCCGTCGTGATGTTCAGCGCGCCAGCCACCGAATTCTTGCCAAACAGAATGGACTGCGGTCCGCGAAGGACTTCCACGCGTTCAACATCCAGGAATGGCGCGCGCCACTGCTGTGCACGGCCGAAGTATACGCCGTCGATATAAGTTCCAACAGATTGCTCGAAGGCCTGGTTAATGCCCGAGCCGGCGCCGCGAATAAACGCGTTTGTTCCGATACCGGTCTCGGTCAGGGTGAAATTGGGAACCAGGAACTGGATGTCCTCAGCCTTTTGGATGGCCACACGTGAAATCGTCTCTCCCGTTACTGCTGAAATCGAGAGAGGGACATCCTGCAGACCCTGCTCGCGATACGCCGCCGTTACGACGATCTCTTCGAGTGCCCTGGCACCTTCCTGGGCGTAGACCTGGCTTGCAGACAAAGAAATAAGTGTTGCGGATACAACAAACGCCGAAAATTGTCGCAGAGTGCGAGGTTTCATAATGCTCCCCCTGTTTAAGTTATATTCGGTATTAGACGCCCGCCATTGGGGCCAGTCAACAAGTGACCAGAATTATGATGAACAATCTTCTATTTTTGATAGCAATTCTCATATTGCCGACCGTTGCGTCAGCGCAACAGGACCTGCGCCAGGCGGCCGCGACATCGACGCGTGACGCGAATGCGGCTGTCGCCGAGGAACTGCCGTTTTCGGATGCCGAGGACTTCGCGCTTGCGGACCGAGGTCTTATCGCGCAGCCCGCTAGCATTGAGATTCGGGACGAGGCCGGAAACGTGGTCTGGGATCCGGGTCAGTTCGCGTTTGCCAACGATGCCGCGCCGGCATCGGTTAATCCGAGTCTCTGGCGCCAGGCGCAGCTGAACTCCCGTTACGGACTGTATGAGGTAACAGAGCGCATTTACCAGTTGCGCGGGTTCGATGTTTCCAACATCACGATCATTGACAGTGATTCCGGTTACATCGTGATCGATCCCTTGCTGACGGCTGAGACCGCAAAAGCGGCGATGCAATTCGCTTTTGAGCATCTGCCCAAAAAGCCGATAGTCGCAGTGATTTACAGCCACAGCCATGCGGATCATTTCGGCGGTGTGAAGGGTGTCATCAGCCAGCAAGATGTGGATGAAGGCAACGTACGTGTCATCGCACCGGACGGTTTCATGGACTATGCAGTGTCAGAGAACATTCTTGCCGGCAATGTGATGACGCGACGCGCGTCATACATGTTTGGCTCGTTGCTCCCCAAGGATGACAAGGGTGGCATTGGCGCCGGACTGGGTAATGCGATTTCAACCGGCGAGGTCACTCTGATTGCGCCAACCGAACTGGTGACCGAAACCGGTCAGCAGCTCACCATTGACGGTGTTCAATTTGTTTTTATGAATACACCATTCGCCGAAGCGCCTGCGGAGATGATGTTCTACCTGCCGCAGATGAAGGCATTCTTCTCGGCAGAAGAGGCCAATGGCACGTTGCACAACCTCTACACGATGCGAGGTGCCCAGGTGCGTGATGCGTTGCTGTGGAGCCGATACCTTCATGAGGCGATCGACCTGATCCCGGAGGACACCGACGCGCTTTTTGGTAGTCACCACTGGCCCCGTTGGGGCTACGACAATATCGTCGACTACCTGGGCAACCAGGGTGATGCCTATCGCTATATCCACGACCAGACACTGCGGCTCGCCAATCACGGCTACACACCGGACGAGATCTCAGAGCAACTGGAGCTGCCGCCCGAACTTGGACAGGTTTGGTACAACCGTGGTTACTACGGCACGGTGAGTCACAATTCCCGTGCCGTGTATCAGAAATACCTGGGCTATTTCGACGGCAATCCGGCGAATATGCATCCATTGCCGCCGGAGGACGCGGCGGTCAGGTATGTCGAATTTATGGGTGGAGCGGACGCGGTGCTTGCAAAGGCGCGGGTCGCTTATGACGAAGGCGATTTCCGCTGGGTTGCCGAAGTGGTTAATCATGTCGTCTTCGCGGATCCGGACAACACTGAGGCCAAGCGACTACAAGCAGATGCGCTTGAGCAATTGGGTTACCAGGCCGAGTCGGGTCAATGGCGGAATTTTTACCTTTCGGCGGCGAGTGAACTCAGAAACGGAATAATGACAGCCGATACAGTCCGCACCGAACGTGCCGACATGATCAACGCGCTGACATTGAGCGAGTTGTTCGACGCCCTGGCTGTGCGTCTGAATGGGCCTGAGGCCGCCGGCAAACGAACGGTCGTTAATTTTCATTTCAGCGATTCTGGTTCTGATTACCTGGTGACGCTCGCCAATGGCGTACTCAACAACGCAGTTGGCAAGCGTGTCTCGGACGCTGATGTCAACGTCAAACTGACGCGTCGCGGTTTTCTCGGCATGGCGATGGCGGGCGTGCCGGTTGAATCACTGATCGAGTCACAGACGATCCAGGTCGACGGTGATGTTGGAGCATTGGTGGAGCTGATCGGATTGCTCGACAGCTTCGAGTTCTGGTTCAACATCGTCACGCCGTAGAAGGACAGAACGTGAGCAATCTGGCGCTCTACGTGATTACTGTGCTGGTCTGGGGCTCGACCTGGTTCGCCATCGAGTTCCAGCTCGGTATCGTGGAACCGGAAGTGTCCGTTGTGTACCGCTATGTGGGTGCTTCGCTGCTGTTATTTGCATGGAGCAAGTACAAAAACCTGAATCTCTCATTCGGCATTCGCCAGCACGGCTGGTTTGTATTGCTTGGAATGTTTCTTTTTGGGCTAAATTACGTGCTCGCGTACCGGGCACAGATCTACATCACCTCGGCGATGACGGCGATCGTGTTCTCTTCAATCGTCTGGATGAATATCCTCAATGCACGTTTCTTCTTTGGCATCAGGGCGGGGCGTCGCACGATTCTCGGTTCGCTGCTGGGCGTTGCCGGCATCGTCACGTTGTTCGCGCCACAGGTCAGCGAAGTATCCTTCACGGACGGGGTCTTTTTCGGCTCGGTGCTGGCCATACTCGGCGCGCTAGCTGCATCGTTTGGCAACATGGCGTCGCAAGGTGCACAAAAGAGCGGCTTGCCCATCGTCCAGTCCAACGCCTGGGGTATGTTTTACGGCGGTGTGCTGTCGGCCATTTCATCGGTCGCGGCTGGACACACCTTCGCCTTTGATTTTTCCACCGGCTATGTCGTATCTCTGGCTTACCTCACGGTGTTCGGATCAATCATCGCATTTGGTGCCTACCTGACTCTGCTGGGGCGTATCGGTGCACACAAGGCTGGATATGCGATGGTGATGTTCCCGGTTGTTGCGCTAATGCTGTCGCTACTGTTTGAAGGCTTGCAGCTCAACGCCTCGATCGTAATCGGCACACTGCTTGTGTTGGCGGGCAACGTATTCGTCCTGGAACGAAGAAATGGGCAGCGCCACAATTCGACACAATCGCGCCCCTAGTTGGCCAGAACGGAGACGTAAAACAATCCACAGACTCTTTGCAGGAGCGGGTGGATGGGATATCGGAGCACGTGCTGGCGCGAGTGGAAGGAACTGTTTGAGAGCCGCAGGAATCGGCCGCTGCCAGTAGCAGAGTCACTGCGCAAATATGCAGACCTGCCGCCCTCGCTGGCACAGTCATTGGCCATTTTTCAATTGGGCGAGTCCGGTGGCGGTACAATTATTGAGCAGGCGCGGGCCAGCAAGCTGCCGCAGATCGACAACCATTATGCTGATGCGATGGCGCTGTTCGTGCGAGAAGAGAACCGCCATGCCGATATTCTTGCAATTTGCGTACGGCAACTTGGCGGCGAACTCATCAAAGACAACTGGACAGCGACGCTGTTCGTCTCAACGCGTCGTCTTATTGGCCTACGGCTAAAGGTGCTGGTACTGCTGGCAGCAGAAGTTGTCGGCATTTGTTATTACCACCTGCTCGCTAACCGTCTACCAAAATCGCCGATACGAACCTGGCTGACTGAGCTTGTGCGCGATGAGCAATCACACCTCGACTTCCATTGTTGCTTCCTGAGCAGCCAGTGCGATCGGGCCTGGAAGCGGGGCCTGTTTGTCGTTACGTGGCGAACGACGATGTTGCTGGCAGCGATTGCAGTGATGATTGATCACCGTGCGGCGATTAGAGACCTGGATATGGACGCGCGCGAGATCTGGCGTCGCTGGATGACGTTTAGCCGTCTAGCTGAGCGGCTTGTTGTTCGCCCGACCCCGAATTTCATACGTGTCTGTTAATTCCTTTTCACGCATCAGTTCTTCATGACGTTCTTCGATGCGTGGCCAAAGGTCGCGCACGGCAGGAACATCAAGGCGAAACTCGCCACGCAAAACAGCAAACAGCTCGTCTGCGGAGCTGAGTATCGTAGTCTCGATGCTACTTGATGCCGCCACGCTGAATACTTTGCCTCGCAGCGTCTTGTGCTGATCGGGCAATCGAATCTGCGCGACGAGGTTTTGAACGAACCCCGATGACGGGTCTGTTTGCAGGAAATTACATCTGTCGGTGAGCGCATCTTCATCGGCGGTTTCGTGCAGAAAATCAAAACTGAATTCGCCCTTGCCCAGGTCTTCCCAGAATCGCCAGTGACCATCTTCAGTCTTGCGAAGGCCAATGCGAAAGGGTGCCTGCTGATGCTCCGATTCGGCAAGCGGAATCGGAGCAATCATGCTGCCGCCGAAGCCTACGTCGACGAGAAATGTCTGATTTGAATCAACCGGATTCACAAGCAGACAAAGGTGATTGGCTTGCGAAACGTCACCGCGTTCAACACGCATCACGGCAGCCGCTACACGGGTAACATCGTAACCAATTTCGGACAAAGCCCAGCCAAACAGACCGTTCTGCTCATAGCACCATCCGCCGCGACTATTTACA
>Ga0209456_10001457_pt1 | contig 11514 bp, 9 predicted proteins | sample COG_11_FD_184755 | JGI IMG/M metagenome (GOLD analysis project Ga0209456, IMG submission 184755) | Pelagic marine sediment microbial communities from the LTER site Helgoland, North Sea, for post-phytoplankton bloom and carbon turnover... | ecosystem: Environmental > Aquatic > Marine > Neritic...
TCTGCCGATAACCCTAAAGAGGGGGGAAATAGCGGGGGCTATCGAGCACAACCAGGTGACCGTCGTGGTGGGTGAAACGGGATCGGGCAAAAGTACACAGCTACCCAAAATCTGCCTGGACATGGGCCGCGGAAAGCGGCGATTCATCGGGCACACTCAACCACGGCGTATTGCCGCGCGAAGCATCGCTGCCCGGATCGCGGAAGAGCTTGGCGTCGAGCCCGGCGGCGCAGTCGGCTACAAAACCCGGTTCAACGACCGCGTCAGCCGCGACTCTTATATCAAGGTGATGACCGACGGCATTCTGCTGGCGGAACCGGAATCGGACAGAAAGCTCAACCGCTACGACACCCTCATAGTCGACGAAGCCCATGAGCGTTCGATAAACATCGACTTTTTGCTTGGCTACCTGCAGCGTCTTTTGAAACGCCGGCGTGATCTCAAAATCGTTATCACTTCGGCCACCATCGACCCCTCAAGCTTCTCGAAATTTTTTTCCGGCGCCCCGGTAATCGAGATTCCGGGAAAATCGTTTCCGGTCGAAGTTCGCTATCGCCAGGCTGACAGAGCCGAAGACAGGCCGGACGCCTCACTCGCGTCAGACGTCGTCGACGCCGTCAGGAACCTGGAGTCAGACGCACGGGGCGATATTCTCGTTTTCCTTCCAGGCGAGAAAGAAATCGGCACGACGGCGAAGCTCTTGGGCAGGCTCCGGCTGCCTCGGACGGAATGTATACCCCTGTATGCGCGCCTGTCCGTCGAAGAGCAACAAAAAATATTCAAACCGCACGAGGGGCGCCGTATCGTGCTGGCGACGAATGTGGCCGAAACGTCGTTGACCGTGCCGGGTATTCACTACGTCATCGATACAGGTTTGGCTCGCATCAGCCGATACAGTCCGGGGCGGCAGATCCAGACGAAAAGATATCATGATCGATGAAAGTACCCTGTACGATCACTTCGACCAGCTGGTGCCCGGGAGCGTCTGCGACATGAACAGCTTCTCACAGTGGTACAGGAGAGCGTCTAGCGATGATCCTTCGCTGCTGTGCCTCCAAAGGGAGACCCTGATGCGGCGCACAGCGGATCACGTTACCGTGGAGCGCTTTCCCCAGTTCCTGGAAATCGATGGAAACACTCTGCAGTACCGCTATCATTTCGAGCCCGGACACCCCAGTGATGGCGTCACGGTGAGAGTGCCGTCCGGGCTACTGCCCCGTTTGGACAGCGATTCTTTCAGCTGGCTGGTACCCGGTCTGTTACTGGAGAAGATCATCGCACTGATCAAGGGCCTGCCAAAGCCGTTGCGCAAGAACTTCATTCCGGTAAACGAATACGCGGAAAGTTCATTGGACCATCTGGACCGTGCGCACGGCAGCTTGACAGGTTCGCTGACGAAGGCTCTCGAGCACATGGCCGGGGTTCGGATCGATGAAAAGGACTGGGATGAGTCCACTCTGCCTGACCACCTGCGTATCAATTTCGAGGTCCTGGGCCCGGACGGCGGCATCGTGGCCCACGGGCGCAGTATCGAGTCACTCTTGAGCGATCTGGCGCAACGACCGCAATTCAAAGCGGGTCAAGCGACATCTGATCCGCGATACGATCGGGCAGGAATACGGACGTGGGATTTTGGCGAGCTGCCCGAAACGGTCGCATTTCATCGTGACGGCGTAAGCATCACGGTTTATCCTGCACTGGCGGATGAAAAGAACTCGGTCGCCATCCGGGCCTTCGACTCCCCGCTCAAAGCTCACCAGGCGCACAAGGCCGGACTGCGGCGGCTTCTGGTCCTGCAGTTACCGGATCACGAACGCCAGTTGCGTAAAAAGCTCCCCAACGGGGATCGCATGTGTATTAATTATTCGAACATAGGATCGTACGAATCACTGCGCCGGGACCTTGTCGACACCGCGCTCGACGAGGTGCTGTTTGGCGACGGCAAACCAGTCGAGATAAGAACCGAAGAATCCTTCAGACTCAAAGTCGATTACGCAAGATCCGCTCTCATTCCCGCATCGAATCAGCTCTGCCACATGGCAGACCAATCACTCGAACTGTACCGTGCGTGCCTGCACAGCCTGGACGACTGCGAAACAGAAACCGCTGGGAATATCAAACGGCAACTGCGTGGGTTGATATACAAAGGTTTCGTGTCCAAAACGCCGCCGAAGAATTTGAAACATCTCCCGCGCTATCTGGAAGGCGTCCAGGTTCGCATCGGGAGGGCAAAGCTTTCACCCGAGAAAGATGCCCGGTGCATGCAAATGGTTTTCCCGTATGAGGAAAGGCTCGCAAGGTTTGATGACAACTCCGATGGCGCGGACAATCCCGCCCTAATGGAGTTCCGGTGGCTGCTCGAGGAATACAGGATTTCACTGTTTGCACAGGAATTGCGTACCGCGGTCCCGGTGTCGGCCAAGCGGCTGGATAAAAAGTGGGACCAGGTCGATCAAGCGAGGAACGGCTAGTGGATTTCGTCAGTTTGTCCAAGATATTACCGATTCTGATTTACCCATTTACCCTGATGCTCTGGCTCATGCTGTCAGCGATGGCACTGCTTTACTTCAGGAAAGTCCGATGCGCCGCGGCCTGCATCGTCGTCGCGATCGCGGTTCTCGTGGTTTGCGGAAACCCGTCTTTGTCGTTCGCTCTACATGCTCGACATGAACGCGCTTATCTTCCCGGCCCGCTCCAGGATTACCCCAATGTCGATGCTATTATCGTTCTCGGGGGCGCGCTCAGCCCGCCTTTGCCGCCCCGTACCTCCACCGACCTGAGTGACGCAGCGGATAGAATACTCCACGGCGTCAGGCTGTATCGCGCCGGCAAGGCGGAAACCATCGTGCTGTCGGGCGGCAACGTATTTCCGCAGCCCGGTTTTGAAGCGGAATCCTTCTACACCGCACAGCTCATGGAAGAGTGGGGCGTTCCCCGATCGGCCATCGTGATCGAGCACCGCAGCCGCAACACCTACGAGAACGCGGTGTACTCAAAAGAGATAATGAGAGAAAAGGGTTTTGAGAAAGTCCTGTTGGTAACTTCGGCCCTGCACATGCCGCGCGCCCTGGCGGTGTTCCGAAGCGCGGGCATCGAGGCGATTGCCGCCCCCACGGACTATAACATTGTAAAACGAAGCCAGCCCTGGATTCTCGGATGGTTTCCAACGCTGAGCGCCATGGGTGCACTTACCGATGTATTCCGGGAACATCTCGGAATACTGGTATATCGATACCGGGGTTGGATAAGCGGCGAAGTATGGAGTGGGGAGACCTGACGGCCTATTCCGGTGCCATATCCGGGCTTGTTTTGAAGTACCTGAAAAAGAGTTCTCCCCCGGCGTCGAGCGAGGTGGGGTATACGATGCAGCCGACAAATCTCCGGTTCGGATAGATCTGCCTGAGGGTCCAGTTTTTTGGGTCGCCGTCACTGGTCACCAGCGTCACACGCTCGGCTTCACAGTCCACACATAGTTCCACACTTTCCAGGGAATAATGAATTCCCAATCCCTCAGCCTTACCGTAGCCTTCCTTGCGTGTCCAACAGGCGAGAAACGCCGTTTTGCGCATTTCATCCGGCAGCGAAAAAATGGCCTCGGACTCGGATGTCGAAAACTTTCTCCTTGCGATTTCCTCGTAGCTGATCTCACGATCAAGGTTCTCCAGATCTACCCCGATTTCCGCGTCCCAGGTAAATCCATAGAGCGCGTATCCTCCGGCATCCGAGTAATTGAAACAAAGCCGTCTGCCGTCGACTCCATGCGCCAATGCGGGCTTGCCATGCGGGCCAACTCTGAATGCCAATTCCCCGGCTGGGACCCCGGTGTACCCTGCCAGAAATCTTCTCAGAGTGCCGCGTCCCAGGATGTAGGCCACACGGTGCCTATCGAATCGAAATCTCGCGGCTCTGGCAAGTTCGCTTTCCGAAAGCAACGAGGAAAGCCGGTCGGTCACCCTCGCCGCCGCGGACAGCGGCATCCACCACAGATGCAGTTCCCCGGCAGATAACTCCGGTGGATCCTGCTGCGTTTCCCAGCTACAAGTCCTCTGTTTGTCGACCCAGGAAAACCTATTCACCCGCGCCGTTTCGATGTGCTGACACGCCCGGGAATATATCGTATAACGAAGCAAGCGACACTCATTACGTTGTTGAATTCGTGGCCGGAATACACTGGATTACCGGCCCGATTGTTCAAGGTCCATCGTATCAATCATCTCGTCAGCGAATTCTTGCGAAACACCTTTTTTGTTCTAGCCTCATATAAGAGAGGGGACCTATGTCCCCCCAAACCACACCATTACTCCGAAGTCACGGCGGTGAAGCCGCGCCTGCACCTTGGCGGGAACACGATGCAGAATTCGAAAAAATCGAAGGAATCAGAGCTCGACCCGGAAAACACGGATCAGTCGGATACGATCATTCTCAGCACCGAGGACGAATCCATGCCGGCGGCGCTGGCGGTCGACGAGAACGGCCTGCTGGACATCGACAAACTGAATGCTGACAAGTCGGCAGCGGTCGAGGACGGCTCCGAACAACAGAACATCGATGCCGCTGGGAACACGCCTGGAACAGGCGCTGATCCGAGCCCAGAGAAACCCGGGTTCAATCCGCTGAACAAACTCCTGGCGATTTTTAGAATACCCGAGCGATGGCTCGTCAACCTCTATTACAACAGCACGGTTCGAAAAGTACTGTGTACGAAATATGACTGGTACCGGGAATTCGAAGGAACACAGGAGATCCACAACAAGCTGGAAAACATGTACGGCGGGTCTTACAAAATACTCGGCAGCAGCGTCCATTTCGTCCGAAACAATGTACTGGTGACCCTGACCCTGGTCGCACTGTCCGGACAACTCTTCGTGGACTATTTATCCCAACCGGCCCAGAACCGCTATGTGGATAACGGCAATTCAGCCGGAGTCGATGATACCCTAGCCCGCGCATCATCGGCGGTAGCCGCGGGCCCAAACGAAGCAGAGCTGTTGCACAATCTGAATCACTGTGCGGTGAGTGACGACTTGAGGCAGGTTTACTACAACCAAAAAAACAAATCGCTGAGGACAAGCGTACTTACCGAGGTCTCCGGTTTCATAGAGACATACGGTGATTCGGACCTGGAAAACTGGTTTGTTACACGCGCGGCAAAACGAGACGTGGCCATTTCTTACATACAGGCCACGCTGCCGGGGATAAAGAACTACAGCGTCCTGATAGCAGACGAACTCGCAGCTGTGGTAGCGCAGCACGCCGACATCAGCGGCACAATGAAGTCAATCAACGTAACGACAAAACCCGGCATCAACGAATTCATAAGGATGCGCGGCGAATTGATTCGGCTGGAGGACCAAATTCGCTACGGCCCGACGATAACAAAAACCATCTCAACCCTCGACAGACAAATACTTCGCCTAAAAAAGATATTCACCGGATTCAAGGAAGAACCCAATGCAGTCAGGTCCCGCTGGGCGGTCAACACAAGCCAGCAGGACCCGATTTCGCTCACCAACACCATCGGGGCAATAATCAGACAGGACATCGACGCCAACATCGATGATCCCTCGACGGACACGCCGGAAACCAAACTCTACAAATTACAGATCCTCGCCGCTACGCTGAGGGACTTTGGGGATCTCATTACACACCTCGGAGAGTATTCGAACAACACCGTCATCAGGGTGGCCGAAACTCAAAACTCCAGCAATAACCGGTTGAGAGAGTTGCTTGGAGTTCAGGAGAACCCAGAGCTCATTTTTCTGAACTACGACAACTGTTTGTTCGAACCGAACTCGACCAGCCCCAAGCTTACAATTCGATAGCGCGCTCACTGCGCCGTCGATTGGATCGATCAGCCTTTTGATAACCCGGATTTTTTTTACGTTCCTGAAATGGTTATCCTTACCACTTATCCAATCAGCAAGCATAATGAGCCAGGAAGCAAACAAGAAGGCAGCGGCCGAAGCAGCCATTGAATACGTTAAAATGGGGATGACGATTGGCGTCGGCACGGGTTCGACTGCCAATTTCTTCATCGATGCGTTGGCTGACATAAAAGACAGGATCGAAGGCGCTGTCGCCAGCTCCGAGGAAACCAGCCGACGTTTGCGCGAGCACGAAGTGCCGGTTTTGGATCTGGACCACGCCGGAGATCTTCCTCTGTATATCGACGGTGCCGACGAGGCAACGCGGAACCTCGCCCTGATCAAGGGCGGGGGCGGCGCCCTCACGCGTGAAAAAATCATCGCGGCTGCCAGCGGGCAATTCGTCTGCATTGCGGATCAATCCAAACTTGTCGACTCGCTGGGCGAATTTCCGCTGCCGGTAGAAGTAATTCCCTTTGCGCGGGCCTACGTGGCGCGCCAGCTGTCCGGACTCGGCGGCCGTGCGGTTCCAAGAGAGGGTTTCACCACGGACAATGGAAACCTGATCCTCGACGTGCACGGGCTCGACATTGCCGACCCCGTCGCACTAGAAAGCGCCATCGATCATATCGCGGGGGTAGTATCCAATGGTTTGTTCGCCCGCCGGGCGGCCGATTTATTGCTGCTGGGAACCGACAGCGGTGTGGATGTTTTCGAAGCCGGAGATTGAATCAAACGGGCGCCATCGCTCGGGATCCTGGTGAGAAATGCGGGCTAGTTTGGTTGATGAACCAAACTATAAACCGCGGTCAATCAGGCTCTTCAAAGCGAAGTAAGACGGGTGTTTCCTGAGCTTGCCGGAGCGGTGATCGACGAGACCGTAGCCCGGGTTGATCAGCTGCCACCAGTATATGCGCTCAACCCAGCCGGTCTCGTAGGCAATGCGAAAATACCGCTTGAGATACTCGGCCTGGGTGTCTTCATCGACCGTGCGGCTCGGGTGCCCCGAGTTTGGCGTATAGGGTTTGGTATGCAGCAGCGGCCAGTTCACCTCGGTGATCCACAAACGATGTGCATTACGATTGCCGGTCTGCACCATCGAGTAGATCAACCTGAGTTTGTTGTACAGATCGAATATCCCATACTGGCGGGACAGGGGCGATCCGCGCCGGTTCACATATAGCAGGGAACTCACCGCATCCAGCGAATACAGTCTGCGATTCCAAAGCGTGCGCAGCGTGATCAGTGGCTCAAAATCGATCACCGAAGATCCCAGGAATTTGACGTCCGGGAACTGCAATCGAAGATTGTTGGCGGTCTCCAGCAGGTCCAGATATTCACCGCTGTGGGCGCATCCCCATTTTCTGCGGTTTATGGCGTTGCCGATCTGAAAATACTCGACTCTGTCCGAAAACGCCTGCAGGATCGTGCGCAGGGAATCGAACCAGATCCATGGTTTTTCCACACTGTTCTTGTCCTGCAGTACATTGACCAGGACATTTCTGCCTTTCATTTTGTCGATGAATCGCGAATACGCTTCGAGATTATCGAGATCCCAGACCGGAATCCGCACCAGGAGTTCCTGGACGCCGAGATCCTCCACCATCTCCAGGATAGCGTTTTCATAAGTCGGATCAGGCGACACGCTGAGGCCGATGAAACGAAGCGGATCTTCAGGCGGCGGCATGGGCTTGAGCGTAAGGTACCGCCATGACAATACGGGGAACAAAGCCAAAGCGGTCGCCCCCACGGTAAGGTACTCCCGTATTTCGGCGCCGCCCGGCCCGGGCTTTTCACCGGCACTCAGCCTGTGGGGCTGATCTGAATAACTGTCCCACCACGGCGGGTCATGCCTTTCCATGCGCATTAGCTTAACAAGTTTGACCGATTATGCACGCAAGATGACGCGGTAGAATAGACCGCACCAAACGGTATCCGATCGAATTAATCAATGCTGCGTACTGAAAAAATACATTGCCCCTATTGCGGAGAAAAACTCGACATCACCCTGGATCTGTCATCCGGCGGGCAGAATTACATCGAAGACTGCCAGGTCTGCTGCAGGCCGATGGAAATTTCGCTCGAAATAGACGTTGGCTCCGAGCAGGTTCTACTTACCGTCAGGCGGGATGATGAATAAACGCGGGGCAGGCGGTTCAGGACCGACTCCGCGAACAAAATACCGTATCCGCTCTGATGCAGATCGTGGACCACTCATGCGCGCTCAAAGACAAGATCCCAAACGCCGTGGCCGCGCGCGGTTCCCCTGTCCTCGTATTTGGTCCGCGGGCGGTAGGCGGGCCGTTCCACGAAGCGTGCGTCAGCAGCGAGATTTCTCAGCTGTGGTTCATTTTGCAACAGTTCCAGGATATGCATCGCATAGTCCTCCCAATCCGTCGCCACGTGTAATTGGCCGCGGGGCTCGAGGCACCGCACGACGGCATTCACGAAATCCGGCTGCAGCAAGCGCCGCTTGTGGTGCCGTTTCTTGGGCCATGGATCCGGGAAGAACAGCAAGGCCTTCGCAAGGCTCTCCTCGGGCATCCGGGCTTCGAAAAAGCCTGAAGCGTCTTCCATAATCACCCGAACGTTCGTAATCCCGAGCTTCTTCAGCTTCAGCAGAAGGCTTCCCACGCCGGGCCGATAGACTTCGAAACCGAGAAAATCGCACTGGGGGTTTTCAGAGGCCATCGCAACCATCGCGTCCCCATTGCCAAACCCGACCTCGGCGATGACGGGGCAGTTTCGCTTGAAGAGTTTGGTCGGATCGAGCGGTCCGGTCACCGGTTCTACCCCGTATTCGGGCCAGAGATCCCGCAGCGCGCCCGCCTGGGCCCTGGTGATTCGCCCTTCACGACGAACGTAGCTGCGAACGGGCTTCATGACCGAGCAGCGTACCGAGGGTGTGGCACCCGAGTCAACGCTGGCCCGCATATTGCCCCCGGGTCCCATGCGGTAGTAAAGTGTGGGATCCTGAACACCGGCCGCCGCGTCCCGGCTGCTACCATGCGGGTGTAGTTCAATGGCAGAACCTCAGCTTCCCAAGCTGATGGCGTGGGTTCGATTCCCATCACCCGCTCCAACTATCCTGCATGTTGCGCCCGACCGTATACCAACGTGAACGACAGTCCTCGTACCAAGCTGGCCCCCAGGCTGCTTGATTGGTACGACCACAGCGGGCGCAAGGACCTGCCCTGGCAGCAGGATCGTGACCCTTACAACGTCTGGGTATCCGAGATCATGCTGCAGCAGACCCAGGTCGCCACGGTAATACCTTTTTTCAGGCGATTCATCGAGCGTTTCCCGGATATAACCAGCCTCGCGTCCAGCGACCTCGATGAGGTGCTTCACCTCTGGACCGGCCTGGGCTATTACGCCAGGGCGCGAAATCTACATCGTGCCGCGCGAATCATCCGCCGCGACCACGGCGGGCGATTCCCACGGGAAGCCGAACAAGTGTATGTACTCCCGGGAATCGGAAAGTCGACCGCCCACGCCATCCTGGCGTTCTGCTTCGATCGCGACCTCCCTCTTCTCGACGGCAACGTCAAGCGGGTACTGACCCGCCACTTCCGAATCCACGGCTGGCCCGGCAGCGCGCCGGTAGAACGCGAGCTGTGGCGTATTGCAGCCGAGAACACGCCGTCGCGACGCTCCGCGGACTATGCGCAGGCCATCATGGACCTCGGGGCGACCGTGTGTATACGGCGCAAGCCGATGTGCACTCCGTGTCCGCTCGCGGACACCTGCCAAGGCCTGGCGGCAGGCGAGCGGGTGGTCTTGCCCACGCCCCCGCCGAGAAGAAACAAACCCACACGCAGAATTTCGATGATCATGGCACGAACCAGCGACAGCGTTCTCCTGGAGAAGCGGCCGCCAAGCGGTATCTGGGGTGGACTGTGGAGTTTTCCCGAGCTCGAGCCCGGTGCGGACATAGAGCCTGCCCTGTGGCGGCAATACGGCGTGACAATCGAGATTACCGACACCTGGGACGTTGTCAGGCACAACTTTACACATTTTCACCTCGACATTTTTCCGGTACATGGACGGGTGAAGAAATCAGACGACCGTGTTATGGAGAACAACGATTTAGTCTGGTATAACCTCCATGAGCCGGATGCCCGGGGGCTGGCCGCGCCGGTGAAGAAACTATTGGATAAATTGAGGTGAATAATGAGCCGCACAGTCAATTGCGCAAAACTGGGCCGGGAGGCCGAAGGTCTGGATTTCCCACCCTGGCCGGGTGATCTGGGAAAGCGAATCTATGAAAGCATATCCAAGGAAGCCTGGCAGCTGTGGATCCAGCATCAGACCATGATCATCAACGAGTACAGATTGAACGCGATGGATCCCAAGGCCCGCGAAATGATCGCGACGGAAATGGAGAAATTCCTGTTTGGGGAAGGCTCCAGCAAACCCGAAGGCTACGTCCCGCCAGGGGGCTGACACGAACAGGCCGACAGCATGAACAAGACCAGCGCGGCCGGGGTATCCGTCGCCCTTCCGAGACAGCACGGCGCCATGGAGTACACCGAACCGCCGACCGATCTCGACCAGGTCCGAATGTACCGATTGAACCGGGTCCGAGAGCAGCTCAAACGGCGGGATTATGCCGGCGCGCTTCTGTTCGATCAGATCAACACCCGCTACGCGACCGATGCGACCAACATGCAGATCTGGTGTTCGCACTACGAAACACGGTGCGTCTTCATCGCCACCGACGGGCCGGTGGTGCTGTTCGACTACGGCAACTATCCCCACCTGGCCGAAGGCCTGCCGACGGTGGACGAGTACCGTGTCAACAAGTCCTTTTACTTTTTTACCGCGGGACCGCGCGGGCCGGAGCGGGCGGAGCAGTTTGCCGACGAGATCGCGGACCTTGTCCGGCAGTACGGTGGCGGCAACAAAAGACTGGCCACAGACCGGCTTTCTTACGAAGGCTGCGAACCCTTGCTCAGGCGAGGGATCGAGATCCACAGCGGAGAAGACGTCATGGAACTCGCCCGCTGCGTCAAATCGCCTGAGGAACTCGTGCTGATGCAGCACGCCATCGATGTTTGCGAACACGGCATGCGGTGGATGCGAGATTCGTTGGAACCGGGCATCACCGAGAACGCGCTGTGGGCGAGGCTACACGAAGCCAACATCAGCATGGGCGGCGAATGGATAGAGACCCGTCTGTTGTCCTCGGGCCCGCGCACCAACCCGTGGTTCCGGGAGAGTTCCATGCGAAAGATCGAAGCCGGCGACCTGGTCAGTTTCGACACGGACCTCATCGGGCCGTACGGTTATTGCGCGGACATATCCCGCTCCTGGCTGTGCGGGGACGGTGAGCCGTCGGACGCACAGCGCCGGCTTTATGCGCATGCCGTGGCGCAGATCGAGCACAACACGGCACTGTTGGTTCCCGGTGCCAGCTTCCGCGAGGTGTCGGAAAAGGCCTGGCAAATCCCCGATGAATTCATCGACAACCGCTACGGCAGTCTAGTCCACGGCGTCGGGCTCGCCGACGAATATCCCTCATTGAAACACTGGGCGGATTTCGAACTCAAAGGCTACGACGGCACCGTCGAAGAAGGTATGACGCTGTGCGTGGAATCCTATATCGGTGCAAAAGACGGGCACGAAGGCGTCAAACTGGAGGAACAGG
>Ga0209456_10001459_pt1 | contig 11504 bp, 9 predicted proteins | sample COG_11_FD_184755 | JGI IMG/M metagenome (GOLD analysis project Ga0209456, IMG submission 184755) | Pelagic marine sediment microbial communities from the LTER site Helgoland, North Sea, for post-phytoplankton bloom and carbon turnover... | ecosystem: Environmental > Aquatic > Marine > Neritic...
CTTACGGACAAAACAAAATACTTTCCGGCTTGCAGATCGATGAAGAGCAACGCATAGCCAGCATCAACAACAGGCAACTCAAACTTTCACCGGTTGAGTTCGCGCTGCTTAGTCATCTTGCGGCGCAGCCGGGCAGGGTATTCTCGCGGGATCAGTTGATGAGCTCGATTTACAGTGACTACCGCATTGTCAGTGACCGGACGGTGGATACGCATGTCAAGAATTTGCGGCGTAAATTGGCGGATGCAGAGACCGGGGTGGAGATGATCGAATCTGTTTATGGGGTGGGATACCGATTTGCCACCTGAGGTTTGATGATCGTTTCAAGAGAGCGATGGATGCGTCCGGTGATGCACATGCTCCCCGGAGGTGGGAGGGTAGTAACAGATGCACAAAAAGGGCTCTGACCCCTTTTCCCCTTTTTCCTTTGAATTCACCAGTTCCACAATACTAAACACCGTTCAGTGCCGTTGTAGCCTATTCGCTAACGTGTGGCAGCCTGGTTTTAACAGTTGGTCTTTCAATAATGTCTTTTACATAAGCGCGAATCTCGCTACCAGCGGCCTCCCACGTAGTGTGTTTCAACTTTTCTCGCTCTGGAACCTCAAGTGCAAGCCGTGCTTCTTCATCGCTTAGCAGTCTTATAATCGGTGTGGCAAAATCCTCTAAACATTCAACTGCAATGAGACTGGCAAACTCCTGTTCCAGTCTGCCACGAGCACCCGCCACCGTGCTCACACAAACGCGTCCGACTGCCAGTGACTCGATCACTTTAACACTCGATCCGCGTAACTCTGCCTGCGGGTTAATCGTCAGAGCGCATTGTTGAAGCAATGGGATCGGGTCTGCCACATATTCGAGAATTCGAATTGATGGTTGGGCAAAACCACGGCAGCTTGCTGCCATTTTCAGTGACCCTTTACCACCAAGAATAGTCAGTGACACACCTGGCACGGAAGCTGATATTTCTGGATAGACATTTTGTACGAAATCTCGAATCCCCTGCCAGTTGATTGCCGCACGAAATGGTCCCATAAAAAGCAGGGAACGATTACCCTTCGAAGGAATATAAGTTTGCAACAAATCCTGGTCATAGCCGTTAGGAACGATTTGCGAAGAAGGAGTGCCAAGCAATTCCTGATCCTCAATAGATGAAACGACCAGTCCGTCGAAGCGGTTCATGAGATTTAACACCAGGCGATCTGCATCTGCTTGAGACGGGTTGCCAGGGCATAACAAAACATCATGCAGGTCGAGTATGAATTTCGGTTGCCAGGTAGTTAATGTATTGATTATCTCGCTGAGCTCCTCATGTTCCACCACAACAGCCGCAGGCCGATAGAGGTCTACGATTCTGCAAAGCTCATCTTTCAGGTGTTGGTGCGAGTGGTTTTGAATACGAGCAATACGGCAGGGATTTCCCGCGACAGACTCCAATGGTCTGCCCTCTACCAGGCTGGCATAGGAAAAAGGCGGGTGATTCTCAATGTCGAGATCGTCGTACTGATCGGCCTCATCGCTAATCAAAATGATTTCAAAATCTTTAGCGAGTTCAGTCGCGAGTCGATGCGTACGCACTGCACCGCCATGCGTTGGCGGTAGCACGACAAATGGAGAAACCATAACGACAATTTTCCGCAGTTGGTTTGAATAAATCTTGCTGGCCATCGTCCAATAATCAATAGCACGGTGAGGTGACTTAAATGCCTGCCAACGCATCCGCCACAGAGCACGGCAACTACTCCAGGAACTCAGCTCTTTTATCGTCATTTGATCTGAACGAGCCAGATACTGAAGTGAATTCTCCAGTTTCTGTCGCGGAAACGGGTTTCGCAACTGGAACAAAAAACGGTTCCGCTCAAATACTCGCTCTACCTCTTCTTCTGCATAATACTTCTCAACAGTTGCGCGGTGTTTGTGCCAGACAATCGAGTCGGGACAAATCACACTGCAATAGCCAAGTCGCCACGCTCGAACGCCGAGATCAACATCTTCCCAATAGAAAGGATCATATGGCAGGCAGTCTGGCATTAACCTGCGCAACTGGACTGCGTTGAACATGGATGACCCGGCGCCTGCCCACACTGTGCCGCGTATGGTCGATCCTACTGGAACTTCGTGGCGAGGATTGGGTAAGCCTTCTACCATTGTCATTGAGGTCCAACCGGTCTCTTCCCTTCGACGCCCGGCATCTTGAAAAAAAATCTGTGAAGCCACCGCAAAGGTATTGGGTCCACGACATGACAGGACTGAAACCAATGCTTTGGAATCGAGCAACATGTCATCATTAAGAAGATATATCGCGCCGTATTTAGCGATGCCAATCCCTTTTAAGACGGCTCTCGTAAATCCAAGGGGGACCGGGAAAAACAACCATCGTACGTCAGCATACTGTGCCTGCAATATATGGTAATCCACTTGCTCTGAACCATTGACGACGATAATCACCTCGACAGGTTCTTTTACATGCGCTGCCGCCAGGGTGAGGCGAACAAGGCACTGTTCCAACATCCTGGTGCCACGTTGATGAGGGATAACAATGCTCAGACCTGACTTCCAATCAATTTCTTCGGTTTGAGAGTGTTTAGATTTATTCAAAAATGGCAATCTAAAAAGTAGGTCACTCAGCGCCAGGGTAATCCCCAGGGGGGCTAACCGCAAATGACGAAAACGGAGGCGTCTTAAGATACCCAGGAAGATGCTGACCATAGTTAACAATGCATCCAAATCATAATACAGCCAATATCCTGATCACTCGACAATATCGCGAATTACATTACAAACGTATTCGATTTGATCAACGGTCAACGCCAACCCGGAAGGAAGATAGAGTCCCTGCTCGGCAATTTTCTCGGATACTTTAAATGGCCCTTGGTCACCAATAAGATCTTGCACCAATGGTTGACTGTTCGATGACAGGAAGAAATTACGCGTCTCCACCCCACGCTCGCTCATCGCCGTGCAAAATGCTTCCCTGGATAAAGGGAACGACTCCTCAAGAAGTACGGTAAACATCCAGTACACACACCCAGCCCATGGTTTGGTTATCGGCAAACGTAACCCCCTGATACCGCTTAGTCGTCGTCGATACTGCGCCGCGATCAACCGCTTTTTGTCTAGAAATGCCTCGATATGTTCAAGCTGCCCGACACCACATGCAGCCTGCAAACTTGACATGCGGTAGCTAAATCCCATTTCTTTATGTCTAAAACGACACTCAGGGTCATGTGACATGTCTTTCAGACGTCGCGCATGTGCCGCAAATTCGTCATTGTCTGTTACTATCATGCCACCTTCACCCGTGGTGATAATTTTGTTCCCATAGAAGCTGAAACATCCGATGTCTCCCAGTGAGCCACACAGCTTCTTTTTGTATGTTGCTCCATGGGCTTCGGCGGCATCTTCAATAACCGCCAAATTATATGAAGCAGCCAGTTCAAGGATGGGGTCCATATCAGCAGCATGACCGTAGATATGCACTGGTAAAATCGCCTTGGTTCTTGAAGTGATTGCAGCGGTGACCATGTCAACGTTAATCGTGAAGGTGTCCGGATCTGAATCAATGAATACCGGGGTTGCGCCTGTATAGAGTACTGCGCAAACTGTGCTGATCATCGTAAAATCTGGCAGGATGACTTCATCACCCGGTCTCAACCTCAACGTTTGTAGAGCAAGATGCAGTGCCGCGGTGCCACATGACGTTGTTATCGCATGTTTCAAGCCCATATATTCGGCAAATCGTTGCTCAAACAACCTGACCACCGGACCCGCTGAAGAGACCCAACCTTCAGACATCGCATCAATCACGTAGGAGGTTGCCTCGGGGCTTATTATTGGCTCGTTAACAGGGATTTTTCTGTGAGGATGACTTCCATGGGAGTGGTTGTGTTTCCTCATTTTAAATCCTGATACGCTTTTGTGATTTTTGAATCTACATAAGGACCTTGTTTTACCTCAATGAGACGTGTCGCCTCGATGTATTCAACCGCGTGCCCACCTCTCAGAAACAACAGAAAATCACCCGCTTCCAGTACTTCACTAGCCAATGGTGTCCACTGTTCGTCAAAAACACTCACCTTTGCTTTGCCTGTCTCGATATACAAAAACTCACTGACACCATTTACTGATCTTGACGCCCGATCATGTGCATGGGCCTCTACCTGATACCCGGCAGGACGCTCCATTAACCCAACCTGAAATTCCTCCTGTTCATCGGTAAAAAAACGCACGCCATCAGTTCGGGCGTTCTTGCAGATTATCGCGTACGGAATGCCTGCCTTGTTAATGTGAATAATTGATTCCATCGAGCTTACTCATTTGGTTATTGTCGGGTCTTGACACCCACCTAATGAAGTATGAAGGGTTGGTGTCAATAAGGTCTACGACTGAATACTAAATAACAAAATTCACCAAGATTTAAGCCAGTGTAGCGCGGCATTCTCTCAAGGCAGATGTCAAGCGGAAACGGCCTTAAATATATAATGTGATTATGAATGCTTGCTGAACCAACGAGCCTGAAAAAATCTGAGTATAGGTAGCATTAAAACCATATTGCCAGATACCCAAATGTATTGGAACGCACTTTTCATCAATATGCTGTCTGGCTATCAGCGAATTGTCGCACCATTTGCCCGGTGAAGGCTGGAATCTGCCTCTAAAAAGGGGTCAGAGCCCTTTTTCCGATGGACGCGTCCGGTGATACGATCCCCATGCACGTGCTCCCCGGAGGTGGGAGGGTAGTAACAGATGGAACCGTCATCCGTCGGGAACGGATGATCGAGCGCCCAGGGAGGGCCCGAGCGTGTTCCATCTGTTACTACCCTTCCACCTCACGCACGCGCTTCGGGACGGCGAGTGATCATGATCGCGAGGAGTTTCCCAACGAGCTAGAATAGTGTTTTGAATCAGTGTCCCCGGAGGTACCCCATGAACATGTCCAATCAACGAAGGTTTTACATTGACGGGGAATGGGTTGATCCCGTTGAGCCTGGTGATCTTGAAGTCATCAACCCTGCCACTGAGAAGCCGGTAGCGACCATCTCGTTGGGCTCAGCCGCTGATATCAACCTGGCAGTCGATGCGGCCCGCCGGGCATTTGAATCTTACGCTACTACCACTCCCGCCGATCGCCTGGATCTTCTGCAGAACATCCTCACAATCTATAAAAGACGCTATGACGAGATGGCCGAGCTTATCAGCCTGGAACTCGGTGCGCCGATCAGTATGTCCCAAAGATCGCAGGCCGCTTGCGGAACAGGCCACCTTGAGGGCTTCCTGGCGGCTTTTGAGAAACTGGAGCTGCGGCAACAGCTGGAAAATGGCGATACGCTGATTCGGGAACCGGTCGGTGTTTGTGGCTTGATCACACCCTGGAACTGGCCGGTTAACCAGATTGCACTCAAGGTTTTACCGGCGCTGGCGGTGGGTTGCACCAGTGTATTAAAGCCGAGTGAGCTGACACCACTCAGCGCCATACTGTACGCAGAGATTCTGCACGAGGCCGGTGTCCCCCAGGGTGTCTTTAACCTGGTCAACGGTGAAGGTCCAATTGCGGGTGCGGCGCTGTCACGGCATCCCGATGTGAATATGATGTCGTTTACCGGTTCAACCCGGGCCGGTGTTGCGGTGACCCGGGATGCTGCTGAAACCGTTAAAAAGGTCACCCTGGAGCTCGGTGGTAAATCACCGAATATCCTGTTTGCGGATGCGGATGTGGAAAAGGCCGTGAAACGCGGGGTCTTTGGTGTTTTTTATAACTCGGGACAATCCTGTAATGCGCCGACCCGGATGCTGGTCGAGCGTTCCATTTATCAAAATGTGCTGCAGATTGCCAAAAAAACGGGTGAAAGCCAGCAGATCGGCGATCCTGCAGAACCCGGCCGGCACATCGGTCCGGTTGTAAGCGAACTTCAGTTTGATCGTATACAGTCACTAATTAATGCGGGAGTCGACGAAGGAGCGACCGTTTTGGTGGGCGGTCCCGGTAAACCGAATGGTTTTGATACCGGTTATTATGTCAGGCCCACCATTTTTTACGATGTCAATAACGACATGCGTATCGCAAGGGAGGAGATTTTTGGCCCGGTGCTGAGCATAATCCCGTTTGAGAACGAGGATGAGGCGATCAGCATTGCAAACGACACACCTTACGGCCTGGCGGCTTACCTGGAAACGGGGGATGACGAGAAGGCTGAACGTGTCGCGGGGAAACTACGCGCAGGGCAGGTTTATATCAACGGCACCGAGTGCGCATACGGCAGTCCCTTCGGGGGATACAAGACATCCGGGCTGGGTCGCGAGGGTGGTCTTTTCGGTTTGGAAGACTTTCTCGAAATCAAGGCTGTTTCACGGCCCTGACCGATATTAGTCGTCGACGACCACGTAGTGACAGCCCCTGCTGTCCGGGTTCAGCTTGGCGGCATGTACAACCAGGAGGGCGGTCTGTACGGCGTTCCTGAGGTCGATTAATTCACGGCTCAGACGGCAATCGCTGTAAAAGCTCTGCACTTCCTCGCGAAGCTCCAGCAATATTCGTCTCGCCCTGGTCAGGCGGCGGTCAGAACGCACGATTCCGGCATAGTTCCACATGGTTTGCCGCACCAGGTTTAAATCCTGTTGAACAAGTGTCGGGTCGGCATCACGGCGCGGGCTTTCCCAGGTACGTGGTTCCGGCAGGCGAAACTCAATATTTTCAATATCGGCAATATCTGCTTTGGCGGTAAATTTCGCACTCGTGAGGCACTCCAGTAAGGACGTGCTGGCCAGGCGGTTGGCGCCGTGCAAACCGGTGCAGGCTGTTTCGCCGATGGCGTTCAGGTGCCTGACATTGGTACGCCCATTGAGGTCGGTATGTACACCACCGCATGAATAATGGGCGGCGGGAACAACCGGGACCGGCTCGGAAGTCATGTCGATTCCATTTTCCTTACAACGCCGGTAGATATACGGGAAACGCTCGCGAATATAATCGGGCTCGAGCGCAGTCAGTTCGAGATAAACACAGGCATCGCCGCTGCTGATCAGCTGCTGGTGAATGGCGCGGGATACGATGTCTCGCGGCGCCAGTGAGCCACGTGGGTGGATCGCATCCATGAATTTTTCACCACGGCCGTTAACCAAAACGGCGCCCTCGCCACGCAGTGCTTCGGTGATCAGGAAATGTGGTGCGTTGGTAGCGTAAAAGACGGTCGGGTGAAACTGCACATACTCAAGATCCATCAGGCGTGCACCGACGCGGTAGGCCATAGCATAGCCGTGGCCAACGGTTCCCTGGCGGTTGGTGCTGTGCTGGAAAATCTGTCCCAGGCCACCGGTTGCAAGGATGGTTTTGCGTGAGACGATAGCAAGTGGTTCACCGCTTTTACCATCCAGCACATAAGCACCGAAACAGGTGAGGGGTTCGAAGCGGTCGACGGGTTTGTCGGTATTGTGTGAAAGTGTCAGCAGGTCAATTGCGACAGAACCCATCTGCCTTGTGATGTTGCTGGTGGCATCGACACAGGCGGCTACCGATGTGAGGATTGCACGTCCGGTGAGGTCTTTTGCATGGATAATCCGGCGTTCGCTGTGGCCACCTTCCCGGGTCAGTTCGAGTTCACCATCGGTCTCACGATCGAAAGCAACATTGAGCTCATCCAGTAATAACTCACGCACTGCACCCGGGCCTTCATTGACCAGTTGCTCGATGGCAGCCGGGTTGGCCATGCCGTCACTGGCGGTCATGATATCCTGAAACAGGGAGCCGCATTTGGCCGATGTATCGAAGATGATGCCACCCTGGGCCCAGTCACTATTGGCCTCAGAAGGTCCACCCAGGGACAATAACTGAACATCAAGACCTGCGCGGGCAGCGTGCAATGCATAGGCGGCACCGGCCAGGCCGGCGCCTATGACCAGGCAATCGGTATGAATGACTTTCATACGGGGCTACTCATTAAAAATGATCATGCTGAAGTCGGCGGCAGGCGCTGAATGCGTCAAGGCCCCGACGCTGATCACATCGACACCCGGCAAGGCGTAATCCGCCACCGTGGAAAGCCTGACGCCCCCCGAAATCTCGACGATCGCGGCCTTGTTGATCAATGCCACTGCCTGCTCAATCTGCACAGGTGTCATATTATCCAGCATGATTACATCTGCCCCGGCTCGCAGGGCTTCGGTGACGTCATCCAGGTTTTCAGTCTCGACCTCGATCCTGGCGCAATGCGGTGCAAAATCGCGGGCCATCTTCACGGCTTTTTCAAGTGAGTCAGCTGCCGTGATATGGTTTTCCTTGATGAGCACGTGCTCGCTCAATGAAGCGCGGTGATTGAAACAGCCGCCGCATCGCACGGCGTATTTTTCCAGCGCCCGCCAGCCGGGTGTTGTTTTTCGTGTATCGACAATTCGCACACCCGACCCTGTCGCCTGTGCCGCATCGGCAAACCGGCGTGAAAGGCTGGCGATGCCTGATAAGCGTTGCAGGAAGTTCAAAGCCGTCCGTTCGGCTGTCAGTAGTGAAATTGTCGGCCCCCCGGCCAGAAGCACGGGGCTACCTTCGGTTACGCGGTCACCATCGCTTGCTTTAAGTTCGACCTCCAGCTTGGGGTCAATTCGGCTGAACACGCGTTTTGCTATATCAAGGCCGCAAACCACCATGTCTTCGCGCGCCACTAGCCGGGCTTTTGAAATGTGATCAACGGCAAAAATGGACTGGCTGGTGACATCGCCAAATGCAACATCTTCATCCAGTGCAAGATCAATAAGGCTGTCAATTCTAGGCTGCAAGTTCAAACATCCTTTCGATACAACGGCCAGCGCGTTTGCTCAGGTCGTCATCGAGCGTGATCACCTGCTCCGGTCGCGGGGCTTTTAGCGCGTCACGGATCTTGATTAATGTGTTCATTTTCATATACGGGCAAAGCCTGCAGCCACCGATAAATTTCTTTTCGGGGTCCTCCACAGCAAGCCGGCTGACCAGGCCGCACTCGGTCAACATCAGGAAATAGGGCGCCTCGGTAGTTTTCACATATTTCATCATTTCACCGGTGCTTCCCAGGAAATCCACGAGCTCGGCAACTTCCTGAGTGCACTCGGGATGCGCGACAATTTTCAGACCCGGGAAGGTCCTGCGCGCCTCGGCGATCTGATCGGTCGTAAATTCCTCATGGACAATACAGGTGCCGTCTGAAGAGATGACTTCCTTGTCTATACCCCGGTTTGCCAGTTCCTTGCGAATATTGTCAGCCATCAGGCGGTCCGGTACGAAAAGAATACGTTTTTGGGGCAAGCTGGCGATAATGTCGTAGACATTGCCTGAAGTCACACAAACATCTGATTCAGCTTTGACTTCGGCTGTGCTGTTGATGTAACAGACAACGGCAGCGTCTGGGTAGAGGATCTTCATGTTGCGGACATCGTTGCCGGTAATGGAATCCGCCAGGCTGCAACCTGAATCCCGGTCGGGCACAACCACGAGTGCGTCCGGTGACAGGATCTTGGCGGTCTCGGCCATGAAAACCACACCGGCAAATACGATGACATCCGCCTTGGCCTGTTTCGCCTGTGCGGCGAGAAAGTAGGAATCACCTTTGAAATCACCAACCCCGTAGACCACCTCCGGCTCGACGTAGGAGTGCGCCAAAACGATCGCGTTCTTTTCTTTTTTAAGCTGGTTGATCTCGAGTGTCAGCGGGGCGATTTCCCGGCAGGTTTCAATGTTCCACTTTCTGCCATTGCTGCATTCGACATGTATCAACGAGCGCAGCAGGCGAAGCGCTTCGGCTTCGACAGGATCATTGGTATTCGGGCGTAGTTCATTCATCTGTATCTGTTCACCGTGTTAGCAGCCATTTTGCGGGTATGGGCCATCGAAACGCACCGTTTCGGGTTCCTGGTTTATATATCTGGCTAAATAGCTTACTTACAAGCCCAACAAGGTATCAATAAAATGTATGCTGTGCCTGAATACGGATAGATGGCTACGCTGATTTTTGCCGGACAAATGAAACGAAACGATCCACCCACGGGTTGGCAGCGGTGTTGCGGTGGTGTGCAAACCCCGCTTGCAGGTTGTTCACTACCAGGCCGTCACGATGCCCGTCGATACCGGTACCGCGAATCACCCCGTACGCAAACCGGGAGTCTTCGGAAAGGTTTTTCAAACGGGCGTAATGAAACTCGTGTACCGGAATATCGATTGCTTCGCCACCCTGTTCCTGGTGTTGTTGCGGCCAGGGGCTATTACCTGTATCCCTGACCAGCATATAACCCCTGCCTTGCGGACGTGAACCAACAAGTGTATCTGCGGACACGGCTCCAACCATATCGACGCATTGATCTTTCCAGCTGATACGACGCGTGAGGTACATCAGGCCGCCGCATTCTGCATAGGTGGGTTTTCCCGCGGTCAACGCCTCGCGGATTTCGGATAACAGGCTGCTGTTAGCTCCCAGTTCGTCCAGGTGGGTCTCAGGAAACCCACCACCAATAAACAGGCCATCACACTCGGGGAGATGCTTGTCTTTGAGTGTGTCGAAGGGCACGAGTTCGGCGCCCGCCCGTGCAAATGCTTCCAGGTCATCCGGGTAATAAAAGCCAAATGCCGCATCACGTGCGATCGCGATTCTCACATCGGATTTTACGCTGGAGGATTCTGCCCGGGGCTTGCTGGCCGGTACCGTTTTCTTTGGTGGTTCAGCCGAATTGGCGATCTCCACGATACGATTGATATCAACCCCCATCGAAACTGCGAAGGCCAGGCGTGAGACCATGTTCTCCGCAGCACCAAACCCGTTCGCTTCGTTGGCTGGGATCAGGCCAAGGTGCCGTTCCGGTATTCTGAAAGCCGCGTCACGCCCAACCGAACCCAGCACCTCGGCATCTGTATATCTTTCAAGAGCCGCGCGTAACTTGGATTCATGACGCGCGCCTCCCACCTTGTTGAGGATCACCCCGGCGATATTCACCTCGGGGTCAAAACCAAGGTAGCCCTGTATGAGTGGGGCAATGCCCCGGTGGATACCAGCTGTATCCATCACCAGCACCACCGGGGATGAAAGCAATTTTGACAGTGCCGCGTTGCTGTCCGAGCCACCTACATCCATACCATCGAACAGGCCCATATTGCCCTCGATCAAACCACAACTTTTCTCTTCCATCTTGCCGGTAAAGGTATCGATGATCTCCTCGTGGCTCTGGGTGTAAAAGTCCAGGTTGTAACAGGGCCTGCCGGCCGCTAATGCCAGCCACAAAGGGTCGATATAGTCTGGACCTTTTTTAAAGGGTTGTATTGACAGTCCCCGTTTTACACACGCAGCTGTAAGCCCTATTGAAACGGAAGTTTTACCCGATGATTTATGCGCGGCAGCAATGTAAACATGACCCATGACAAATTGTTCCAGAGGCGTGGCACCATGGCCATTAGTTTTATGTTTTGTAGTGGGGATCAATGACCTCGTTAGCCATTGAAACCGGTAGGAAGCGTAGCAGTTTTATACCGAACAATACAATTAAACACGCCAGTG
>Ga0209456_10001460_pt1 | contig 11504 bp, 9 predicted proteins | sample COG_11_FD_184755 | JGI IMG/M metagenome (GOLD analysis project Ga0209456, IMG submission 184755) | Pelagic marine sediment microbial communities from the LTER site Helgoland, North Sea, for post-phytoplankton bloom and carbon turnover... | ecosystem: Environmental > Aquatic > Marine > Neritic...
AAAACAGATTTCTCGATCTGTTGATCCCCCTAATCAAGATGTTAACTCGCTGGGGGATTCATCCCAACGCTTTTACCCTGGCCGGATTCGTCATTACCCTCGTAGCAGCGGCGGCTTTTTTTGAGGGTAAACTGCGAATCGGCGGTCTCCTCATCCTGGCAGGCGGCCTGTGCGACTGCATCGATGGTAACCTGGCGCGCGCAATGCAAAAGGCCAGCCGTTTCGGTGCGCTTTTTGATTCTACGATTGACCGCTATTCTGAATTTGTGATGTATCTGGGAATTTTGGCCTATTTTATCTCACGCAATGAATATGTGACGGCCACAGTGGTTTTTATGGCACTATGCGGATCGGTTATGGTCAGCTATTCACGGGCGCGAGCCGAAAGCCTCGGATTTGAAGCACAGGCAGGGTTGATGCAAAGACCGGAACGGATTGTTTTTTTGGGTCTGGGCGCCTTGATCCATCCGGTGGCTTTAACGCTTTCCGTCTGGCTGGTGGCCATTTTCGCCAACCTGACCGCCTTACAGCGGCTCAGCCGGGCCCATCAGCAGAATAAAACTGAAAAAAAATAAAAAACCGCATCACGAAAACACCAAAATTCAAGCAGCATGAAATTGCCACGATGTGTTTATTTCCGTGATCCCCTGTATTCTTGCTTTCGTGGGGGTTAAACCATTGCTGCTATCAGCTTTATGGGATTGGGAGGTCAGCTATGAAAATTGCCATAATAGGGACCGGTGTAATGGGCTGTGGATGGATCACCCAATGCGCCCTCAGCGGGCACGCGGTGCATGCCTATGATGCCAGTAGAACTTCGCTGGATGGGGTTGCGCGACGATGCGAAAAACTGGCCCATAAAACCGCACGTAAATTTAAAATGAACGATTCCGATATCGCTCGCAACGTCACTAAGAACATCACCACCCACCGCAAAAAGAGGGATTTTATTGACGCCGCTCGCAGTTGCAGTATCTTTTTTGAGATTATTTACGAGGATATGAAACTCAAATGCGCGGTCCTGTCCGAAATCTTGCCCCAGCTTCCGCCAGAAGTGATTTTGTGGTCAAACACCAGCAGCCTGGACATCAATATGCTGGCTGATGCCGGCGGTCGACCCCAACGATCGATTGTGACCCATGGTATGAATCCGGTCCCCCTCATGCCCGGTGTTGAGGTTGTGCCAGGGGCCAAAACCTCCGCCGAAACCCAGGAGTTTACCCGCAAGGCATTGCTGGACATGAAAAAAGCCCCGTTTCTGGCACCCAACATACCCGGCTTCTGGGTGAACCGTCTTTTATTTCCCCAAATGCTGGATGCGATTCGATTGCTTGAATCGGGTAAGATACAGGTTAAAGACGGTGATGTGGGGCTAACCACCTGCCTGGGGCATCCCCAGGGTGCCTTTAAACTATACGATTTTGCCAGCACACCCACAATTTTAAGGGTCGCCCTCGAAATGTTTGCTGCATCAAATGATCCGCGTCTGTATCCGCCCCTGATGCTGGTGCGAATGGTTAAAAACGGCGAGTTCGGTGCCAGTAGCGGAAAGGGTTTCTACGATTGGAGTGACCCGCATGATCCCAGGCCCCGCAAACTCGCTCAATACATCATCAGCACCGCCGAAGATATGTCCAAGGCGGTAAAATGAACCATACACGACGAAAAAAGGAGCGCGAAGCGTATCAGGGGCACATTTTCAAAAAGCTTGAGAAATTGTAAAGGTGGGTCAGTAAGAAATAAAAATAGTAAAAAGCCCGTATTTTGTTCGATAGCAAGGCGCAAGCCGATTCAAAAGCGGAGCGTACTATTCGTGGCTGGAAGCCACTCCCACTGCTGTAAATAGCCCGTATTTCTTTATGGGGCCTTCCCAATAGAACCCGTGGGAGCGGCATTTTGCCGCGATATTTGAGCATTTTGAATTGGTTTGCAACACAGTTATCGGGCAAAATACGGGCATTTAGATGGTGTCATGCTGGGTTCGGGCGATAATCTCCTCCTGATGATCCACATCCAGATCAACAAAATAATCGCTGTACCCGGCCACCCGCACCAGCAGATCGCGATACTCATCCGGTGCCTGCTGGGCCTTGCGCAAAGTGGCGGAATCGACGATATTAAACTGGATGTGATGCCCGTTGAGGTTAAAGTAAGTCCGGATCAGATGACAGAGTTTTTCAATGCCGTCTTCATCTTTGAGGACATCGGGTAAAAACCTTTGGTTTAACAGGGTGCCGCCGGACTTGACCTGGTCCATCTTGGCCAGTGACTTGATCACAGCGGTCGGTCCGTTGCGATCGGCACCGTGCGACGGAGAAGTGCCATCAGAAATCGGCAGCCCGGCCAGGCGCCCGTTGGCGGATGCACCCAGCATTTTGCCAAAATATACATGGCAGGTCGTAGACAGCATATTCAAATGATAGGTCGTGCCTTTGGTATTGGGTTTGCCGTCAATGGCTGCAAACAGGTCGGTATAGACCCGCCGCATGAGTGCATCTGCTGTATCGTCATCATTTCCGAAAAAAGGTGTTTTATTCAGAAGCCGCAAGCGCAAGGCTTCCTGGTCTGAAAAATTGTCCACAAGCGCCGCCAGTAAATCATCCATGCGGACGGTTCTGGTTTCGAACACATGTTTTTCAATGGCCGCGAGGCTATCGGTGACCGTACCAATGCCGCAGCATTGGATATAGTTGGTATTGTATCGCGGGCCGCCGTTGTAATAATCTTTTCCGCTGGCGATACAGTCGGCAATCAGCACTGAAAGAAACGGCGCGGGCGCATATTTGGCATACATTCGTTCGATATAGTTATTGATCTTTATTTTAAGATCGACAATATATCGCAGCTGTTTGACGAAAGCGTCATAAAGGTCATCAAAATGCTTGAAAGCCGTCGGATCGCCGGTCTGCAGCCCAATGGCCTGGCCGCTGACCGGATCGGTTCCATTGTTTAATGCCAGTTCCAGGATTTTGGGTACATTCAAATAGCCGGTTAGGATATAGGCCTCTTTGCCAAAAGCACCGGTTTCAATACATCCGCTGCATCCACCTTCCCGGGCATCCTCCAGGGTTTTACCGACCCGGATTTGCTCCATGATAACTTCATCAGTGTTGAATACCGAAGGATACCCATAGCCTTTACGAATCACACGGGCGGCTGTCTTTAAAAATCGATTGGGCGTCTTATGGCTGATCTGGACATTGCTGCCAGGCTGCAGCAAATGCAGCTCATCGACAGCCTCCAGCATGATATACGAAACGTCATTGACACCATCAGAACCATCAATTTTCAAACCGCCGATATTGATGTTCGTAAAATCATTGTAGGTGCCGCTTTCCAGCGCTGTGACCCCTACTTTGGGTGGCGCCGGGTGGTTGTTAAACTTAATCCAGAGGCACTCGATCAGTTCTTTGGCCCGCTCACGGTCCAGCACTTTGGCAGCCAGGTCCTTTTCGTAAAAAGGGTATAGATGCTGGTCCAGATGGCCGGGGCTCATGGCATCCCAGCCATTTAATTCGGTAATGGTCCCCAGATGGACAAACCAGTACATCTGAAGGGCTTCCCAAAAATCACGCGGTGCACGGGCCGGCACCCGACGGCAGATGCCGGCAATTCGTTCGAGCTCTTCTTTGCGTCGAGGATCATCTTCTTTAGCCGCCATCTTTTCGGCCAGATCCGCATGACGTTCGGCAAAAATAATGGCCGCATCGCAGGCGATATCCATGGCTTTTAGTTGTTCAGCTTTATCGGCGGCTTCCGGATCATTTAAATAATCCAGACGCTCGAGACCGCTGGCAATATCGGCCTTAAAATCCAGCATGCCTTTGCGATAAATCACGTCATCCAGGGTTGTGTGCCCCGGGGCGCGCTGTTCCATGAACTCGGTAAACATCCCGGTGCGGTAAGCCCGCTTCCACTGTTCCGGTACCTGCTCAAACACCCGTTCCCGCATGCTGCGACCACGCCAGTAGGAAATCACCGTTTCGGCGTATACTTGCAGGGCTTCATCGGCCACCGCATAGCGGGTCATGTCCCTGGAATTCAGAATCTTAAGATCTTCCTTCGAGTGACAGGTCAATTCCGGAAAAGTGGGCACTGCCTTGGGATAGGGCCCGCGCTCACCGACAATGAGTTCGTCGTCGCCAATGTAAATCGTCTTTTTTTCACATAAATTCTTAAAATTCAGTGCACGCAAAACCGGCACCGGAAATTTTCCCTCATTTTGTTGATAAAATTCGGTGACCAGCAAAGCTCGCTCTGCTGAAACACAGGGCTGGGCGTTGAAGCTTTGCTCGCGCAGTCGGGAAATTCGGTTATTCATGGCGTTCTATCCTCCGATTTTGACCTGCAGGCCGGCTTGTTCGAGCCAACCGGCAATCCGATTTAAATGATCGTTACTCGGGCTCTGTATGTCCGATGACATGCACTCCATACCAAGGCGACCGTATTTTCCCCGGGCGGCACGGTGAAAAGGCAAGATCGCTATGCGTTCAACCCCGGGAAGGGCAACAATAAAGTCAGCGGTCGAATTGATATTGTCAACATCATCGTTGATGCCGGGAATAATTGGAATGCGCACCTGGATGCGGGCCTTATTCTCAGACAGGCGTTTCAAATTGGCTAGAATCAGCTGATTGGACACCCCTGTGAAATTTCGGTGTTTGGTCGCATCCATCATCTTCAGGTCATATAGAAATAGATCTGTCTTTTGGGCGACTTTCAATAACAGCCCGGCATCTGCATACCCGGTCGTATCCACTGTGCGATGAAGATCCAGATGGCAGCAGGCGTCAAGCAGGTTCAGCAGAAACTCAGGTTGCATCAGGGGCTCACCACCCGAAAAAGTAATCCCGCCTCCCGACTGATCATAAAAAGCGGTATCTTTCTCAATCTGTCGGACCACTTCGTCGACGGTTACCTTGCGCCCCACAAATTCAACGGCGCCCGAGGGGCACTGTTCGGCACAGGTCCGGCACATATCGCATTTGGCAGAATCCGTTATGTTTCCATCGACGGTCTGGGTTATGACTTTCTGGGGACAGATCTGGATACATTCGCCGCAGCTGACACAGTGCTCCTGCCGGTAGACACGTTCGGAAGTAACGGATATGCCCTCTGGGTTGTGACACCAGCGGCACGCCAGCGGGCAACCTTTAAAAAATACCGTCGTGCGAATGCCCGGCCCATCATGAATCGCATACTTTTTAATATCAAAAATGACGCCTTCGGTCATCAGCCAAGTCCTGCATGAAAAATTAGGTTAGTTTCTAAAATTAGGCCCCATGGATTGAAAAGTCAATGATAAGCGAACTTTGTTTCAGGTCCACAATGAATCGCTGACGGATGGCAAAGCGAGGCCGTTATCAGGTACAGGCCGGCGTACTGGCATGATGGTCTTGAAATGTTACGCGGTTCGCGTGACCGCTTGCGAGTTGAAACCTGCAGGTGCCATCTGCAATGCATCACGCCTGACGCGCAACCCGATACACGCAACGATATGCCATCCCCCCGCCATTTGGCCACTACGCCAGGGTTGCCCAAATCAGGCCCGGTGCTATAATCATTTCGAATGATCACCGACGCTCTGCACTTTGAAAAACAGGATTACCCTTGCAACAGATATAAAATTGTTTTATGCGGTTTATAAAATGAATTGCAAATTCAGCATAAGGAGCCGTCAAGATGATCAAGGTTCATATTAAAAGGAAGGTGCCGCCCCAAAAAGTGGATGACCTGCGCATCCTGATCAATCAATTGCGGTCCATGACCATGGGCCAGCCCGGATATATCGCCGGGGAGACCCTGCAGCGCGTGGATCAGCCCGGCGACAGTCTGGTGGTCTCCAAGTGGCAATCCGCTGATTTCTGGCAGCAATGGCTGCAAAATGATGCCCGCAAGGAAATCCAGGCTCAAATTGATCAGCTGCTGGGGGAAGAGACGAAATACGAAATCTACGAATTCGACTAAAACGGGTTTATAAACCCTCATCTTTTGCCCGATGTCTTCGTTATGAGGCGATTCAAAATGCTCGCGTACTAGTGTGTACGCTCCGCTTTTAAATCACCTCACGCCTCGACCTCGAACAAAATCTAAAGGTTTATAAACCCGTTTAAACCCATATTTCTTTCTTAATATGAAAATATTTTTTCGTAAAATCTACATTTTCTCCATTTCAGTCCTTGAGGTTCCAAAATACTCTAAGGCGCGGAATGAATTATCTGCTACGACATCGTGCACTGTCTGAATGCATTAGGGAGCGTTGCGAAATAACTGGAAATTACCCCCAACGGTTTATCGGCACAATGCTATATTTACATCTAAACCATGATTTTAGGTACGGTTTCTGTTCTATCGATACGCCCCCTTATGCATAAGTTTGCACGATCCAGTAGCTGATGATTCATGTAGCGGCCAATTAAGCAAGCGCATCGGCCCTTCAGTTAAACAACACGAACGTAAGGCTTATCGGCGGCGACAACCTCACCGACTCTAACGGCCGTTTCGATGCCCTCGTTTTTCAAGCTCGCGATCAAATCATCGGTCTGGGCAGCCGAAACAACCAGCAAAAGGCCCCCCGAGGTCTGGGGATCAAACAGTAAGTTCTCTTCAGCAGGCGACCGCTGTGCCTGGATTTCCCAATCGCCGGCCGCCAGTTTGCGATTGGCCTTGTTGCTGCCGGTGGTTTCTCCTTTCGCATACATTCGCAATGCATTGGGGTAAACGGGAAGATTTTCATAAATTAACTCAATTTGGACATCATTGCCCCGGGCCAGCTCCAGCGTATGCCCTACAATTCCAAACCCGGTTACATCGGTGCAGGCATGCACCTCATATTTGAGGGCCGCTTCGATGGCTGTGCGGTTCAAGGCCGCCACCTGGGGCAAAATAGATTCCAATTCGCTGTAAGCAAGCTTACCCGAACGGTTGGCATTAAACAGCACCCCTGTCCCCAGCGGCTTGGTCAGAATCAGGGCATCACCGACCTGAGCGCCGCAATTGGTCAGAATGCGATCCGGATGGACACTGCCGGTAACGGCCAGGCCATATTTGGGCTCGTTATCATCCACGGAATGCCCGCCGGCCATCGATGCCCCCGCCTCTGTCACCTTGTCACTACCGCCGCGCAAAATTTCTTTTAAACATGCCATATCCAGCTTTTTGGAGGGAAACATCACCAGATTCAAGGCGGTCAATGGTTGGCCGCCCATGGCGTAAACATCCGACAACGCGTTGGCCGCCGCAATCTGGCCGAACCAGTAAGGATCATCCACCGGTGGGGTGATATAATCGACCGTGCTGATCAGGGCAATCTCGGGCGAAACCCAATACACAGCGGCATCATCGTTGGTATCAAAACCCACGAGCAAATTGGGGTCAGTTGAGGCATTCAGCCCCTTGAGCGCTTCCGACAGCTCCGTCGGACCGATTTTGGCCGCTCAGCCGCAGGTGCGCGAGAGGCTCATCAGCGTTTTTTTCTTTCTGAAAAACATAGGTCTCCTCGGGCATCAGCCAGCAAACGGGAATGCTCCCCCTTTGCAGGCGATCAAACAGTTAGACAGTGATCAGGTGATTTTTGAATGTTAGCTGTGAAAGGATTTAACTTCAAATATATAATAACGATAAATTATTTGTTTTCCATAGGAAAAATCAATACGCTTAACCCCGGCGGTGATGTGAACGAAATGGCAGCCAAAACCATACGAGTTGATCGAAATCACCGCCAAAAGCAACCGTGAATTAGATAAATGCCAGGACGGGATGGCGATCCTATTGTTACAATAGATCCTCAACCCAACCCAGTCCCAGTTCGAGCAATTTGCTGCGCTTCGGTCGTCCGCTATCCAGATCACAGCCGATCATGTCATAGTACAAATCAACAGCCGAGTTGAAATCCGATTCTTTAAAAATTTGCCGGCCGGCATCGGGGCCGTCCGGTTTGGGATCGAACAACCGTTTGGGGAGTTGATCGTTCTTGCGGGAAAATCCTTCGCGGCTGTTAAATGCCCGTGCAATGAGCGTCCCGCGCTCACCGGCCCGCATCAATTCAAACAGGCTAACATCCCAACCGGTAACGGCATCGACGCAATCGACCATCGTATTGATCGGCATCACACCGCGGGGGGCATAACCAAAAACGCATAAACCTAAAGCATCCAGCGTACGCCAAAAATTTTCAAGGATTTTGTAATGGCGCACTTTTTCTGCGCTGATATCCGTAGCCGATAGCGCTTGGTAGATACCCAGCGGCCGCACAGAATTTACCGGAAATGAGTCCGGATTGACAAAAGACGTATCATGGGCGGCGGTCATATGATCGGCGCCATAGGAGCTGACCGCAAAACCGATGCCCACACCGACCTTAATCCGCGGATCGTGCAGGGAAATTTCCTGTCCCTTGACGGCCAGATGGCCGGGGGCACCTTTCAGTCCCCATTTTTGTGCCATTCGGGCGGAACCTTCTGCCAGAACATCACCAAAGCCTTGGCGCCTGGCAATCATCTCCAGCAGCTGGATCATTAAATCCGCATCCCCGAAACGCAGTTCCAGGCCATCCGTATCCGCGGTGGTAATGATTCCAGCTTCAAAGCATTCGCAGGCAAAGGCGATTGTCATGCCGGCTGAAATCGTATCCACACAATAGCGGTTGCAGATTTCATTGCCTTTAGCGACGGCTTTCAAATTGGCGATATTGAGATTACTGCCCAGCGCCGCAATGGTCTCATACTCGGGACCACCGTAGCGTGAATCCAAACCGTAGCGGGGGTCATCCAGCGCAATACCCCTTTTGCAGCGGACGGGGCATGCGTAACAGCCTTTTCTTTTCTGCAAAAGCACTTCATTGTAAGTATCCCCGCCGATGGCCGCAGCCCCGGCAAAGCTGCTGCGCCGGAAGTTGTTGACCGGCAGCGCTCCGGCTGCCGATAAAATTTCTGGAAAGGCCGTGGTGCCGTAGACAAACAGCTGTTCGCCAATCGGGTTATGCTTAAAGGTCCGGGCATAATGTCGGGCGGTATCACGCAAAGCGTCCGCTGCGTGGTACGGCAGTTTTGCAGTGCCCAGAGCCGCTACCGCACGCAGGTTTTTGGAGCCCATCAGCGCCCCGAATCCACCACGACCATTGAAATGTCCCAGGTTATTGGTGATATTGGCAAAGCGCACCCGGTTCATACCGGCCGGCCCGGTCTGAGCCACCCGAATTTTGGTGCTGCCCAATTCATTGCGGATGGCATCTTCAACTGCTTTTGTCTCCAGGCCGGCAATCGCTGTTGCGTCCCTTATTTCCGCTTTGCCCTCGGTGACCCACAGATAGACCGGGGATTCCGCCCGGCCGCTGAACACCACGGCGTCAAAGCCGGCCATCTTCAGTTCAGGACCAAAAAATCCGGCCGCCTCGGATTCGCCGGCCGTTCCGGTCAGCGGTGACTTGCCCACCGCCGCAAAACGACAGGCAGCCGGCAACGGCGCGCCGGTCATCACACCGGTGGCCAGAACCAGAATGTTTTCGGCTGAAAATGGGTCGGTGGCGGCCGGCACTGTTTGCATCAAATAATGGTATCCAATCCCCCGCCCCCCTAAGTAAGACCGGTAAAAGGCCTCATCATGCTCATCCACCGTAATCTTTTGCGCCGTCAAATCAACGCGCAAAATTTTTCCGGTATAGCCAAACGGCATTGTTCATCCTCCTTTGATGAAAATTCATCCCATAGCGGGTACAAGCGCCAAAGGAGGACTATAAGCCAATCGCCCCCGTGATGTCAAAAGGCTTTGGCGAACGAAAAATCGGTTCGATTCTGCAGCTAAATGATATTATGCTTGAAACTTCCCATTTCCGGATATATTTTGATTCATTTGTATTCGAACGTGCGGCCCAAAACCCCGGGTGGCACGTCAAAATTACACGCGACTTGCGCCTATCTTAGTATTTGGGTCGCCAAAATGACCTCTGCGTGCACGCGGTAATGTTAAGGAGATATACGATGAGCAACGATACGGTGCTTTTCTTTAAGCCCTACCCTTTTGTGGTTGGCCAAAAAATTTATATCGACGGCGGTCCCCGCAAAGGCGATTGGGAGGTGATCGGTGTCAGCGATCGCAAGGTTAAACTGCGCTGCCCGATTTCAGGTAAAGAGCTTGAGTGGAATCGATTCTGCTATTTTGCCGAGGAGCGTGAGGGGGAACAATGGCCCCATATTGATTAAGACCGTTTCCCCGTTGCCCGTTAGCCCGTTTACCCGTTAAAAAAATTAGCCTCGGGAACATGAAAAATGAAATCAGATTTGCAAGCGTTGGAGAAAAAATTAAAAGAGGTGGATGAAAAAATTACGGAAGTCAATCAACGCATGCCGGCCCACTCCGCCAAACCACCGATCATGATGCAACTGTTTGAACTCGAGGACGAACGTGAAGCGCTCGTAAAGCAGATCGAAAAATTAAAAAAGCAATAGGAATCCAAATTGGGACATTGTGTAAAACATCCAAAGCGTGATACCCGCTATGAGTGCCGCAAACACCAGATTTACATGTGCCAGGACTGCCTGGATTGCCGGGATCCGGATATTTATTGTAAATTCCGCGAGTCCTGCACGATCTGGTTTTTAACCCAAAAAAATTTTGATGATGAATCGGATCACGAAAAAGCTAAAATTTCACAAAGCAGGGACTGAAGATGGACATCATAAATTACAGACCGATTGGTATCATTCACTCACCATTCAAACATCTCGAAGGTACACCCATTCAGGCAATCGGCGGCAGCGGTGAAAAAGCGCAAGTTGAAATTTTGCCAGAATTCGTCGCCGGATTGCAGGACCTGGATGGTTTCTCCCATATTATGCTTTTTTATCATTGCCATCTGGCGAAACCTTACAGGCTGCGGGTAACCCCTTTTTTAGATGATACACAGCGGGGCCTGTTTGCCACGCGCTCGCCCGCCAGACCCAATCCGATTGGCTTTTCGATGGTGCGGTTGATCAAAATTGATAATCAAATTCTGCACATAGAAGATATCGATATCGTTGACCGCACACCGTTGCTGGATATTAAACCCCTTGTGCCCGAATTTGACACCCGCGCGGTTGATCGCATCGGCTGGTTGAGGAAAAAGGCCGCTAACCTTAAAAAAACAGTGGCTGATGGTAGATTTGGCAGTCAATGAATGCCAGACATAGATGCAACAAGGGCCAGCGGATAAACAAATGAGAGTTAAACCCTGAACGTATGTCCAACTGTATTTAGAACCACTTTATCTTTGAAGCGGGCATTTAGCGCCTGAATGGCATGACTGCCCGTACAATGCCCCACAACGATCCTTTGCAGGTCAAAGCGCTGCAAATGCAGCATGATGGTCTCCAGTCTTTCAGCAGTCGCTTTGACCAGGTGCAGCCCGCCTAAAACCGCGTAAATTTGACTTTGGCCGCTTAGGTTGCTCACATGCCGAAGGGTATTGATAATACCCCGATGGCTGCATCCCAGAACGACGACAGGCCCTTTGGCGGTTTTCAGAA
>Ga0209456_10001462_pt1 | contig 11495 bp, 12 predicted proteins | sample COG_11_FD_184755 | JGI IMG/M metagenome (GOLD analysis project Ga0209456, IMG submission 184755) | Pelagic marine sediment microbial communities from the LTER site Helgoland, North Sea, for post-phytoplankton bloom and carbon turnover... | ecosystem: Environmental > Aquatic > Marine > Neritic...
CGCTTCGCTTGGGCTTGGCGGCGCATTCGCGCCGGGCTTCGCCCTGCGGGCTCGCACTGCCGTGCAAGTCTTGGGGGGTGGTGGGAGAGCGCGGGTCTCAGAGCGGCGCTACTCTTCTTCGACCTGGATGGACTGGGTGGGGCACATCATGCAGGCGTCTCGGACTTTGTCTTCTAGGTCGGGGGGGATGTCGTAGGTTTGGATCAACAGGCTTCCGTCTTCTGCGAACGAAAAGACCTCTTGGGCCTCCTCGCAGCAGACGCCGTAGTGATTGCAGGTCGATGGGTTGTACATGATCTTCATACGCCTGCCCTCAGTTGCCCAGAAGCTCCCGTTCCTCGTGCTCCATGTCGTCTCGGATGGCGCGCGCCAGCTCGCGCACGCCTATGACCAACTTCGACCCGACCGCCGTCTCGTCTAGATCGCGAATGACGCGGTCGAAGATCTCACGCTGCGCCTCGTGCTCCCGGCGCATCCCTTCCGCTACCTCGTCTGCCTTGCCTTCTTCGGCCAGCGACGGGAGCTGGTACTCCTCGTAGTGCAAGTGCTCGAGCAGCACCGTGCCGAGGGCCTGAAGCTCTTCGCGTAGCGCGATCACCGATTTGGTCTCGCCATCGCCGACGCGCTCGGTCAAAGCTTCCACGCGCGCGAGCTGCGCAGAGATCTGCGCGTGCTCGCTTCGAATGCGCGCCCTGATTTCATCCGGCGTGGCCGGGCTGTGTGAATCGGATCCAGTGTCCATCTATGCTGCGGCAAGCCGCTTGCGTCGCTCAGCCAATGTGAGCGGCTTGCTCACCTCCTTGACGCCATCATACTCGTCTTGGGCCTGCTTGTGGTACCACTCTGGGTAGAAGTGCTTGCACCACTTGCGGAATTCGGCGACCGGCCCGTCACCGTCGCATAGCATCGGCTGCTCGAAGAAGGTCTTGTTCTCCCAGATTGGGGCGTCCTCTTCGAGCTGCCGGGCCACCTCGTTGGTAAAGGCCTTGCCGACGCCCTTCGTGATATCGGCGCCGCCGAGCTTCTTTACGGTGAAGGAGAATCGCACATCGCAGTATTCGTCGTCGATCGGCGTGACTGACGCCATGTTGGTCGTCTCCACGATGCCCCGGAAACGACTCAGCGAAAAGCCAAAGCCGTGGACCTCGACGTCGAGCTCGCCCGTCACGTCGCCCCTAGGTGTCTCCATCGCGGTGTCCGTGACCATGTGAATGTGCGGGTACTCGAGCTTCACGGTGTGCGGCTGCGGCACGATGTTCATGCCATGCACGTAGCGGAAGTGCGCCTTGTCGACGACATTCTCGCACATGTCCTGGTTGTGCGTGCGCAGCTTCCAGTGCTGCTTCCAGTAGGGCGTCCAGGCCTCGTTGTTCCACTCGGAAATCTCAGGGATTTCCCACTCGGGCTCCTTCCCCTCGATGTCGTGCCATACCATGATCAGGCCGTTGACCTCGTGAACCGGCCACGCCGTGATGTTGGCCTTGCGCGGAAGGTGCTGCGCGTACGGCACCTCGGTGCACTTACCCGAGCCGTTGAACTTCCATGCGTGGAAGGGGCAAACGATACCGTCGCCCTCGACCTTGCCGCCGTGACCTAGGTGCGCGCCCATGTGTGGGCAGAACGCATCGAGCACATTCACCTCGCCGTCCTCGGTGCGGAACATGACGAGCTCGACCCCGAAATACTTGAGAGGCTTGACCTCGCCGGGTTTGATCTCGTCCGAGTAGGCCACCTGGAACCAACCTCGAGGGTAGCGAGGAATCGAAAATCGCGGTCTCTTGCTCATGGCTGTTCTCCCATTTCTGTTGGTCGCTTTGGAGGCCGCCTGTACGGCGATTGATGGCCCCAGTCGCTAATTCGGTTGTACGTGGTTGGCTCCCACGTAGAGTCGTCTACGGTTCTTCCGCCCCAGCCGACTTCGCATTCGAAGCCCGATGGCGTGACACAATAAAAGGTCACCATTTGGTCGTTCGGGTGGCGGCCGAGGCCCTGCACGACCCGCACGTTGCTGGCGAACGCGCGGTCGAGCGCCGCGCCGACGTCGTCGAGCGAGCCCATCTGCAACATGAAATGATGTAAGTGCTTGGGGAGCCCCGAGCCGAGCGCCACAGTGTGGTGGCGCGGATTGACGTGCAGAAACGTGATGTCGACCTTGAAGTCGCCCGGCAGCGTGCACCGGATGTGGTCGCTCAGACCGAAGCGCAAGACCTGCTCGAAGTACGATCGGGTTTCGGCGATGTTGTTGGCGCGAAGCGCAAGATGGCCGACGCCTTGGTCGCCAGTGACAAATCCGCTCGCCACCATCTCGCGACGGAATGGAGTATCCGCGAGAATGGGACCGTGAAACAGCTCGACCGCCACGCCGCCGGGCTCGAACGTGCGAACGAAGCCCTCGACGCCACGCGACGCGGCCTCGGCCGCGGTAGCAGGCTCAGCCGTGTAGCCAGCCTCGCGAACGTGCGAGGTGACTTCGTGCAGAGTGTGCTCGCTTGGCACCTCGAAGCCGAGCGCGATCAGGTCGTCTGCGGGCCCATGCCTCAGCAGGACCCGCGCCGCGCGCTCGTCGGTGCGATAGGGGGTCAGCTCCGAGCCCAGCGCCTCACCTCTTTCGGCGCCGATCACCTTCGTCAGAAAGTGATCCCACGCGTCGAGGTCGGAAACCTCGAAGAGGAAGTAGCCCAAGCTGTGAACACCCGATCCCATCATCACCTCAGAGGAAGAAGTCCGTCGTCTGCTCACCCATCATCAGCCCGCCATAATTGCGTTGCGTCTTGAGAGGGTTGTTGGCGTGGTGCGCGCGCGCGCCGTGGATGTCTTGAAAGAAGCGCTGGATGTCTTGATCGAGGAAGATCGCCGAGCCCCCGCTGGCCATGAACAGGTCGTCCAGGGCTTTGACCATTCGGTCCGTAGCTGCGCCCGCATTCGCGCGATAGGCGACCCTGTCCTCAATCTCGATGCGTTCCCCGGCTTCCGCCTTGCCCATCATCTCGTTCCAGTCGTTCCGAAGGAGCGCTCGAACCTCGCGCATCGCCAGGGTCGCTCGCGCGCAGGTCTCGAGGTTGAACGGGTCGTCGGCAGCTTTCTTCCCGTCGGCACGGCCTTTGCGGGTCTTGTTGAGGTCGACGTACGCCTCGAGTGCCCCCTGCAGCATGCCGATCGCTGGCGTGGCCACGGTTCGCGTGAACAGCTGACCAAACGGGACGCGATAGAGAGGGCTCGTGTTGACCTCGTTGCCGGGGTTCTGAAGGCGGTACGCATCCGACATCCGATGCACGCGATGCTCTGGGACGAACGCATCGTCGACGACGACGGACTTGCTCCCGGTTCCCTTGAGACCCGAGACGAACCAATCGTCGACGAGCTCGTAGTCGGAACGCGGCACTAGCAGGGTGAACATGTCCTGCGGCTTGCCGTCTTCCTTTGGCGCGTAGGCTCCGAGGAAGGTCCACTGGCAGTGGTCGGAGCCACTCGAGAAGCCCCACTTGCCGCTCAGGCGATACCCGCCGTCCGCGCGCGTCACCTTGCCAACCGGCATGTAAGACGACGCGGTGAGCGTATCGAGCCCGTGCTCGCCTTCCCAGACGTCCTTCTGAGCCTGCTCGGGAAAGAGGGCGAGCTGCCAGTTGTGCACCGCAACGACACCGAGCACCCATGCAGTCGAAGGACAAGCCGAAGCAACCTCGATCGCCGCATCGAAAAACTCGATCGGATTGCACTCGTACCCGCCCCAGCGCTTCGGCTGCATGATCCGAAAGAAGCCGGCGTCCTTGAACTCTTGGACGGTCTCATCGGGAATCACGCGGTCGGCATCGGCCTTCGCATTGCGTTCGCGCAGCGTTGGCTTTGCGTTGGATGCAAGCGTAACGAAGTCCGGTTTGGGGGCGTTGCTCATGCGGTTGCTCCTCGCTACTCCGCCGCGTCCGCTGCCTTGTTGCGCGGCGTGTAGAAGTGCGAGTACCAGCGCCGGAACTCGCCGATTGGACCGTCCCCGTCACATAGAATCGGCCGGTCGAGGTAGATCTTGTTCTCCCAGATCTGCACGTCCTGCAGATAGCCGTCACGCATGTTCTTGATGAAGTGGTCGATGAGCTCGTCGGTCATTCCTTTGGTGGCCTTCATGGACACCCCAAAACGCAGCATCACGTTGTCGTCATCGATCGGCGTGTGGGCGTTGATGATCACGCCCAGGCCCTTGCCGTGCATCTTGGTGACTTGATACGCGGGGCCATAATAGGTCGCGGTAGATTCGAATTCGTCCTTGCCGCCGTGCACTGGATACGCGACCGCCTTGATCTTCTGCTGACCGACGTGGTCCGTGTAGGTGTTGCTAAACGAGCCAGGGACCGGGTGGGTGTTGTGCACCGGAATGAAGTGACCCGCGTCCGCGAGGTTCTCGGCGATGGCGAGCGGGGGTGTCTTGATCTGTAGCTTCGCGTACCGCCACGGGAGGAACTCCGCGTCATCCCACTCTTCGAGCACTGGGATCTCCCAATCGGGCTCGCCCTTCTCGCGATCGTGCCAGACGAAGATCATTCCGTTGCGTTCGAGCACGGGCCAACACGCAAGGCCGGCCTTCGGTGGAATGCGCTTGGCGTAGGGGATCTCGATACACTTCCCCGCGCCATCGAACTTCCAAGCGTGAAACGGGCAGACGATCCCCTCGCCTTCGATCTTGCCGCCATGTCCGAGATGCGCACCCATGTGCGGGCAGTACGCATCGAGCACTTTGGCTTCTCCGGACTCGGTCCGGAACAACACGAGCTCTTGGTCGAAGCGCTTCATCGGCACAACTTGGCCGGGCTCGAGCTCCTCGGAGAACATCAGCAAGAACCAGCCCCGGGCAAAGCCCGCCCATGGGTTCGTCTTCGTTTCGTCGGTCATTGAAAGCTCCAATCGTCTCGCAGCGACCCGGCGAACCGCCAGGTAACTAGAACGTGTTCCACTAGAACATGTTTCATTTTCTCTGCCGTGGCAAGTGCAATTTCCGGCCCTTGACCCAGGCCGGCCCGCAGACGGCCCTCCGGCGACGCCCCTCAGGATAATCGTGGTTTGCTGTGTAATTTCGCTGGCCCTGGCCGGCTGCGGCTCGAGCGGTTCCGGCTCCGCGGCACGCCTCGTGGTCACAGCCGACTGGTTGAATCAGTCACTCACGCTCCTCGACTACGACAAGCTGACCGACGGTCAGACCGACGCAGCCGCGGCGACCGTAGGTAGCATCGATCTATCGAGCTGGGAGCCTGGCCCCGTCGAGGTCGAAATCACGCCTGACGGCAAGCCCACTCGTTGCGACAGGCAACGACCCATCTGACGTTACCTTCCTCGACGACGAGTCGCGCGTCGTCGTCGCAAACAGCTTCAGCCAGGACGTCACGCTCGTGGATACGTCCGATCCAGGCGCGCCTTCGGTGATCGACAATTTCAGCATCGATGGCGGCTTTCCCTATGGCGTCTCGTCGACGTCGAGGCGGGTGCCTCGCGAGCGGTCACGTGGCTCGAAGGCCCCGGTCCGTCCTACGTCGCCGTCCAATTCTGAACGTGCGATCACGGCGGTTCCGTTGCCGACGGAACACGGGCCGCGGCTGTTCGTGCTGTCTATACTGAAGGCGAGAAAAAGACGGGGGTCTCTTTTTCGTTGGGGGTTGAAACATGTATTTGCTTCGGGGTTGGGGATTCGTTGGTCTGTTGTTTGCTGCGGCGTTGTGGCTTTCGCCCGGCGAGGCTCGTGCGTTTCCCGATGAGCCCTATGGCCTCGACGAAGGAAAGAAGGCCCACACCAAGCGCTTTCACGTCCTAGGCGAGCTCGGAATGTTTGCCGGCAAGCGCGGCGACGAAGACAACCCCCAGCGCTCGATCATCATCAGCCCGCTCATCGAGATGCGCCTACAGCTGGCCTACAGCGTGCTCATGCAGGTCGTTTGGGGGATGTCCTACGCTAATGTCGATCTCGATGACGCCGATCCCGACAACTCCTTTCGCGTCGGCAATCCTTACATCGCCTTCCACTACCAAGGCAAAAAGGGGCAATTCTCTTATCGCGTAGGCGCGGGCGTGACCGCTCCCGCCGCAAGCCTTCCGGACGACATCAACGACCGAAACACCGCGGCGTCCGCCTATGATCTCGCTGCAGGGTTGAGGGGATACACGATGTTCTGGCTCTGGGATCCGCACACGGTGAGTGTCATCATTCCGATCGGGTTCGAGCGCAGTAAGCCTAGCGGCTTTCTTTGGGGCGCATATCTCGACACCGGCGCTCTGATCAAGCTCAACGACAAAAACCCAAGGACCTCCAAGACCGACTTCCTCATGCAGATGGTGGCGATGATGGGCTACCAAGCAACGGATTGGCTTCGAGTTGGCTCCCGTTTCAGCCTCGTGCTGATACCCAAATTCAATGAGCGAAAGACCGAGCTCGCCGTCGAGCCCTATCTGCGATTCGGTAGCGACAATGCATTTGGCGCGATTCGGCTGAACATCAACCTCGACCAACCATTCGGCTTCTCGTTCGACAAGCGCAAAGTTTGGGGCTTGCGGATTGCGGGCGGCGCGGCGTTCTGAGGCGTTGACCCGCTCACCGTTGCGCCCCAGCGCCTAACGGCCTATCGTCACGCGGCTTCGAGACCGATTCTCGGTTCTGGAGTTGGGGTTGGCTATCGTGTTCGTATTGCTTGCGCTAGCGGTGGGGCTTTTCATTTTCGTGATGGGTGCATGGGGTGTTTTCGCCCCAGGGTCGATCTTCGTCTTCATCTCCGGTTGGAGCTCGAAGACCGGGTTCTGGCTGGCCGTATTGCTGCGCCTCTGCTTCGGGCTGGCGCTCTGGTTCGCTGCGCCAGACACCCGATTGCCGATCGCTCTCAGGGCGTTGGGCGCACTTGCGATCGTGATGGCTGCAGCTCTCCCACTCATTGGCTACGAGCGCTTCGAGCGCGTGATCGCCTGGTGGACGAACCGCTCCCCCTTCGTCATGCGATTGTGGTCTCTGCTGGCCCTCGCGATCGGAGGGCTCGTCCTGTGGTCTCTGACCTAGACGAAGATCGGTAGGTCTTCACCGGCAAGCGGGAATGCCGCCTTGTAGTCGTTGGGTACGCCTCCTAGGTCGCGTAGTGCGCGATGCACATGGGCGATCGAGAGCCTGGTCCCTTGGGCCGTGTCCGGCGAGCCGGTAGGCAGTAGCGTCACCGGGTCGACGAGCTGAAGCCCATGCCGATCATCGGTCCCGCCGATGACTCGATTACCGGTGATCCCCGGACCCATCATCATCATGCTGCTAATCGGCCAGTGGTCCTTCCCGTTGCCGCCGTTGTACCCGGGCGTTCGACCGAAGTCGGAGCCCATCACGATCGCGACTCTGTCGGCGATGCCCATGCGCTCGGCTTCTTCCATGGCGAAGTTCGCCCCGTTCACGAAGTTGATGAGGCGCGGGAGGTGGTTGTCATCGTGGTTGCCGTGCGTGTCGAAGCCACCGGTGCTGACGCTGACGCTTACGGAAAGTCCTGCCTGATAGGCGGCCAATGCAACTTGGATCTGCCGGTGGAGCTGATTGTCTGAGAAGTTGTCCGGCAGCGAGTCCGACACTCGCTTGAGGTCGTCCTGACCGAGTCGCGCGAGCATGAGCTCGTTTTGCCCATCCCAGATCCGCGGCAAGCGCTGCCTACCCTGAAGCCTGAGGAGGCGAAGCTGCTGCTCCCGCTGCACGATACCGGGCACGTCGGGGTGGCCGAAGTAGTTCTGCTCCGAGCCGGTTGGGTCCGGACGGGACGGGTACGCGAGATTGTGAAGGAGACCGCCATCGCCCAGCGGGACCGCATTCGTGACGCCTTGGGTGTCGAGGTATCCGCCGTAACCGATGAGCGGCATCGGAAGGGTGGGGCCGTGCGTCGCGGCGATCAGCGCGCCGATCGGAGGATGTCCCTCGGCCGTTCGACCGCTCCAAGTGCCGCGGGTGCCCTGGTCATGACCGTTGGTCGTCGTGTCCATGCCGTTGATGACGAGCAAACGCTGGTAGTGCGTCTGAAAGAACGCGTCGAGCGCGGTTCCATCGTCGCCGAGCGGTGCGTAGTTGATGTTGCCCGCGGTCTTGATGTCGCTCGTGAGGAAGCGCCCCATCGGGTTGTTCTCGTTCTCAGTGGCGCGGCCCTTCGGGTCGCATAGGTGAGTCGGATCCCAACCGCCGCCGGCGTGCATGAAAATCCAGTACGTCCCGGTGTAAGCCGACCCGGTGATCGACTGGGCGCTACCGCGCAGAGGGTCCACCGCTGACGGCAGAACACACGTCAGCCCGGCCCAGCTTGCCATACGTATAAAGTCACGACGATCCACAGCTAGTCCTCCCTCACTCGTACAGATACCGGTAATCGGACAGGAGATAACTCACCGCCGCCATCCAGGCGCGTACGGTGTACTCGGTGTCCCGGTTGACGTGGCGCTGTTGAGGCAGAGACTCGCCGGTCAGCCGATCGTTGAAGAGGCGGCATGGGTCGGCCAGTTCCTCCGGTACGGACCCGGCGGCCAAGCCGACGCGCCCGAGGTCATAGGCTTCCATCAGCACGACCATCGTCGCATTGACTTCGACTTGCTGGTCGATGCCCGTGAGACTCTCGCCCAACAGCCGGTCATGGAGATGCTCGACCGCGCCGCGCACCTGGTCCGAAGCCTCGGAAAGCGGCGTGTTCTGATCGATGTTCGGGAACAAAATACGCTCATTTGCGGGCTTCGAGAAGTCATACGGAACCGCGGAGCACGCCACCTCGTAGGCCATGCGCTGCGCAAGGCTCGCCATCACGCCGTTCGGCTCGGTCACGCGCTGGGTCACCAAGTCCGAGTCAATGCCGCCATAGAAGATGCGGTACTGTTCGAGCAGGTAATCGGTCCGACCTGGGTTTGCTCGCCAGGGCACGCCGGTGGTCGCCTCGATCTTGCGAGACAGAAGCTCGGGGGTCAGCAATCGCGCCGTGCCGAAGGTCGAAAGCTCCATTTCCATGTCGCTGGTGAGTGGAGTCGCGTTCTTGGCCCGGAAGTAGGGGCTCAGGACGATTTCCCGCACCAACAGCTTGAAGTTGTGCTGGCTGTCGATGAAGCGCCGCTGAATCGTTCGCAGAACGTCTTGCTGCACGTTGTACGCGCGCTCGAGGGCCGGATGAACGCTGGGATCGACGTCCCCATTGTCGTCGGGCAGAGGTGCGGGAGGCGGAGGAGGAGGCGTAGTCCCCATGCCACCGGTACCTGCGGAGCCGCCAGCGCCGGTCATCATGCCGCCCATGCCACCCATACCGCCGACGCCGCCGTCCATCATCGGATCGGGTTCGGGGTCTACCATCGGGTCCGGGTCCATCGCGTCTTCGGCCATCTCCGGCGTCATCGGCACGGTGATGTCGAGAATCTTCTGACCGGTCAGCCCTTGGAACACCGTCTTCACCGTGGCTTGGGCAAATCTCGGGTTCTCTGCGAGCCGGTTTGCAAACCATTGCAGCGCGCGTCTCCGCTGGTTGTCGGGCAGCGCCTCCCCGTTGAAACCAGGGGGCAAAATGTAGTCTGGCCCGAACCATTCGCCTTCGCCGCTGTACTCGCCGCTCTCGTTCCAGTTCATGTAGAGGCCGGCGACAGGATCCATGGTCGTGTGACAGACGGTGCAGTCCGGATTGTTCAACGTCGGGTTCTCACCGAAATCGTTGCTTGCATCGACGGGACGGCTTCCGAACTGATTGATGTCGATGTCGAGGAAGAACGCATACGTCATCCGCGACCGGTGCCGGTTGATGTTCGTGTCGCTCGTCGGGAAGCGGTTCAGGAACATTGCCGAGGTGAGAATTCCAGCATGAGGAGTGCCCGGGATTTGGACCTTTCGGAAACGTTCAGGATCCTCACCGACGCCGAGTGGGACGTCAGGGAGGCCGATCAACGACAGCTCCGAGTAACCCGTCGCCATCGTGTAGTCTGCGGTCAGGATCTCGGTAAAGGGACGCTCCGTGCGAATGACGTGCGCGATGAGCTCGAGTGGTTCACGCGCGAGCGAGTCGTTGGTGACCCGCGCTATGCCTTCGTCGTCTGGATACTTCCTCTCGTACCAAAGAAGGTTCGGAAAAACCGCCTCGTCGAGAAGCTCGATCGCGTTTTCGCGACCGAGGTATTTGTCGGTCAGGAAGTGATCGTTGTAGAGTTCGATCATTCGCTCGTAGAAGCGCTCGTCCCGCATCATTTCTGCGAGCGATGCTTCGAGCCCCATCTGACCCTGTTCCGCGGTGAGCTGGACTTGCCGCTCGGTGGGAAGCTTGCCGGTGAGCTCGAGGCTCGCCTTACGCAGTGTCTCGGTCCAAGTCAGGAGCTCGAGCTGGCCTTCGTAAGGGTTCGCAAACCCCTCCGATTGAGGGCAGGCGTTCATGTCTTGGGTTGAGCAACCTCCGAAAAGGGTGGGCTCGCTCTTGCAACCGGACACGGCAAGCGCCGACCCAAGCAGCAGGAGGACGAATCCAGCCTTTAGGTTGCCGTTGATGCACCTCTGAGTCATCTGCACAACCGATAGCGTAACATGCGAAAAGACACCCTGCAGGACTAATTTTAGGATGTATTACAACATCATACAGCTAAAAATTAGACCTTATGGGCTTAAATTCTTCGTGATCAAGCTTGCATCAGCGCTCTAGTCTGCGAAGATTAGAAAGGAAAGCAGGGGTGAATTTTTCCTTTGGAGCAGTTCAATTTTTCACTCATGCTTAGACCCTGAGCGGAATTTTTCATTAGGAGTGGTATAAGAAAATGCCTTACACACGGACGAACTTGGTGCGACTCATGGTTTTCGTGACCTGCAGTTTGGTTCTCGTTGCATGCGGAGACAGCGGTAGCGAGGGACCACCGAAGCTGCGGAACCTCACTTATTGCGAGAACCCTAACGTTGGGGCGCCGTCTTGCTCGCTCGCCGGCTACACGATGTCGGACGATTCGGGGCTTCGCGCGAAGCTCGAAGGATGTGCGGCCGTGGGTTGTCACGGCACCGGCGGAACCGCCGTGACCATCTGGACCATGGATCTGTCCGGTTCGGTTGAGGATGCGCTGAGCCCTCTCGTGAATGTGATCGGTGTGAACGGCGATTATCTCGTCGATGACTTCGACGCAGATTGCAGTGACATGCTCAGGAAGCTCACCACGGACTGGGGCAACGGTCAGCGGATGCCGCTGGTGCCTCCACATTGGAGCATGGGCGAGACCGACTGCTTCCGCTCGTATCTCCACGAGATGTATCCCCCGCCGCCGCCACCGAGCGAGTGAGGCGTCGGGGTTAGCCGCGCTCGGCGCGGCGAATGCCCAAGTTGACGATCTTTTGCAGCAAGGCTGGGTAGCCGATACCGGCTGCCTTGGCTGCGCTTGCAAACTCTTCGGCTGCGCCGATGTCGGGGTTGGGATTTGCTTCCAGGAAGTAGAGCTCGCCCGATTCGTGCAGCCGAAAGTCGATGCGCACGCAGCCATCGGTGCCGAGGCGCCGGCAGATGCGGCGCGACAACCTG
>Ga0209456_10001464_pt1 | contig 11490 bp, 8 predicted proteins | sample COG_11_FD_184755 | JGI IMG/M metagenome (GOLD analysis project Ga0209456, IMG submission 184755) | Pelagic marine sediment microbial communities from the LTER site Helgoland, North Sea, for post-phytoplankton bloom and carbon turnover... | ecosystem: Environmental > Aquatic > Marine > Neritic...
CCCGCCGAAGAAACGCAAAGCGCAGAACCCGTGAACTCTGCCCTGGTGGCTGCGCATATCGTGTATGGCCTGCATACGCTTGCTATTGTCCTCGGTATTACCGGGTCCGCAACGGTGGTCGGCGGCTTCGTCGGCAGTGTGCCATCGATTATCGCTGTCATTATCAGTTATTTGAAACGCGGTGGTGCGCGCGGCAGCTGGGCGGCATCGCACTATCGCTGGCAAATCCGCACCTTCTGGTTTGCTTTGCTGTGGCTGATCATTGCCATACTACTGATGCTGACCCTGGTCGGCGCCCCGGTTGGGCTGGTCCTGCTGATCGCCCTGACGCTCTGGTTGATTTATCGTATTGCCCGCGGCTGGCTGCGGCTGGTTGACAAGCAGCCAATGTATGTTTGACCAGTAAAAAGGTGTCAGAGCACATTTTCTGCTTATATTAGGAACAAATGTGCTCTGACACCATCTTTCCTTGATTATTGAGCAGGATCAATAGCGCACAATTCTGTATGTGCTAAACATTAATTTGTTGCTGACCAGCAACAGGGTGTTTTTTTTATCTTTTATATCATTAAAATATTTGGCGTGCTGATTGCAGGAGTGTGTGACTGTGGACCAGGAAAATAATCCAGAGCAGATTAACGTAGGCGGCAAGATGGTAAGTCTGCAGGACTACGTAGAAGAATACGAACGACTTGAAAAAGAGAATGCCCGGCTGAAGTCGAAAGGGAAGAAGGCTTTAAGGCGGTACAAGCGCGAGGAAGAGCTCAAGCCATTCCAGGCGGAACTGCTGAGGCTGCAGAAGTACCTGGAGGATAGCCGACGGCGCATGATCATTCTGTTCGAGGGTCGGGATGCGGCAGGCAAGGGCGGGACGATTCGTCGTGTGACCCGTTACATGAATGAAAAACACTATCGCGTCGTCGCACTCGGCAAGCCGACCGATGAACAGAAAACCCAATGGTACTACCAGAAGTATGTGTCACAGTTTCCGCGTGGTGGTGAGACCGTCCTGTTTGACCGCAGCTGGTACAACCGCGCCATGGTCGAGCGCGTGTTTAATTTCTGCACCGAGAAGGAATACTATGATTTCATGCGCGGCGTTGTCGGTTTCGAACGCGACCTGGTCAGGCAGGACACCATCCTGGTGAAACTCTACTTCAGTGTCACCAAGGAGGAGCAGGAGCGTCGCTTCGAACGGCGCAAGACTGATCCGCTCAGGCAGTGGAAACTCAGCGAGGTTGACGTGCAGGCGCAGGACCGCTGGGACGATTTCACTGCTGTAAAGTATGAAATGATGAAACGCACGCACACCATCGATGCGCCATGGACGGTGGTACGCTCAAACAATAAGCGCCTGGCCAGGCTGAATGCCATGAAGGTGATCCTGAATACCGTGCCCATAAAGCGTTATGATAAATCGCTGGACACCGCTGTGGATGAAAATATTATCGTCTCCGGTTCGCGCGAACTCGAGATAATGGAGGTCGAGCGGGTGCGCAGCGGCAAGTTCACCGACTAACTTGTCATAATCGACTCCAACCCATGAAAGGGGACAGATTTATTTGGCAGGTGCTTCAAATAAATCTGTCCCCTTTCTTTGCTAAGCGACCGTACGGCGGTGAAGAAGTAGGGTTCTTTGGTTAGCGTTTCCGCGTTTTTTATGCGCTTGGGTAGGTGGTACGTTAAACCGGGGCCATACCAAACTCCAGATATACAGCTCAAAAGAAAACGGCCCCTTCTGGGGCTGTAATCATGCGTGAAATTTCAAGCAACTTCTTATTAAGGAGCTACCCTTGCGCAGCGGATTTTATTTCTGCGTCTTCAGGGCTGGTAGAGCCGCTCGCGCAGGAAGAAATAAGCGGCTCCCTGAGGTCTTTCCGTACCTTTCTGCGAAGTTTTTCAGATGCTGTTTTCGTATTAATGAAATCTATTTCTACAGCCCCACTTGATGCCACCCTGATGACGGTCGCGCCAATTCCTCTACTTCTCACCATAGTATCGTTTCCTATCATTCTGACCTTTGGGATCCACTTGCCAAACTCGTAGTCTACGTGTACGCCGGAACGCTGTGGCCTATGTCCGTGTACAACAATATCGATCTTCAACTGCGCAAGAACAGCACCAACCATTCGTCCTTGTTTCTTATAGTAGCGGCTCGCATCCACCACATCATAGAGTAAATAGTGTGTTCGCCGTCTTTCTCTTACATAGGAATATTGCCTCATGGCGTTAACAGATATGAGTGCTCTTTTATAATGATCTGCATTAAAACAATTCAGGTCTTTTCCCGTTACCTCCTTAAAGTGCAGCAATGTCTGCAAGAATTCGAGTGTCGGATAACCATGTATAAAAAGGATAGGACCGGCGACGTGGAATAAATCCAGGCTCTCAATGAACTCGTTGAGCCAATGGACTTGTTCCTCCCGCATTCCGTATTTTTCACCTGTCATGATCTTTTGCCAGATATCTTGCTCATGATTGCCCACTATGAGCTTGACATGACATCCCTTTGCGAGGGCATCTTGCTGAAGAAGTTGCCAATATTCCACAACAGAAGGGTCAGGATTCTTCTTGTCAATCATGTCACCAGTATGAAAGATGCTTATCCCTTCCAAATTGTCTGTGAGCTCGTCTTTCTCGTTGAGGATTCCGGCGAAACGTAATGTATTCTTAAGCGAGTTCATGCAGTTATCGGTATCGGAAAACACAATACATCGCCCGGAAAAAGCTGGTAGCTCTGCGCGATTGTCAGGTTTCTTCGGTGGGTCAATTACGCTCCTTCTTTCAGATAAACCGAAGGTTCTGGCGATGCTCTTGAGTACCCCCATAAGCCAGGGGAAAAAACCTGGCGTTGTTTTTTCAGATATGCGCATATAGTTACTCAGAATATCCTTTTTATCCCGATGCAACATCTTCTCTTTCCCGGGCTAAAAATAGTGTTCGCGGGATTGTTCCTGCTTTGACTGATGCAATCAATCACGTGCCCTCAATAACAGAAGCTCAATATCCCGCGGTGCTCGCTACGAGCCAGGGAAGTTGGGGGGCGGAAATCATTTAAAAGCACTGAAGAAGAATAAGAGCCCTTTTCCCTTAAGTCCACGCTTATTTAACAGCCTTTCGCCACGCTTTTTCACCGTGATTGATGCAAAAACCTGCTAAATTCTGTCGCCCTCGTTTAAATATTTCCACGCTTAACGTTCACTGACATAATTAATCAAGTTCTTTTCAACGATCCTTTCTGTAAAATGCCTCTTATCAGGCTAACGCTGATTTTCTGACACTAGCTGTCTGCTTTCAACAGCATCTGAAGCTTCTGAAGATCTGAAACTGGCCGGTCCAGGAACTACAGGAACCCCGCATCAGCGGGGTTTTCTATTTCCGGTAATAAGGTGTCAGAGCACATTTTCTGCTTATATTAGGAATAAATGTGCTCTGACATCATTTCCCCGCGCTGTATCTATCTGTTCGTTTTAACGGCGGGAGCTTAATTCACCCCGGACAGCTTCAGTGAGCGCAAGGCAAATTCACCATTGCGGTTGCTGAATTCAATGCCATCGAAGGGATCGCGCAGGCTGCGGTCGCTGGTGCTTAACACGGGATTGCCGTTGAGCGTTACATTCATGCTGCCGTTGCGGTCCCGCGTCCACTGCAATGTGTGCAACTGATTCCCCGGCGCAGCCAGATTGGTGGCGGTATCGATCACGGCAATACCGCGGCTGCTGATTCGTTGCAGTTCCAGGCCGGCGCTGTCACCGGGCATGAACACCAGGCGGTAACCCACGCCTTCCGTATTTTTCTGGAACAGGCTGATATACACCTGGCCTTCAGCACCTCGGGCATCCACTTCGGCATCCACGGCAAAGGCATTGCTGACAGTGCGCATGAGGTGCAGGCTGGCGTGAGTCGCCTCGCTGGTTTGGCTGGAACTTTTGTCCGTCTTCAGCGCCTGATCCAGAATGGCGCCGAACACCACAATGGCCAGATCCTGATCTCTGGGCGGGCTGGTAGCCGCCGTTCCCGCATCCACCCTGCTGTACAGACCCACACCTCGTTCGATGCGAAACTCGCCCGAGGTGACTTTCCATGGCAGCGGGCTCTGATAATTGCCGTCGATAAAATCCAGTTGAAAGATTTCCTGTTGCCAGGGTCTGTCATAGCGGTCCGCCAGGGAACGCAGGTCGGCAAGAAAATTATTGTCCGCCGCCCGCGCGCGTTCGGCTTTATCGATGAGCTCATTGAGCTCTTTGACCAGACTTTCCAAACTGCCGTCGGCGGCGGGCGTTGCACCTTGCCAGATTTTATAATCGCCATCGTTTTCAGCGGCGGTGACCACCGAAGCGGATAAACAAAACAGGGTGGAAAGCAAGAATGTGAGGATCGGTTTCATGAGTCGTCCATCATAAATCAAATAAACGGTCACTTAGCGCCTTTTAGCCCAGTGTGCCACAATATTTTACAAAACATAGACACCGTTGTGCGCCCTGGCTTGGCTTTCATTTAAATAAATGGGGTCAGAGCACATTTTCTGGTTATATTAGGAATAAATGTGCTCTGACACCATTTCTTTCCTGACACCATTTCTTTCCTGCGTCTCGGTCAACTCTTCTGGCCTACCTTCACGTTGAGCAGGCCTTGCCGGGTTTCAGGATCCCTCCCTCCTTCCCTGTCTTCTTATCTAAAGCTGACTTTAAATTACCTTAATCCAGGTACTCCTCCATCACCTTGACCCGCACTGCAAGAAATTGGGGGACAGACCACGTTTTCTTGACTGGCTGCAAGCCTTAAACCGTGGTCTGTCCCTATTATTTTCCTATTATTTTACGCCGCGGTTGTTTTAATTGGAGTGTGAGCACAATTAGCGAATTCATCCACCGTCATTCACGCCCCCGCCTCCGCGGGGACAAAGAAATTGGGGGACAGACCACGTTTTCTTGACTGGCTGCAAGCCTTAAACCGTGGTCTGTCCCTATTATTTCCGCAAGCAGCCCAGGGACAGTGAGCTGATTGCCATCGCCGCCACCGATCCCCTCAACCTGACGGGTTCCATTACCGCCGGCGACCGGGTCGCCCGCCAGGCGAACAACCGCATTCTGTATCGCGACGGCGTGCCCATCGCCACCAGTGTCGGCGGGGAAATCAATTACCTGGAAGCGATTGCACCGGAGGTGCAGTGGGAGATCAAGACCACGCTGTTGCGGCAAACGCGTCCGGAACAGTTCCACCCGACGCCGCCGCGACCGCTTTAAATCAATGGAAATTGGGGGACAAGAAATTGGGGGACAGACCACGTTTTCTTGACTGGCTGCAAGCCTTAAACCGTGGTCTGTCCCTATTATTTTACGCATTGTTGAGTAGTTACATTCAATAATGTATCCAACCCCTTTATTAATGGTCTGTGTTATGGTTGGGTAAATATTTATACCAGCTAAAAATGAATACCACTCTGCAAGAATCCATTGACCGCCAGCGCGACATCCTGAAAGGCTGGCTGTCAGCCTCGCTGATCCGGATCGCGGACGACTGCAGGCAGCGCTGGCCGGATCGACAGGCCCTGGAGGCCCGCCTGCTGGAGGTTCTGACAGAGTTACCGTACTGCAAATACCTCTGGCTGCTTGATGAGCACGCGCACCAGATCACCGCCAATGCCTCCCGCGCCGGCCTGCTGGAAGCCTACTACGGGCGTGACCGCAGCGAACGCCCGTACCTTGCCGGGGCGCTGGCCGGAGATCCGTTCTCCCTCTCCGACGCCTATATCAGTCGCAATGCCCGGCGCCCCTCGCTCACCGCCGTGCAGAGCATCCACGCTGACGAGGGCCGTTTGCTCGGCTACCTGGGTGCGGACTTCGACCTGCGCGAACTACCCGCCACGCAGGCCCTGTACCAGCAACCCGGTCACTGGATGCAGCTCAAGGGCGATCCGGCCATCCGCTCCGGCCTGTTCCACCAGGCGCGGGTGACCAGCCCGATGGACGAGCACATCGACGAGGTGCTGGACCTGCTTGCAGAGCTCATTACGGTCAACGGAATTTTCCATGCCAAGCTGCACTTCTCGAGTTCCCGCGCCACCCTCTGGACGGTGGATGACCCGTATCGTTTCCGCATCCACGGCATCGAAGAGCTCACCAATCCCGATCTCTGCCTGGCCTATCCCCGTCGGGACTATCCTGTCGATGCCGCCATCCCGGCAGATGCTGTCGGCCGGATCCTGCGCTGTTTCCGTGACCTCAGGTTCATGGATGAAACCATTTACCTGCGCTCGGGTATGCTGAACATTTTCAACGGACTCGTCGGGTTGACCTTCTCGTGTGACGGGTCACATTACATGCCCTGGGAGGAATTCCTCGACAAGAGCCTGGGGTTCTGGCTCGGCACATCCGACGAAGCCAGCGCCTGCTTGTAGCCGGTTTTAATCGGGGTGGTTTAAATCGGTGTCAGAGCACAATTTTTACTAATATCAGAAACAATTGTGCTCTGATCCCTGTTTTTTCCCAGCCAGAACCGCCTCGATAGTGCGCACAACCTTTCCGGTTTTCTGTGGATTGAGCGCCATATAAATCTGTCCCCTTTGTTGAAGGCACGTATGAAACCAGTCCAGCGCATGATGCAGGATATCGAACGGGAGGTCGCGTATACCGCGAGCCTGATCGGCAAGCGTGCGCTGGATCCGCGGGTGATGGAGGCTATGAAGGAAGTTCGACGTCACGAATTTGTTCCTGACGAGGCACAGACCTATGCCTACGATAACGGTCCGCTACCCATCGGGCACGGACAGACGATTTCCCAGCCCTACATCGTGGCGCTCATGACGGACCTGCTGAACCCGGAGCCCGAACACGTGGTTCTCGAAGTGGGCACGGGTTCTGGCTACCAGGCAGCAATCCTGTCGCTTCTCGTGAAGCAGGTCTACAGTACGGAAATCGTAGAGCCATTGGCAGCTGCAGCGCGCGAGCGCTTGCAGCGCCACGGATATGCGAATGTCGAGATTCGTGTTGCGGATGGTTATCACGGCTGGGTTGAACATGCTCCCTTTGACGGCATTGTCGTCACAGCGGCTGCACCCGCTATACCTGAGCCGCTTGTTGAACAGCTCAAGCCCGGCGGCCGGTTGGTTATTCCTGTTGGCCTCCCTTATTCCCACCAGGAATTGATGTTGGTCGAGAAGTCAGCAGACAACGAGGTCCGTACACAGGATATTCTCGGCGTTGCCTTTGTGCCGTTGACGGGTAAAGGCCACAAATAACCGGTGCATGGCAAAAAAGTTGTCAGAGTACATTTAACTCTAATATAAGCAAAAATTTTCTCTGACACCATTTCTCAAGGGATATTCGTTGATTCGATCCCCTCTCCCCAACCCTCTCCCGGAGGGAGAGGGGGTTTGTTCGGTGCATTTAGGAAATCAATGGGGTCAGTCTCCATTGAAACGTCAAAAATTGATCTAATCAATCGAGTCTGGCCCTGTTGATTTGTTGATTTAAAAGCTATCACGAAACAGTGACATGCTTGTCAGTAGTCCGTTGACGGCAATTGAATATTCCGTTGACACAGGTCAATACATTTCCCATGCGCCTGGTTCAAGCTCCAGTAAAGTCTGCCAACAGGACCGAACAGAGTCCGCTAGACTGGAGGAGAAGGCTATGATGCGGTGGATGACTGATGCACGCCTGTCCCGGCGCTCTTTCCTGATTGCCAGCGGTGCATTGGGTGTTTCCGCGGCCTTCAAGCTAAATCCAATTGCCAGTGCGATAGCTGATGCGCTTGCTGCTCCCGAGCCGGGAAGTGGCGAGTGGGTGGCCACGACCTGTGCAGGCTGTACGTCATTCTGTGCCAAGCAGGTATATGTACAGGACGGCCGTGTGCTGCACATTCGCGGCAACGAGCACTCGAAGGTTACGGGCATATCAGGCTGCGTTCGCCAGTACCTGTCCCTGCCGGAACTCTACGATCCGGACCGCGTAAAGACGCCCCTCAAGCGTAGCAACCCAAGCAAGGGCCGGGACGAGGATCCCGGCTTCGTGCCCATCACATGGGATGAGGCCATGGACATGCTCGCCGAACGCATCATGGCTCTGCGTGCGAAGGGCGAGCCGCATAAACTGGTAACCCTGCGGGGCCGCTATTCAAAACTCAGCGACGTCCTGATGAAGGATGTTCCCGGCATCATCGGCACACCCAATGCCATCACCCACAGCGCCCTCTGTGCCGAGGCGGACAAGTTCGGCCCCTACTATATGGAGGGCAAGTGGGGATACCGCCAGTATGACCTCAAGAACATGCGTTATCAGATCATGTTCGGTACGGACCCGATCTCGGCCAACCGGCAGGTCTCGTTCGCGACGGCGGAGTGGGGCGACGTGCTGGACCGCGGCGGCGCCGTGGTGGTGGATCCCCGCTTCTCGGCCACCGCGGCCAAGGCCGATGAGTGGCTGCCCATCATCCCGGGCCAGGACAGCGCGCTCGCGTTGGCGCTGGGCCACACGATTCTGGTGGAGGGGCTGTGGCACCGGCCCTTCGTCGGCGATTTCGTAGACGGAGTCAATCAGTTCAAGGCCGGAGAAATGGTCGAGGAGGCGCAGTTCGAGGAGCTCCACACCCACGGCCTGGTGAAGTGGTGGAACCTGGAACTGAACGCCCGCACCCCGGAGTGGGCGGAAGAGCTCTGCGGCATTTCGGCATCGCAGATCCGCCGCGTCGCACGGAAACTGGGGGACGCCGCACCACACGTGGGCGTGTGGCTGTCGCGCGGCATGCACATGCACAACCGGGGGGCCTACTCCTCCATGGCGGGCCACGCGCTGAGCGGCTTGCTGGGTGCCGCGGACAACCTTGGCGGCACCTTGATCTATAACAGCGTGCCCAAGCAGGCATTTCCGAAAAACAAACCCTACCTGGACGACATTGCCAAGGCCGGCTTGAAGCAGGAGAAGATTGACCGTCGGGGACGGCTGGAACTGCCGGCATTGAAGAAGGGTAAGTCGGGCGGCGGGGTCGTCACCAATCAGGTCGCCGATTCCATACTCGAGTCCGACCCCTACGACGTCGAGGTCATCCTGGGCTGCTGGAACAACTTCGTGTTCTCGGCCCCCGAACCACAGCGCTGGGAGCGTGCCCTGGCGAAGGTACCCTTCATAGCACACGTTACGACCAACATTAGCGAGTTCAGCTGGTTCGCGGATCTCATCCTGCCCGCGCCCCACCACATGTACGAGCGCTGGGGTGCCATCTACAGCGCCGGGAACGGCTACGGTTACATGGGCATCCAGCAACCGATGATAAAACCGCTGAATGGCGGCGTGCAGGACGAAGTCGGGATCCCCTGGCTACTGGCCAAGGCCCTGGCGTCAAAGGGCTTCACCGCCCCGCTGGACTACCTTCGAGAGGAGTTCACCGATCCGGAAAGCGGCGCCAAGCCGGCCGACGCGGATCAACTCGCGCTGCACGCCGTGAAACACTATACGCAGCCACTGTGGGACCCGGCCAAGCACAAATCAGGCGACCGGTTCGACGACTGGGAGGACTTCCGCAAGGTTGGCGTGTGGAACAGCGACAAATACAAGTTCCGCGGCCGCTGGAGCAAGATGAAGACCAAGACCAAGAAGTTCGAATTCTACAGCGAAACACTCAAGGCGGCTTTGACGAAACACGCCGAGCGTCACGGCGTTACTCCGGATGGAGTGCTCGAGGCCTGCAATTACGAGGCCCGTGGCGAGTTGGCATACGTGCCGCATTACGAATCGCCGCACCGATATGGTGACACCGACACGTTCCCGATGCTGTTGGTCGATCACAAGTCCAGGCTCACGCGCGAGGGGCGAGGCACGAACAGCCCCTGGTTCCAGGCCAACAAAGACATCGACATGGGCGAGGAGAAGTACAAGGACGTGGTCAAGATCAACCCGGTTGACGCCCGCAAGCTGGGTATCAAGAACGGCGACAAGGTTCGGCTCACCACAACGACGGGCTCGATAACCTGCGAGGCCAAGGCCTGGGAGGGCGTCCGGCCCGGAACGCTGGCCAAGGCGTTTGGGCAAGGCCACTGGGCCTACGGGCGTCAATCCTGCGCGGAGTTCGGTAAAACGCCACGCGGCGGCAACAACAATCAGCTCATACCCACCGATTACGACCGCCTGTCCGGCTCGTCCGTGTTCTACGGACAGATCGGCGTGCGAATCGAGAAGACTTAACCGGCGGAGACGGACATGAAATACGCAATGGTGATCGATCAGCAAAAGTGCGTCGGCTGTGGCGGCTGTATCCTCGCCTGCAAGGCGGAAAACAACACCCCCCCCGACATCAATTGGTGTGACAAGATCACGCGGACCAGCGGCACCTTTCCCGACGTGCGTTTCGAGTACATCTCCACCATGTGTAACCACTGTGACAACGCGCCCTGCGTGACGGTGTGTCCGACCCAGGCGATGTACAAGAGTCCGCGTGGACTGACGCTGCACGATCCGGACAAGTGCATCGGTTGCAAGGCATGCATGGTCAGTTGCCCCTATGGCGTCATCAGCTTCAACTGGCAGACGCCTCACCGGGAGTGGCAGAAGGAGTCCCAGCTGGTCGCTGCGGGCACCTTTACACCCAGGGAAATGCTGCTCAGGGCCGGCGGCGAGGGCAGCCCCCATGCGAATCCGGAGCGCGGGGTATCGTACCCGGTGCTGCGCGCCCGCGGCACCGTGGAGAAGTGTACCTTCTGCGACCACCGTCTGGCGAAGGGGCTGGAGCCGGCATGCGTCGAGGCGTGCCCTCCACGGGCGCGGATTGTGGGCGACCTCGACGACCCGGAGAGCGAGGTATCCCGTCTGATTCGCCGCTACGACGGCACGCCGCTGCGGCCGGAGCTGGGAACCAAAGCCAGGGTGTTCTATATCCGGAGTTATTCGCCCGAGCGGCGGACCTAGGGGAGGTTGATCATGCAATTGCGTAACTTCTTCACTCCCACGTGGGCGGTCATTGTGACCGGTTTGCTGTTCGGTGCCTATTTCGCCATCGGCGAATTGTCTGTCGGCGGCAGGTTCGCCACCAACAACGGCATGATCTGGACCCTGCCGCTGGTGACCTATATCTTTCTCGCACTGATGAGCACCGGTGTGTCGATCATGCTTTGCTATGGAATTTTGACGCAGAGACAAGAGATCATCAGGCAACAGCGGATGCTGTTGATCCTCGCTGCTTCCTTGTTGATCGGTGGGTTCGTGGCCCTGGGCACGGAACTGGGCTCACCCCTGCATCTCTTCTGGCTTGTGTTTTCACCGAACCTCACCTCACCCATCTGGTACATGGGCACGTTGTATTCCATCGAGCTGGTGCTGCTGCTGGTCAAGCTGGTCAGGGACCTGCAGGGATACCATGGGCGGATCGACCAGGCCTTGACCTGGGCCACGCTCGGGGTCGCAGTCGCCGCCGCCCTGATGTTGGGGGCGGTCTTCGGTACGGTGACGGGTCGGGCAGACTTTCATGGTCTGCATGCCTCGATCCTGACATTGACAG
>Ga0209456_10001465_pt1 | contig 11484 bp, 8 predicted proteins | sample COG_11_FD_184755 | JGI IMG/M metagenome (GOLD analysis project Ga0209456, IMG submission 184755) | Pelagic marine sediment microbial communities from the LTER site Helgoland, North Sea, for post-phytoplankton bloom and carbon turnover... | ecosystem: Environmental > Aquatic > Marine > Neritic...
ATCAAACTCCGGCAGATCCTGGCGGAAATCCTTCTCAGCATCGCGCATCAGGTCGAGCAGCGCGTCATTCAGGTAAATGACCTTGTAATCCGTATCAACAATCATGACGCTGGCCTCGACGTTATCCAGTGCCTCCCGGATGCGACCGTTTTCCGCGACGATCCTGCGCTCCGTTTCGATAGTCTCGCGCAAATTAGCCTGCATGGTTTGCAGCGAAACCAGCAGCTGACCGATTTCATCATTCGACTTGATGTCGATTCGGGAATCAAGGTCGCCCTCTGCAATTGAGGAGGCTACAGTAGAGGCGGTTTTCACTGATTGGGTGATAAAGCGAGCTACCAGAAACAACATCAGAGACACTATTGCTACAACACATCCGACAGCAATATAAAAGTTCCTAGTGAGCTTGGCAGTCGTGCTCTCTACAAGGGCATTGTTCTCTTCCACCAGATTGTCCCGGGCCTCAAGCAGATCTATTAATTGCAAATCGGCCATGGCGATGGTGTCATCCATATGATTGATTTTGCCTGTAATTTGCCTGTCAAGTGGTGGAAGCTCGAGGAAGGTCTGGTAATATTCCTCCATACCGGCCCTTATTGCAGACTTGTCCGCTGAGGATAATACTGATTCTTCCAGTAGCCCGGAAAATCTTTCCTGCTCGGCCGCCATCTTCTCCGGGTATTTATCCAGCCTCCTGGCCAGGTAGTCTTTTTCGTGCCGGCGCATCATCAGCATGGAATGTGACAATGCAATCTGATTATGTGTATTGAGGGTTTCCTCTACATCATGGACGGCTTTGCGCAGTTTGCCGTGCAGGCCGCTGTTGTGATTCAGGCCCATTCGCTCCTTGGTTTCCGCCGTATCCTGGAAGGCGGCCCAGTAATTTTCTATTGTAGTGCGCAGTTCATTGATGTTGTCCTGTATACCCTCATCATGAGTGAGCGCCTCTAGTTCCCCAATGGTATTGGGGATAGCTACTGTTAATAGACGCCCATTATTTTCAACATAACGCGGATTACCGGTAAGCAGAAATTCCTTCTCGTTACGCCTGGCATTTAGTATCCCGTTTTCTATATCGTTTACCAGCTCACTGAAACGTCCGGCCTCGTCGTTTAGCTTGACCGCATTATTCTGGTTATCCTGTTGCGCTTTGAATGTATATCCAACGACGGTAAACCCGGCAAGGATGAATACTGCAATGGCCAGAAACTTGTAAGCAAACCGCATATTCACGATAAACCTGAATGTGTGCCCGATGTTTATGCCTGTTGCCATTGTCATTTCCTCTGTGTCATATCGTGCTTCCATTCAAGTCAATCACCTGGCTACACGGCTCAATCCAGTGAGTGCAGGACCCCGTTATTCATCAGATGATCGATGTCGAGCAAAATCAGCATCTTGTTGTCCTGGGTGACCAGGCCCATTATGGAATCCACACTCACTGCACCACCGAAATCCGGAGCGGGTTTCAGGTCTGCCTTTGCAATGTTGTGGACCTCTGATACCGCATCGACCACCATACCCATGGTGCGCTCCCCATGTTCTTCATCGCTTACCCGGACAACGATGACCACAGTGGTTTTGTCAAAGGGGATACTTTCCAGTTCAAAGTGCTTACGCAAATCGACAATCGGCACCACAGTACCGCGCAGGTTGATGACACCGAGGATGTAGTCCGGCATATTGGGCATGGGAGTGACGCCGTCCCAGCCCTTGATCTCCTGTACGCGGAGGATATCCAGCCCGTATTCCTCCTCCGCCAGCATAAAGGTGAGGTACTGGTCGAGACCGTTCTCGGCCTGCAGTGTGTTATCGCTAATTTGTGGCTGTGTTGCGCTCATGATTTAGATCTCCACTTCATGCAACCGCGTTGAGTCTCAGCTTGCGACGGTTACAGCCTTCGAAATGGCGCTGAATCAGTCCTGGGACATCTATAATGAGCGCGACCGTACCGTCACCGAGGATCGTGGCACCGGAAATGCCCTGAATTTGCCGAAAGTTGGTCTCCAGGCTCTTGATGACAACCTGCTGTTGGCCTAACAGGTCGTCAACAAACAAACCGACCCGCTTACCATCGGCCTCGACCACCATGAGCAGACCACCCTTGAGTTCGGTCATACCGGAATCCATGCCAAACAAAGTACTCACCCGAATGATGGGAATATACTCGTCGCGCAAGCGATAGAATTCCGATTGACCGGTAACGCTGCTGAGCTGTTCAGGTTTCATCTGCAATGACTCGACAATCGAGACCAGCGACACGATGTAGGTTTCTCCACCGATGCGCGCCAGCTGCCCGTCCAGGATGGCCAGCGTTAGCGGCAGGCGGATAGTAACGGTACTCCCCCTGCCTGCCTGCGAATCGATACTGACATTGCCGCCCAGGTCCCTGATATTGCGCCGCACCACATCCATGCCGACACCGCGGCCGGACACTTCGCTGACCTGTTCTGCGGTAGAGAAACCGGGTTCGAAGATCAGGTTGCAAATACGCTGATCCGAAAGCTCCTCGGTTTCGGATACCAGACCTTTCTCTATCGCCTTGTGGAGGACGACTTCCCTGTTGATGCCGGCACCGTCGTCGATAACCTCGATGACGATATCTCCGCCCTCGTGTCTGGCGCTCAGGCGCAGCGTGCCTGTCTCGGGTTTGCCCGCAGCCCTGCGCTTTTCCGGCGTCTCCAGGCCGTGATCCAGCGAATTACGCACCAGATGCACCAGCGGATCGCCGATCTTTTCCAATACCGTCTTGTCAACCTCGGTATTTTCACCGGTTATCTTCAGTTCGATCAGTTTGCCCATCTTGCTGCTGAGGTCACGTACCAGGCGCGGGAAACGGCTAAAGGAGAAGCTGATGGGCAGCATACGGATCTGCAGGACGCTTTCCTGCAGTTCCCGCGTGTTGCGTTCCAGCTGGGCCAATCCGTCCAGCAGGCCTTCGATCATTTTTGAATTGACACCTTCCAGTTGAGCGCCGACCTGGCTGAGCATGGACTGTGTAATCACCAGCTCACCTACCATGTTGACGAGACCGTCCACCTTGTCGATGGCAACGCGGATTGAGCTGGATTCCTTGCCGCCACCGGAGTCCTTGCGCTTGGCGGTTGGTTGTGGGTCTCGGCGAGTATCGATATCTGCGCCGGTTTCAGCCCTAGGCGAAGTACTGCCGGTTTTGTCTTCAAACGCCGGGGAAGCAACCGGTGCCACAGCCTGTGCGGCTTGTGTCTCAGCAATGTCTGCGGTTTTGAATCTGTTTAATGGCTTAATTTCCAGATCACAATCGCCATGGGCCCAGTCGAATACCTCGGTTACCTGTTCCCTGCTGATGTTCCCGTAGAGTTCCAATTGCCAGCCCATGTAGCAGTTTCCCGGTTCCAGTTCTGAAAGATCCGGGAGGCCGGAGATATCCGCCTCGCTGCTCAGCTCGCCCAGCAATGACAGCTCCCTGAAAATCCTGATCGGTTCGTTTCCAGATTGCAGGATATCGGTGTGTGGTTTGAAGCTGATTTTCCAGCCGGCGGCCTGATTATCCGCTTCGGTATCTGCCAGCCCGGTTATTTCTTCACCTGCATCCGGGACCGGTGTTTCCGTGTCACCGGGAGCAGCGAGCATCTCTTGCAGGCGTTTTTTGACAGCATCGATACGCGGCTGATCACCGCCGGTCTTGTCCTTGGCGGAATTGATCATATCGCGCAGGCAATCCACCGATTCCAGTAACAGATCCACGGTAAAGCGCGTCACAGTCCGGCGACCGTCCCGCATCTCGTCCAGCAGGGTTTCCATGACGTGGGTAAAATCCGAGATTTCGGAAAAACCGAAGGATGCACCACCACCCTTGATGGAGTGTGCGGCACGGAAGATGGCGTTTATATCCTCAATATCTGTGCCCTGGTCCAGGTTCAGCAGGCCGGATTCAATTACCTCGAGTCCCTCGAAGCACTCTTCGAAGAAGACGTCATGAAATTCCGAAAGATCGAGTGACATTGCGGCTCTCTGAGTGCATGCACAGCTATTGATGACCTCATTAACGGCATGGCCAAGTGAAGCTTTAGTGTTTGATTCGGCGACTAAAAAGGGGCGCTTATACCAACCTACACGACACTCGGAAATAATCCGTGAAGCGGGAAGTTGAGATTGAACGGGATCCGAAGCGCTGGGCCGCTCCTGCCCATCCTGCACTCGCGGTATTCCTGCAATCCTGCAGTCATGGAACTGCCAGGAACCGGGTCCATGCCAGTCTCGTCACCTGGTTGCAGGGTCAGCAAGCTGTTATCCATGTAATGACAGACCCGCTTCCTGAACGAGTACACCGGAAATTCCAACTCACTCCTGGTGGTTGCCCTTCACGCGCTGAAACTGGGGACAAGGTGTCCTTCGATCTCATTGGTATTTTTCGTGGAATTCCAGCAGCAGCTGATCACGGCTTATAGTGTCCAGCAGTTGCATCTCGACCAGTATCTCGCCCAGGTAGGGGCGTCTTTCATCCTGGATATCCAGGATTCTGGTCAGATCTCGGTCTGCCAACAACCCGAATTCAACAGCCAGCTCGCCAAAGCGTTTCGTGGTACCTGCCTGTTCCCGGAGAATGCGCATGACTTGCCTGACAGTCAGGAGATTCTCCCCGATGGCAATTGTGCCAATATAGTCCGTCCTGTTGCGCTGGATATCCAGCGCCTCAAGAATCTGTTCATAGGTGACTTCGCCACACTCGACCAAGAACTCCCCGAACCTATGGATTTCCAAGACAGCGCTCCTTGTGTGATATCTGTGAAAAATTACTGTATAAACTTACTTTTTCAAACAACATGTTAACTCTATGCAGTTGCGCGGGGTTTTGCGCAACGGGTTGCCTATACGCCATCAGCTCAACTCGTCCGGCGCATCCGTACCGATCCGCGCTTGGCTTCCTTTCAGAACGAGCGCTGTAACTTCCATCTATTCGCCGGCTGGGATTTCAATGATGAGGACTTCGCCTGGGTGGCGGGGTCAGGGTGAGGTTGAGCATGTGCAATTCTCCTTTTGCCTGGTTTCGATCACGACACGATAACCAATTTCAACACTAACGACACCAGGTGCGCAACAGCTCACCGTGGCCAAGATGCAAATGGGGAGTTTGCCGTGGGTCTATGGGGGGCGGACACAGCATGGGTCAATGCGGTTCTGTCAACTTGGCGGCGGGCATATCTTCACTACTTTGCTCGCCTACAACCTGGTGCATCAAAGCCGCTGCCGGTTGAAGGTGCAAGGAATAGACACAGCTGGGACAAGATACGTGCCACGATGAGTACCCAGGTGCGTATAACCACCAGCCTACGGGGTGAACGCGGTGAGCAAATACACGTACGCAAGAGCTGCCGACCCAGTGCTGATCAGCAAATCCTTCTGCGTGCGCTTGGGCTGGAGTGGCTGCCCGGCAGGACGGAAAAGACAGTGGTTACGCCATAGATGTACAAACTGTAGTGACACAATGGTCGCTTTGATAGCATAACATATTGTTTCTATGCACTATTATTTAGACACCTGACAAAGATGGGTTAACAGGCTTAAGAAGGCTCCATAGATGCCGAAGATCTTTGTAGCAGATCTCAGGTAGCATACGGCACCGATCGTGCCCGGCAGTTGCCTGATTGCGAAAAGGAGAGGGAACTTGGGTAAGTCAGCACTAATGGGCGTTTTGTTGGCAGCAAAATAACGATGCCGCGATCCACGCCAACGGTATGCAACCGTATGATGGCGATTTCGACCGCTGTTGACCGACCCAACGCTGGTTCATACGATGCAGCTTGAGAATCGATTCATGAAGGGAATCAACAAGAGGCTCAGCCTCACGCTCAAATTTGTGCCTCCGATCGTCATTGGCATCCTGGCGATCCAGGTGATTGGAGCAAGCGTGCAGCTCAACGTAGTGAAGCGGGGCAGCCAGGAGCAGGTACAAATAGCTGCCTCGACTCTCAATCAGGAGCAGCAGAGTTTCCGCGAAGTTCAGCTGGCTGCAATAGACTCCAAGTCCCGGATGCTTGGTCAGTTTCTCGCCAAGGTGGCCCCGGACTTCATTACCTCGTTTGATTTTGAATCCTTGAATTCATTTCGGGTCCAGGCGGAACAGGATGCGGATGTGGTTTATGTGGCATTCCTGAATTCTGAAGGTCAGCAGCTTGCCGGAGCCGATATCCCCGGGAACCCGTCGCAACTGGTTGAGAAACGCTATCCCATCGTACTTGACGGACAGGACCTCGGTGTAGTTGTCGTGGGTTTGTCTACCGCCAGGGTGTCTTCCGCGGTCGACGAGAGCAATGCCCGGGTCGTACAAGCCATTACCGAGGCCAGGCTGGCCGGTGAATCAGTAAGTGATCATTTCGCCATGGTTGTAGCTACAGCTGTATTAATCATCGTGCTGTTTATCAGTATGATGGTGTTTTTCCTGTTCCGTGTATTCGTCGTCAATCCGCTGCAGCGAACGGTCAACGTACTCGAAAGAATGGCGGTTGGCGATCTGAGTCAACGCCTCGAACTTGATTCGCAAGATGAAATGGGGGGCATGGCCGCGGCGCTCAATCGGGCGATCGAAGGTATTCGCAACGCGGTACAGGCAGATTCGGAGCGCAGTGCAGCGGAACTCAGGCGCATAAACCAGGCGCTTGACAGCGTTTCTTCCAAGGTCATGGTCACTGACGCGCAGTATAATATCGTCTACCTCAACAATAGCGCCAGACGAATGTTCGAAAACGTTGAGTCCGACATCCGCCAGAATGTCCAGGGATTCGGCGCTCATGACCTGGTCGGCAGCAATATCAGCATGTTTGAGACGGGATCAGGCCACTGGCATGAAGTTCAGACGGTGGAGCGGGATCACGACGGTGAATTCAATCTCGGGTCACGCATCTTCCACACCGTCTCCAATGCAGTCTCTGACCAGGAAAACGAGCGCATCGGTACCGTCATTGAATGGAACGACCGTACCCAGGAGCATGCAGTGGAGAACGAGGTGGAGGGTATTGTCTCGGCTGCGCGTGCAGGCGACCTGACGCAGCGCATCGAAATTGGGCAAAAGAGTGGATTTTTTGCGAGTCTTTCCAGCGGAATCAACGAACTGTTAGGTGTTTGCGAGCAGGTGATCGGGGATGTAGTGCGCGTATTCGGTGACTATGCAGAGGGCGATTTCACTCAACGCATCAATACCGACTACCATGGTGCGTTCGGAGAGTTGAAGCGGCATGCCAATACCACGGCCTCGAAGCTGCACGAAATCACCGACAAAATCTCGGTCGCCGCTAACATGGTGAGCACAGGTGCCGACGATATTTCCAGAGGCAACCTGAATCTCAACCAACGCACAGAGGAACAGGCGGCGTCCCTGGATGAAACCTCGGCGAACATGGAGGAAATGACCTCAACCGTGCATGCGAACGCCGAGCACGCGCAGCGGGCCAATGCACTTGCGACCGATGCACGTACCCAGGCAGAACAGGGCAGTGCCATCGTGGATGACGCCAATAAAGCGATGATGGATATTGAACAGGCAAGTCAGAAGATCGCCAATATCATTGGCGTCATTGACGATATCGCATTCCAGACTAATCTGCTGGCCCTAAATGCAGCGGTCGAATCAGCGCGGGCGGGAGAGCATGGCCGTGGCTTTGCGGTTGTGGCATCCGAGGTGCGCACCCTCGCGCAACGCTGCGCGGATGCGGCGAAAGAGATCAAGTCATTAATAGAAGACAGCGTCGCCAAGGTTCATCAGGGATCACAAATGGTCGACGAATCGGGAACGACACTGCAGAAAATCGTCAAGTCCGTGAAGGAGGTGAGTCATATCATTGCCGAGATCGCCGCCGCGGGCCATGAGCAGAGCGATGGTATCGTGCAGGTGAACAGCACGATTGCCAAACTGGATGTGATGACGAAGCAGAACGCGGCGATGGTAGAGCAGGTTTCGACAGCCAGCCAGGCAATGGAAGAGCAGGCCCGGAAGTTAAACGAGTTGATCAGTTTCTTTCGTTCAGGGGATGCCGAATCCGGTAAGGACGAAAAAACTTGTGTGAGAGCGGCGAGCTGATACCCAAGCAGTCGATGCGGCGCAATGGATTGACGCTCTTGAAGATGCGTTCGACAAGGCCGGCCCGGCGACAGGACGTGACAGGCGCATGTTGCCGGGAAAACTGTATTTATTTATCCAGACTATAGAACCTTTTGGTCCTGCACCTGCATCGAACCGTGCAACTGGTGCGGGTTCCTCTTAGCACGGATGGAGAGTTACCATGAGCAAGCAGTTGACCCACCTGATTATTGCCGTCTTGATTGCCTTACCCGCTTTGGCGCATGCGGAACTGAAGTGGACGGGGTGCGGCATATCGAAAAAGGCGTATATGACAGAATTGGCGGATGCCTTCGAACAGGCCGAGGGCGTAAGTATTCTCGTGTCCGGAGGAGGTGCAACCAAGGGAATTCGGGATACGGCCGCAGGCAAGTCCGATCTGGGGGGGGCTTGCAGGCATCTCATCCTTGAAGATGCCGAGAAAGGCGTGAAACTCCACGCTGTCGCATGGGACGCACTGGTCATCATCACCCATAAGGAGAATGCGGTAGACGATATCTCCTATGAAAATCTGAAGAAAGTATTTTCAGGAGAGATTACTAACTGGAAGGACCTTGGGGGAGAAGACGCTCCTGTCGAAGTCCTGTTACGCAAGGGAAGCATTTCCGGAGTTGGCATGATGGCACGGGAGCTGATTTTCGGTGATGCCAATTACAAACTTGCAGGCTCCCGTGAATTTCGCAGCACGGGCCCCCTGGAAAAAGCGGTAGAGTCCTCTAGGTACGCGATAGCTATTGACGGTATCTCTTCGGCAAAAAAACGGGATCTGAAAATACTGGAATTAAATGGTATAGCGCCTACTGTGGAAAATATATCCAGCGGTAAATATCTGCTCTTTCGGCCTCTGTATATCGCAACCGCGGCAAAAATGACGCCAGACGTGCAGAAATTCATCAAGTTTGTAAAATCACCAGAAGGTCAGGAGGTGATTGCTTCACAGGGAACCGTCACATTGTCCCAGGGAAGCGGCTTGTGGAAACCCTATCGTGAACATATGAAGACCGTTGCCGGAAACAAGAAAGGCGTATTTGAGTGATTTTGTACGGATCTCGCGGCGGTGTCATTCCGCAAACCCGGAGAGATCAAGATCACTCGGGACTGCGCCGATCGCCCCTGCGGCCATCAGCTCAACGCTTCCGGCATCCGTACTGATCCGCGCTTGGCTTCCTTTCAGAACGAGCGCTGTAACTTCCATCTGTTCGCCGGCTGGGATTTCAATGATGAGGGCTTCGCCTGGGTGGCGGGTCAGGGTGAGGTTGAGCATGTGCAATTCTCCTTTTGCCTAGTTTCGATCACGACACGATAACCAATTCCAACACTACTGACACCAGGTGCGCAACAGCTCACCGTGTCCAAGTTACAAATGGGGAGTTTGCCGTGGGTCTATGGGGTGCTGACAAGTTAACTCCAGTCTGCCAAATAATTCCGACGATTGCATTTTCTCATACGGCTACTGCCTTCTCCCAAAACGCAAAGGCACCCTGTCTTGACTCCCGATAATGGCGAGCGGAAACCAGATGACGCCCGAGATTGAAAAGGTAGTATACAGCGGCATGGACATCCAAGAATCGCTGCGCCTGCAGGGCCGATTTGAATCGACTCATCCCCCGCTCCCGAACTCGAGTAGGTTGATGCGACAGTTCAGCGCGATTGCTGGCATAGTGCGACATATCATGAATCGCCTCGGGAGTCAGTTCCCGATGGGCGACACCGTAGCTTCTCAACTTGTCCGTCACGATCTTCCTCGGCTCACCCTGATGGCTCTTGATCAGACGCCTGAAGAACCGCTTGGCGGCCTTGCCATCTCTGCGCGTCTGTAGAAACACATCAACCACCTCACCATCCTGGTCGACCGCTCGCCACAGATAGTGCTGCTTGCCTTGGATTTTGACAAAGACTTCATCAATGAAGAACGTATCGCCGAAACCCTGGTGCCTACGCCGTAGTCGACGGGCGTACCGTGATCCAAATTTATTGCACCAGCGGCGAATCGCTTCATGTGTGACGAAGATCTCTCGCTGAGCCAACAGATCTTCGATGTCACGATGGCTTAAATTGAACCGGAAATAGAGCCAGACTGCGTATTGAATGATCTCCGGCGGAAATCGGTGGCGTTTGTAAAGGCGGGCTTGTTTATTCATCCGCCAATTGTCGCTCAGACGCGGTTATTTGGCAGTACCGAAACTTGGACCGGAATTTACGATATCCTGAGCTTTTAACTTGCCAGTACCGCTCGCCCGATTGACGGGAGTCGGCTAATGAGCGACCCCTTTTGTCACAGAAAGAATTAAACACGCGGACAGTTATGATACCGCCCGCGTGTTGTATGGTTATAAACTCAGTCGCTTGCTGTTAGTTTTGCGTAGCAAAGGCGATAAATTTCTGTTGCTGGGCAGCGACTTCATCACCCATGACTTGAGCTACGGTGCCACCGAACATTTTACCCATCATACCAGCATTCATGGTGCCGATATAGGTCTTGCCATCAGCCTTTTGGTAAACAGAAATGGTGCATGGCATCATTACTGAAACAATGCGACTGTCTTCTTCGCGAAGAATCTTGGACGCATGGTGGGCTTGGCATAGATTGACCAACATGATCGGGGGCAGATCACCACCACCGTGTTTCTTCACGGATTTATGTAAAGGTTTCACGCCAGAAACCACCCAGCCTTCAGCAATGGCATTGGCTTTGATTTTTTCAACGGTTTCTCCGACGCCGTAAGGGCTGAGTGTTTCCTGCAACATCATACCTGGGGCAGACGTCCAGCCAACCAAACCAAGTACCAGAAGACCAGAAAAGAAACCAATTAACAACGACAACGCAGTTTTTTTATTTAACATATCACTTTTCCTTTAGCAGTTAGATTAACGTAGAATATTCAAATTCGCCTGAAGAAGACCGAGAAATTTTCCGGCTTCCTTGAGTAATAATTAGAACATGCTCATGTAAACCGCTCATGTCCAGAAAGCGCCGTTTTGTAAGCGTATATATCCTGGGCCGGGCTGTTAACATTCGTTTACAATGAGAGGTGGAGAAATGCCATGTCGACCCATCCGGATCATATTCTGATCGTCGACGACGACCGGGAGATCTGCCGGCTGTTGTGTGACTACCTGGAAAGAAATACCTTTCGTGCTAGTACTGTAAACAGCGGGAAGGAAATGTGGAGCTGTTTGAGGCAGAAGCAAATCGACTTGATTGTGCTGGACTTGATGCTGCCGGGAGAAGATGGCCTGGAAATATGCCGCAACTTGCGCGCACGCAAGAACATCCCGGTCATCATCCTGAGCGCGCTGGGCGAGGAAACCGACCGAATCGTCGGACTGGAAATGGGCGCGGACGATTACCTGTCCAAGCCTTTCAATCCACGCGAACTGCTGGTGCG
>Ga0209456_10001466_pt1 | contig 11482 bp, 12 predicted proteins | sample COG_11_FD_184755 | JGI IMG/M metagenome (GOLD analysis project Ga0209456, IMG submission 184755) | Pelagic marine sediment microbial communities from the LTER site Helgoland, North Sea, for post-phytoplankton bloom and carbon turnover... | ecosystem: Environmental > Aquatic > Marine > Neritic...
ACATCGTCAAAAGAGCACAAAGTTTGGATTTTCTAAACAAATACATAATTAAATCAATATATTGTTAAGATTCGATTCAGGCACGAAATCTATACTGGGCCCTTTTTGTAGATTGGATAGGAGAAACATACACTGACCGGGGGTTATAGATTTGTTCATCGAATATAAAATATCCTCATTCAATTTTTTTGTAGATTTGAAAGCGAAATAGACACACTTCAATAAAAGCCGGCTCGATCATATATCAGCAAATTTTAAGCCTAAAAAATCGTTGAATATGAACTTTAAACCAGATAAAGGATGTGAAAAACGTGAACATATCGTTTTTTTATTTTGGATAAATACGAACTGCATGTAAAGGTAAAATCGGTGATCGGAACACCCATCGAATTTGGAATTTAGAGCATATCACAACTTCAGCCGAGGTTCTGATACTCTCAATTTATGTATCGCAACCTGGCTGATATTTGGTTTTCCCATGTGATATCTGCAAATACTGACCTCAAGCTCCAATCACAACAGATAGTATTTCCTGCGATTTGACACATACCCATATTTACGGTATTCCAAATTTAATAATCCAAAATATCCTTCATATAGATTCAAACTGCTTGATATCCAAAATGGAGGGCATAATTATGCAATGCCCAAAGTGTCAGTTTGAAAACCCTGAATGAATGAAGTTTTGTGGCGGATTCGGCCTGGCGCCCAAGGGACCCCAGCATAATGAAGCCCGGCTCATCTTTCTGGATATGGTTCCCAATTTAAAGCCGACGTTTGAGCAGAAAGCCGAGGCGCTTCACTGGTTTCCCATGTTCCGCACTTGGTTCGGCCTGTGCGGTCTGTGCAATATGCCATGGAACAACATCGTTCCCGAGGACAATAATGACACAGAGGACTCGACCAAAATGGAAATGCATGTAGAATGCTATGCCCAGTACTTTAATGCCGTCACCGGATGAAATGCATCCCCTGCTGCCCTCAATACCATGAGTGAGGCGGTTTATAACTTCCAGCGCATCTTCAATTTAAAGATGGGATTCGGTTCCCGGGAGCACGATCAGATTCCCTACCGCACAATGGGATCCGTGACCGTCGAAGAGTACGAATCACTCCAGGATCGCTACGACGACCAGTTAGCGGAGAAGTACGGAGTGGATATCGCAGGCAAGGCGTCGGAGGAAAAAGTGGCCCTGCTCCGCGGATTCCGTCAGGAACAGTAAGAAAAATTGCAGGACGCGGTATACAAACGCCGGGGCGGGACCCCGGAGGGTATCCCCACCCTTGAGACCGTGAAGCGACTGGGCATTAATTTTCCCGAAGTGATGGAGTTATTGAGAGCACACGGAGTTGAGTAAAGGAGAACGTCGTGAACAGGCAAAAAAAACATGAAGATGCGGATGTGGCAGTTTCCTTCAAGGATACAGAAGTCGCCTTTAAACATAAATCGGACCGGGAGCTGTGGATCTCCTACCTGATATTCGGATTGACCAAAAACCCTTTTTTCGTCAAATTCCTCTCTCAGGCTGCCAAATGGGCCCTGGCTATGGGTCTGCCGGTCAAATCGTTGATAAAGGCGACTGTGTTCAAACAATTTTGCGGCGGCGAGCAGAAGAAGGAGTATTCGGAGGTCATCTGCAAGCTGGGCGATTCGGATATCGGTACCATTTTGGACTACTCAGTGGAAGGAACCGAAGACGAGGCAGGCTTCGAGAGTACCAAAGGGGAGCTGCTGCGAATCGTCGAGCAATCCAAGTCGGATCCCAACATTCCCTGCACCTGTATGAAAATGACTGCCATCGGTTCTTTTAACCTGTTCAAAAAGGTCTCTGCTAATGAGCCACTCTCAACAGAAGAGATACGTGAGTGGGGAAAAGTGAAAAGTCGGCTTGAGGATATATGTAAAGCGTCTTACCAGGCTGGCAAACCGATCTATATCGATGCGGAAGAGAGCTGGATCCAGACAGCAATCGACGAACTCGCCGAGGAGATGATGTCCAGATATAACCGAGCCAAAGCCATCGTTTTTACAACACTGCAGTTGTACAGGTGGGACCGCAATGACTATTTTCTCCGATTGATCCAGCGGGCACGGTCCGAAGGCTATAAACTGGGTATTAAAATCGTGCGAGGTGCCTATCTAGAAAAGGAACGCGAACGCGCTAAGCGCTATGGATACAGATCCCCAATCAACGCCACCAAAGAGGATACGGACAGGGAATACGACAAATCCGTGGAGATCTTCATCGGCAATATCGACGTGGTGGAAATCTGTGTGGGCACCCACAATGAAGCGAGCTGCAGATTACTGATCGAGCTAATGGCCGAAAAAGACCTCCCAAATGACCACCTGCACATCTATTTTTCACAGCTTTACGGTATGAGCGACAACATCAGTTTCAACCTGGCCAAGGCCGGTTACAATGTCAGCAAATACCTTCCTTTCGGGCCGGTAGAGTCAACTTTACCATATCTGGCTAGACGAGCAGAAGAAAATACGGCAATTGCTGGTCAGATGAGCAAGGAACTTGAAATTATCGTTAAGGAACGCAGACGCAGAAGATCTGCCCATTAGTTTTTTTCGGTGATTCGTCGTTGCGAAGATGCCATTCTTTAAGTATTTATCCGCTATTGCATATTTACACAATCCTAAAATCAGTCGATCGAGATTCAATTAGCGAAACAAATATACAATAAATTAGGTTAATTAGCTATGATTGATTCAGGCACGGAATGTAAACTTTGCTTAAGCACCGTGCAACCACAATATGAAGGGGTTACTCAAAATTCTCTGGCATTGTAGATTTAATCATAAAGTCCTAACCGGGAGGCATTCTCCAGATTTGCTGTAATCTCAAAGCCCGTTACCGATTGTCTGGCTGCTACTTCTGGTCGTAACCTTCAAGATAGAAAACTTAAAACGAAGTAACGACAGGACAGATTTGTAGTTTGGGAAGACACCATTCTATGAAACAGCCGGCACTTTAATTTCCATGCAACAAGGGTAGGTTTGGTTCACAAATCCAAAGTGAGCCAGTCTATTTTGGACTACCGTTCCTAAAGATATAGAATGGTGATCTACACCAAAATTAACGTTGATGTGTACAGGTCGATGATGATACATGTAAATTTGAGAAGATTATCAAGGCGTTGTATATCACATGAATTACAAAGCGACAAAAGGTTGTCTTCGTCTCAATGAATCACAAGTTGATGCCAACATTCGATACTTGCCATCTATACCTTTCCCATTAGATAGGTAACTTCGATACGAGGTAGTTTTTCCTATTTAAAATTTTCGTCTATTAATCTCATCCATCCCTAAAGTTATTCCCAAAACCTGTTCAATGATAAATCAATATGCTCTCCTTCAAAGATGGAAAATATAAACAATTAATTTATCTTGACAGACAATGCTACAATGTGGCAAACTTTTAGTATATTTTTATTTTGACCTGGAATTGGTTTTCTTATTGGATTTGTTTTCTCGCTTCAGTACTATTTATCGCTGCAATAGATTCTGCTTTCCATTAAATTATAAATAAAATTTGGGATATGACTAAGCTACAGCGGTGGTATATATCTCTTACACTAAAGTTGGTTTGGAGATAATCTATTATGTCTGTTATTGTAATATCAAAAGGTTCTTACAGCCACGGCGGCGAAGTTGCAAGAAAAGTTGCTCAAAAATTAAGTTACGATAGTATCTCCCGTGATATTTTAATTACTACTTCGAAAAGATTCAATATCTCAGAACTAAGACTAATCCGTGCCTATGAATGTTCCCCTTCTTTTTTGGACAAGTATACCTTTGGTAGAGATAAATACATTAAGTTTATCAAAGCTGCTATCTTGAATGAGTTAGCGAAAGATAACATGATTTATCATGGTTTCTTCGGGCATTTTTTTGTGAGTGGTATATCTCATGTGCTTAAGGTAAGAATCAACGCTGATATGGCGGAGCGCATCACATACATGATGAAACGTGAAAACTTATCAAAGGAAGATGCCGCTAATCTGGTAAAAAAAGTTGATGAACAGAGAACGAAATGGAGTTTGGAACTATATGGGATTGATATCTGGGATTCCCGGCTATATGATCTAGTGATTAACATCGGTAAAGTTACTTTAGACCATGCAGTGGATTTGGTTTGTCAAACCGTTAAATTAAAAACGTTTCAATCCACTACTGAATCACAAAAAAAAATACAAAAATTAGCCAGTGAGGCTCTGTCAAAAGCTAAGGATATAGAAAATATTTCTCCTTTCTTTGAACCAATGCGTGATAGCGCCTTGAGTAAAACATGCAAAATTATAGATGGTTAAATTATGAAATAGATGACATGTTTTCTAATTGTCATCGACAATTGAATCGGCGATCTTAATTTAAACAATTGTCAAATTATTTTCATCTATGATTACAATATATCTGCCCTGGATGAGTGCCCTCAAAACTATTGCTATCTCCTACTTAAGTATGTTTTAACCTTACCTTGATAATTTGTGTATTAGTTCTATATCTACATTTAAATCAGAGCTGAAGATGACCCTATCGGCCGAATCGACCCAACCCCAACATGCAGAATATTACCAGTTCCGACTTGGACTGAAGACTCCTGGCATAAATCATTTGCCTTACACCGTGGATGTCTCCAACTTACCAACAGTCGCAGACGCGAACACTGAGGAATATAATTTCGCTTTGATTTTCGGATACCTAATTGTTTTTTCCTTTTTGGCTTTTTAGTTCATCGATCCAGGTACGGTCTGACAGGGACTCGCCACTGTGATAAAAGGCTCGGCCGATGAGGTGGGCGGCCACCGGGGCCGTCAGCAGCACCAGCACGATAACGGTGGCGGCCCGCAGGGAAATGCCCAATTGCCTGTAGAAAAGTGCTTCGGCGATGATCAGCAGTCCGGTACCGAGGGTGCCCGCTTTTGTGGCTGCGTGCATGCGTATCAGGGTGTCGGGCAGACGGACGACCCCCACAGACGCCACCAGGCAGAAGATACTTCCAAATACCATGAGTAGTCCTGTGAGATAGTCAACCATTCCTTTGGTCTCCCTGTTTCTTCTCGGACTGTCTCCGTGAGGTCCGCGAGATGTAACGGGCCAGTGCTACGGTTCCCAAAAACGCAATACAAGCATAGGCAATGGCCACATCGAGGTAGCTGGTTTCCTGGGCATGAATGGATTCCGTCACCAGAAAGGCCACTACCAGCATGGAGAGCAGGTCTAGAGCGATCACGCGGTCGGCAGCCGTGGGCCCCCTGGCCATCCGCCAGAGCACCAAGACCATGCTGACCAGGAGCATAGCTAATGCAGCTAGGCTGGCAAGATTGATAAAGTTGTTTGCAGATATCATCTTCGCATAACCTCCAGGATGCGCCTTTCCAGGCCGTTCTTGATCTCCTCCCTAGCCTTTTCCACATCATCTAGAAACATCACGTGGACGAATAACGTTTTACGGTCTTCGGACAGATCAACGCTTAAAGTGCCCGGGGTGAGCGAAATCAGGCTGGCCACCACAAAAATTTCCAGGTCTGTTTGAGCTGTGAGCGGAACGCCGATGATCCCTGGCCGGTTTATATGTCCGGGCGTGATTACATCCCACAGAACTCGCAAATTGGAGATCACCAACTCCTTGAGGAAGTAGGCTACAAGATTGATGGTTTTGGGCAATGTCATGAAATAGCGCGTGTTTTGGTACAAGGGTTTAGAAAGCCAAAGGGCGGCATAACCTAGCCCAAAACCGGACAGAAAAACGCCAATGCTGCCGCTGCCCAGAAGGATCGTAAACAGGCCGGCAAACAGGAGGTTGAGGATCAGCAGGCTCATGGTTGTCCTCCCAATACCGCACTGATGTAAACCTTTGGATCCATTAACTGTCCGGCTGCTACCATGGAAAATTGAATCACGGGCTCCATGCAAAGCCCCAACAGCACTGTCACCAATGCTAGAGACAAGACCGGGACGAGCATCCATGGGGACAGAGGACGCTTGATGCGCGAACCGTTTACCTCGGCCGGCGCCGGCTTCCAGAATGCCTCGGTCCAGATCTTGATCATGGAAAAGACGGTCAGCAGGCCAACAGCTGCCGACAGGAGGGCCAGTGAGTACTGCTGGCTCTCCAGGCTGGCTTTGATGATTAGCAGCTTGGCCCAGAATCCAGACAAAGGGGGGAAGCCCGCCAGTGCAAAGGCCGGAATGATAAAACCAACTGCCAGAAGCCCGTTGGTTTTGTATAGTCCGCCAATCGTTTTAAGGCTGAAGGACCCGCCGGTGTGCCGTACCAATCCACTGACCAGGAAAAGGTTCGCTTTGACGATGATATGGTGGACCAAGTAGACAATGGCTCCGGCCAGAGCCAGAGGCGTAAACAGGGCCAGGCCCAGCACCATATACCCCACCTGACTGATGATATGAAATGAGAGGATGCGACGTACCTCCATTTGGGATGCGGCACCCACTACACCGAAGAGCATAGTCAGGGCCGAGACAACCAACAGGGTAGCATGGGTGACCCCGGTGCTGGACGTAAAGACCAGGGTAAACATTCGAATCAGGGCATAGACGCCCACCTTGCTCAACATGCCGGCAAAGAAGGCCGATACCGACACCGGGAGCGTGTGATACGCGGCCGGCAGCCAGAAAAAAAGGGGAAAAAGGGCCGCCTTGATGCCGAAAGCGACCATCAGCAACATGGCGGCAGCGGTAAGCAGGGCCGTGTTCTCCACTCCGGCGGCTTTGGCATGCAGATCGGCCATGTTTAAGGTGCCGGTCAGTCCGTAGATCAGCCCGATGGCGGTAATGAAAAAAAGCGTGGAGATCAAGTTGATGGTAACATATTTCACACCTCCGGTGAGCCGGCCGGGATTACGTCCCATGACCAGCAACCCGAAAGAAGCCATTAGCATGACCTCGAACCAGACATAGAGGTTGAACAGGTCGCCGGTCAGAAAGGCCCCGCAGACAGCCGCAGTCAGCATCTGCATGAAGGGGTAGAAGCCGGTGCGCACCTGACCGGGATCGATGTCATGGCAGGCATATGCCATCACGGCGGTATTGATTACGGCTGTGATCAACACCATGACCGCGCTCAGGTAATCGACGACCAGACAGATGCCGAAGGGTGCCGGCCAGCCCCCTACCCACAAAACCGCTATTTCATGTTTTAACACAGTGGCCAGAAGCAGTATGGCCAAGGCCATATGCATCATGGCCCCTGCCAGGGCAACCCCATGGGAACGGCGCTGGTCGTCCCGCAGTAGGGACAACGCCAAGGCTACGGCCATAGGCAGCAATATGGGAAGGGCCGGCAGGAACCTCATGACGGCCCCCCAAGGAAGGTTTGATCCTGATCAGTGGATACCGGCTCCTTTTCAGCAGTTTCATTTAAGAAGGGCGCCTCGCCCACGTCCAGGGTCCCGGTATGTGCATATGTCCGCAGCAGCAGGACCAACACGAAGGTGACCATGGCAAACCCGATGACGATGGCGGTCAGAATCAGGGCTTGAGGCAGGGCGTTGGACACCGTATGGGTCAAGCCGGTATGATCTGTTGGAATCAGCGGCGGCTGGACGTGTCGCAACCGACCGGCCGTAAAGATCAGCAGGTTGACGGCATTACCGATGAGTGTGAATCCGAAGACGAACTTGACCAAAGAGCCGGAGAGCATCAGATACAGGGCTGCGGCGAACATCAGGCCGATCAGACAGGCGATAAGTGCTTCCATGTCAGCTCTCCTCCAGGGTCAGCAGAATTGCCAGAATGGCGCCTAACACAGCCAGAAAGACGCCGATATCGAAAATCAGCGGTGTACCTACAGAGAGTTTTGGCCCCAGGTTCCACCACATGCCGGTGAGAAAGGGCCGGGACGCAAACACCCCAGGCAGGCCGGCGATGATGGCAAGGCTCAGCCCTATGAAGGCTATGGTTGCGGGACGAACACGAACCGCACGGTGAACCTTGCCAGGCCCTTCGGCAATAGCGAACAGGGCAAAGCCTGTACCGGCTACCAACGCCGCAATAAAGCCGCCGCCGGGCTCGTGGTGCCCGCGGAGCAACAGATAGACCGCAAAAACCAGGATCATTCCCACCATCAAGCGAGTAGCGGTTTTCAGGATGACGGATTGCACGGATGACGCTCCTTGGGTTTTCGGATCAGGGCGATACCCGCCCATGCAGCCAGTACGACGACAGTAATTTCACCCAGGGTGTCCAGGGCCCTGAAGTCGACCAGAATGACGTTGACGATGTTGCGGCCGTGGGCCGCCAGATAGCTTTTGGATTCATAGAATGCAGTCAGGCTGCGATCCAGAGGGGACTGTCCGATACCGATCAGCATCGATGTGACCAGGAAACCCACGGCAGCACAGAGGCCTGCTGTCATGATACGACGCGGCAGCGGCTTTTTTTTCTCACGATTCAGGGAGGGCAGCCGCAGCAAAACCAATGAGACGATGATCACGGTAAGCGTCTCCACCATGAGTTGCGTCAGGGCAAGGTCAGGCGCTCCGAATACCAGAAAGATCAGGGCCACTCCCGCTCCCACACCGCCCAAACCACAAATGGCGGCCAGACGCCTTTTGGCGGTGAGCACAACGACGGTAGCGGCTAAAATCAGCAGAACCAGACCCACGGCTACAATGGGGCCGTCCAATGCCGGCACGCTAAGAGCGGGTTTAGCACTGCTGAACCAGGGCCATCCCACGGCGACTGCCATACCAAGCACTATGACGGTCAGGTAAGCGGTCAATGAGCCGTTTTGCATACCGCGGGTCACCGAATCCGCTGTTCGCATGAACAGGTCGAGGCCGAATTGATAGGTGCGCTGGGAAGTGACCGGCAGCCGCTGCCTCAGCATACCGACCCAGACACGCAGGTGGTGCCGTGTCAAATAGATCAGTCCTCCCAGCGTCAGGGTGATGAAACTGAGCAGGAGCGGAGTGTTGAATCCGTGAAAAAGTTTCAGGTGGATCTCCTCTCTGGCCGGGTGAAAGGCCAGCACGGCGGGCTGAACCAGATTGGCGGAAACCCACCAGGGGAAGATGCCGAACAGGATGGTCAGGCCGCCCATGATGTTGGGACCGAATCGCATGGTCCAGGGCACTTCGCGGACCGCCGCCAGGGCGGTCGGGCGCCTGCCGAAAAACACGCCAAGCAGGATGGTCCCGGCCACACCGGTCATCAGCGCGTTGGAAAGCAGGGCGATCGTGGTGGCAAAACCGGGATAGACCGTTTCGGTCAGCGCCCCCTTGTACATGATCTCTTTACCGATAAATCCGAAAAACAGCGGAAAACCAGCCATGGACATGGATGCGGCAGCCACGGCCAGAGCGGTCAGGGGCATGGCGCGCCAGAGTCCACCAAGGTGATCCAGCAGGCGGGTGCCGGTTTGGTGATCGATGCTGCCGGCAGCCAGAAAAAGGGAGGCCTTGTAAAGGGCGTGGACGAGCAGAAAGGTGGTAGCTGCCGTGAGGGCCGGCGTTGTCTGGCCGCCGAGGAACATGATCAGGATTCCCAAAGCCATCATGGTGGTGTAGGCCAGGACCCGTTTCAGGTCTGATGGTGCCAAGGCTTGTACAGCACCCCACAAGGCCGTGATGCCGCCGACAAAGACCAGGGTTGTCATCCACAGTTGTGTGCCCCCCAACAGCGGATGAAAGCGCATCAACAGATAGACACCAGCTTTGACCATTGTAGCTGCATGTAAAAAGGCGCTGACGGGCGTGGGAGCGCTCATGGCGTTGGGCAGCCAGAAATGAAAGGGATACTGGGCTGATTTGGTCATGGCCCCCAGGAATACGGCTATGAAGATGGCGGGATACAGGGCGTGTTCACGGATCTGATCGCCGGCCCCTACCCAATGGCTGATGGTGAAGGAGGCACCAGCGACTTTCAAAAGCAGGATACCGATAAGCAATGCTAAGCCGCCGGCGCTAGTGATTAAAATGGCCTGACGGGCATTGTCACGAGCGGTGTCCGCTTCGTGGTCGAACCCGATAAGCAGATAAGAAAAGACCGTGGTGCCTTCCCAAAAGACGAAGAGCAGCAACAGATTGTCGGCTGTGACGATCCCCAGCATGGAGAGCATGAAGGCGTGCAAGAAGGCGAAATAGCGGCCCACATGCGGATGGCCGGCCATGTACGAAGATGAGTAAAGGCTGATGAAAAAGCCGGCCCCGGTGATTATCAGGCCAAAGAGCAGGCTCAGGCCGTCGAGGCGGAACCGCAGATACAGGTCCAGGCTCGGTATCCAGGGCCATTGGAGCTGATACACGCGCCCGCCGATCACCTCAGGCCATAGATAGCATAGGCCTAAAAAGAGCATCAGTGGCAAAGTTGTGCTGAGTAGTCCCAAGCCGCTGCTGCCAGAGTTGTGGTGGTGGCTGTTCGGTTTCGTCATGGGCATTTTATTGAGACAGGAAAAGTGGCCGGTCGGCCGATTTGATGGTATCCAGCACCGTATCAGCCAGCAAGCGTTTCAACAGGGCCTTGTTCACGCTATTGCCCATGACAATGAGATCGGCGTTGTTTTCCCGGGCAAAGGGCAGCAGGTCCGATCGCGCTCGCCCTTCCACTGCATCGGTTTTGACTTCGAATCCGTGGGCGTCACAGAATTCAGCAGCATCTTTCAACAGGAATGGTTCCTTCTCAGGCCCCTCCTTGAAATGCACGATGTGAAGGGCTACCCCCGGCCAGGGATTCAAATGCAGAAAGTGACGAAGGGCCTTAGCCGACTCCATGGATCCGCTGTAAGCGATGAGTGCTTTTTTTTTAATGGGCCGATAAGTTTCCGCCACAGCCAGGATCGGCCGCACCCCCTGGGTTAATAATTTAATAATGGCTTTGTCCGGGTCAGAGGTAAAACCGTAGTCGAATATGCTGCGCAGCCCGAAAATGGTCAGGTCATTATAGCGGGCTTCGGATATCATGGCAGCAAACGGGTCTTTTTGCTCATACTCGATGCGACGGCAAACCACCTGCTGCTTACTGCAATGTGCTTTGAAAGCGGCAATGGCTTGTTCCGTCCCCTCCTTCGTGATCTGGGCTTTTCTTTCGCGCATACGCTGGGCGTAGGCTGCCCCTCCCGCCGGTACAGGTCCTACCTTGTCCAGTTTGTTGGTGTCCACCACAGTCACGCCGGTGAGCTGGGCCTGGTGCAGATCCCCCAACTCCGTTGCAATTTTAGTGGCCACGGTTGTGAACGGAGTTCCACCTAATCCGACTAGAATACGTTTAATCATGTATTGGTTCTCCCTTAGCAGAGCGGTTTTTCAATAGAGCCAAGCCCGCTGCATGAAAAAAGAAGTCATGACCACCGGCCGAGCCGGTGGCTTGATTACGCCCTAAAAGGGCAGTGTTACTGACGCCCCTTAAGGGGATACCAGCTTTTTACAGGTGCGCTGATCTGCGGCCAGGTTGTTAGATTGATGGCAACCTATTTGTCAGTATCTTCTTCCTCGATACTGGCACCCT
>Ga0209456_10001467_pt1 | contig 11478 bp, 15 predicted proteins | sample COG_11_FD_184755 | JGI IMG/M metagenome (GOLD analysis project Ga0209456, IMG submission 184755) | Pelagic marine sediment microbial communities from the LTER site Helgoland, North Sea, for post-phytoplankton bloom and carbon turnover... | ecosystem: Environmental > Aquatic > Marine > Neritic...
AGCCTGTCAGAGTTTCTCCAGCGCAACCACCATATCCTTTATCGCGTTACTGTCCCCGCAGGAAATGATCTTTTCGGTTTCATAGGGCAACCGCTGTACATCCGCCTCCAGGTTCTTTCTTTTGACGTCCGGTATGGAAGTCGGGTCCAGGCTGAAGATTTTCAATCCCATTCCAAGCAGTAACTTGGTGTAGACGGATAGTAACTATAAACCCCATGTCTTGTAGTGAAAAGGCCGTTGTTTGGGGATGCGGGTGTATGCGTCGCTGTCGAAACGCGTTGTTTGAGATGTGATTTTCGATTTAATCCGCAACGGGGATGGTTTACGGTGAGCCAGCAATATATTTACAGATATTTTTTCTTTCTATGCACGAGCCCGTACGCACGATGGCGCACTTTGCGTCGCTTCCTTGCGCTGGCGTTGTAGTCAAGGTCGATCCGTCTCGATGGTCGTCGGCGGTGCCCTGGCTAAAGCGGATCGGGTGTGCGTCGAATTGGCCCGGTGCTCGAGATGATCGAGGATCCTTCGGATCACGACTGGGTCTTCGATACTGGCAATCACCTTGACAACGCCGCCGCACTGCTCACAGGTTTGGATATCGATCCTGAACAAGCGTCTTCATTTAAAGCAGACGTTGAAGTATTTGTACCTTGGAAGTGCAGAGTAGGTCGCGACCCGCCAATAGCATAGAGCATCGGAATATCTCCTTCGAGTATGAAGCCGCCGGTCGTACCCTGGACGACGAATGACTCCTCCTGGCCGAGTCCCGCCTGATGCGGTGCAGCGAAATCTACCCGCCCGAGGCCTATTTGCTCTGACCGCTATGGCGCGGACAGCCGCCAGTCGAGCTCAGACAATACCAGTGTTGGTCTGAGAGGCTGGACCTGCCAAATTCTTGCCGGTCGCAACGAGAGCACGCTACGCCTGCAATTTGCCCATTCCGGTCCTTCCTCTCGAAGATGAAAACGAGTTTTTGCGCCGCAGCACGTCGGTCCGGGGACCCGACCCGCGGCTGCTCAATCGACGCTGCAGAACAGACCTCTGAGGAAACACCAACTGGCTATCATTCGATTACGGCGATAGGTTTGATCGAAATCAATTATCGGATAGTGCCTAGCTGGTACATATAAAGAAGGGAACTCAACAGATTAGAGCGTCAGGAGAGAATCGTGTGAACGAGCGGTGTCGGCGGGGGTTATAGGAACACCATCGATAGCACTGTCATATGGCTATAAATAGGGGGTGCAGGATTTTAATTCCAAGGGATACACCTCTGGTGCGTTGTCTTCGGCTCGTGTTCGTAGCTATGTTTCTCACCGCCTGCGAGACCCAAAGCGTGACCACAACTATTCCCGTACGGCAGCACATAGCCGGTCCCATTGAGCTGGAGGTGGAACAGTGCATCGACCGAACGGAAACCAAAGGACGGGATCTCGGTACCGAGGCTAAACAAGCTTTCGAGATGAAGCTCGCTGAAACGGAAGAATTTACCCTAATGAATAAAGGGCGTTATCGGCTTGCCTGTGAGGTAACAAATTTCGTGAAGGGTAGCGCATTAGAACGCTGGCTCATGCCTGGGATGGGAGCCACGGTAGGGCAGGTATCAGCAATGGTGAAGGATACTACGAATGGTGAAATCGTGGTTCTTGTAGAGGGCAATGCCACCGTGGCGGCGGGCGGCCTTTACTCAGTTGGCGCGGAGGACTATATAATTCCGACGGCTGTAAACGACGTCGTGACCCGTCTGCGTGACTGGGCGCAGGGTAAACCGGCCGGGACGACCGATTCACCCACCGAAATACCGCAAGGGGGAAAGCCGCAATGAACAACTATTACCTCCGGACAGCTGGTTTTGGCTTACTCTTATTTGCGCTGATATTCTCAATCGCCGCTGTGCCAGCAATGGCGCAGTTGGACGTTGGTACCGGTGCATTTCCAAATACCGAGCTGATTGAATCGCAGCTCAAGCGGGGCGTGTCGACGAAGGGCGACATCCAACGAGTGCTGGGGATCCCGAATGGGGCGGGTGGGGCCCTGTTGCCAGGATACGGCGATAAAAGCACCGTAGTGGAACCTTACCAGATCTGGTACTACGAGGACATCGAGACAACTGACGTTAAGAGCGGCGAGGTCGGGATGAATATCACGCTGCGGCAGCAGATTCTCGTTGTCTACTTCAAAGGGGAGATCTTTCATGGCTATTTTTGGACGAGCAATAGCGATGTTGCAAAAATACGCTAGCATCTGGTGCGGCGGTGTGGCGGCTGTAGTAATAGTAATTGTCATGGTTGCTGGGTGCGCGACACCGTCATTCAAGATGGGGAAACCCCCGCGTTTCGATCGTCTGGGTGAACTGAAAGTGAATGTGTCGACGGGACAGGATGTCATCGCCGTTCTCGGCGAACCGCAAGGCCGCGGTGCAACGCGATCGTCTACCTACGGGCTTAAGGACGCCTGGCTGTACGAGAGCATGGACATGGAGAGTGGCAAATCGAAGATGCGCATGTTGATGGTGTTTCTGGACAAGGACACACACGTCTACCGAGGTCACATGTGGTTCGCGTCTGGATATTTGTTCGGGCGCAAGGAATAACGGGATATGAGAATACGGATAATTGTCCTCATGGTAATGTTCCTCGGCCTCGCTGGCTGCGGTACGATGAAGTTCGAAATGGGTACCGAGTTTGACTCGACGATGCTGGAGCAGTCCCTCCAGACCGGGATTTCGACACAATCTAATGTTAAGGCCCTGTTGGGCGAGCCTTATGGGCAAGGCCGGGCCTTAATGCCGTTTCATGATAGCCCGCGGACGGTTTGGACCTACTACTTTGAACGGGGTGAATTGGACCTTGGCGGTAAAAACTCGCATGACCATCGACGATACCTATTTGTGTTTTTTTTAGGGGATCGGTACGACGGCTACATGTGGTTCGACAGCCAGATGCAGTAGAAGAAGGTACCAAATACGCCGCAGCACAGCCACAACGCTACAACCAGAGTTGGAGCACCCGATCGTAAAGGCCTTTGCGGCCGCTATTGGCCGGGTCCTGCCTCACGCGGTGCAGATAAACCTACACGCGCAAACTCATATTGCTCGGTCCGCTATGGCGCGGACAGCCGCCAGTCGAGTTCGCACACGTAGAGGCAGCAAGCAGCCACGTCGTACTGCCACACTGGTAACACATTTCATTATCGATCTTGAACATGTGTCAAGGGCGTGAGCCCAGATCATGGTGGCATGGCGCTGCGCGGGTTTTTTGATCTCATCGGGGGTCCGTTTACTGCGCTCGGCCGCTGTCACCTGTGAACGTTGTTTGCTGTTATGAGCAAACACGCCGTGGAAGCGGGTCAGGTTGACCCGCGGCTTTGGCACCAGGGCGGCCAAGCGGGCGATGAAGTCCAGGGGCTCCAATATGATGTGGGTGGTGAAATCAACTACCTGGAATCGATCGCACCGGAGATGGAATGGGAGATCAAGACCACCCTGTTACGGTAAACCCGTCCGGAACAGTTCCACCCGAGCTCGCCAAGGTCGTTTTAGGGTCAGACTCAATTGATTCGATGTTAAATTGACGTATCAATCGAGTCTGACACCACAGGAGAAAACATGATGCCCGGCACCATCGGTCTAAAGATCCAGCGTTTTCAAAAGCGGCTCACACGGCTGGACAAGGAGCCGCTCGGCAAGGCGGCGCTTGTGATCATCCTATTTCTCGATCTCTTTATCCTGCTCTCGATCTTCGATGGTCTCGCGGCGCACACCGCGCAGCTCACTTCGCCGGATGAATACATTCCCGGGCTGTGTCGTGACATGGTGCTGGACGAGGACTGGAACGAGACCAACCGGCTCGACAAGCTGGCGCACCTGGTGTCTAGGTACCGCAGCAGCTATGTCCGTCCGGACCCGCGCGCAGAGCGTGTACCGATGCATGCGATCTGCAATCCCCTGGTGCGTGCCTACCGGGACATCCGCGACGACAAGGCGCTGTCCCGCGACCTGGACATGCTGGTCAAGATCGGCAGCGAGACGCGCGACCTGCGGGCCGGACAGGAACGCGTCAAGGGTACGTATGACACGGCCCTGCTCGAGTCTATTGCCGGCAGGGACGCGCAGGATTCGCGGGTAGCGACGCTGCGCCAGGAGATCGCCGACAAGACCGTGGCCATGGAGGAGCTGGTGCGTCGCGAACGGCAGTTGAAGGCAACACTCGAGCAGGATGAGCGCATCCGTGCGCTGTACGCGCTGGTGGCGGGCGTGTCCGAGGCCGACCGTGAGACGCTGCGCGATGACCTGCGCCGGCTCAACTTCTGGTACCCGGTCAAGAAGCTCGGCATGGAAATGCTGTTCCTGCTGCCCCCGTTCTTGGTGTTCTATGCCTGGAACGCGCGCAGTATTGCCCGCAACCGGCCTTTCCAGACGCTGGTGTCCTCGCATCTGCTGGTGGTGGCCCTGATCCCGGTGTTCTTCAAGCTGCTTGAACTGGTGTATGACATCCTGCCGCGCAAGCTCCTCCGTCACCTGGTCGAGCTGCTCGAATCGCTCAAGCTCGTGGCGATATGGCACTACCTGCTTATCGGTGCGGCGGTACTGGCCGCGCTGGCGCTGATCTACCTGTTCCAGCGGAAGCTGTTTTCACGCGAGAAACTGATGCAGCGGCGCATCGCGAAGGGGCAATGCCAGCACTGCGGTCTGCGCCTGGCCTCCGACAGCCGCTATTGCACGACCTGCGGCATGGATCAGTACCGCAGCTGTGCGAGTTGCAACGAGTTGACGCACGTCTACGGAAAGTATTGCCGGGCTTGTGGGCAGGGTGCTGACTAATCAATCGAGTCTGAACCCATTTATGCCCGGGGATGACAAAAATTAGCAAATGGGGGCCGGATACGTTTTTTCAGACGGAGAGGCAGGATAACCGCTATGCCGTTCACCGACAATGTGCTTACGGCGCTCACGGGTGACACGCCGGCTAGGTTGACAGGGTCATGGCGGGTAGAATTTTCGATGCGCGGTTCACGGCAACTGACTATTTACGGGAGTGAGAGCGTGTTGGTTAGGTGTTCGCGGCAGATGGGCATGAGGATGGGCGCACGATGACTCATTCAGCATCGCTTCCTAAGGATCGGTATCGAGATTCAAGGCTAATCCAGTTCGGGGTGTGCCGGCGGTGCGCGGACTGAGTACCGAAGGAAACTCTCTCTGGGAGAGGGAACTGGGGTGAGAGGTGAAACAGACATGACATCGATAGTCCAGGATCTTGTAACGTTGATCGAACAGGTAGGGCATGGCCAGACGCTGCCCCCTATCCGCGATATTTATGTGGCCCCTCCGGAAGACGACGCAAACAACAGCAATTTCGGTTTCATCGTGCTCGAGGACGACACCGTTGGCCTGACCTACGTGGGCATGGACAACACTCTGGAAGGTGCCAAGACCGCGATAAGTGGACAGCGGTACAAAGGCACATCTCCGCTGGACATGGCCCGTTTGTATACCGGGCAAGCATCATGGCAGCGCGCAATGGGATTGGCTGCCGTCAACGCCGTCAGCCAGATTGTCATTCGGCAAAGCGGACGCCCGCTACCGGAAATCGGCCACACTATCGATCTGCTGGATCTATCAGCGGGAGACCATGTCGGTATGGTCGGCTACTTTCCGCCCCTGGTGGACCAGATCGGCGCTCTTGATATCCCGCTCACCGTCATCGAACTCGATGAGAAGTGGCTGAGGCAAGACCATAATCTGGAGGTCACGCTCGATCCGTCGCGCCTTTCCCGATGCAACAAGGTACTGTGTACCGGTACGACGCTGGTAAATCACACCCTCGACTCGGTGCTGACGCACACAACGGGGGTGGAACGGTTCTGCTTGATCGGTCCAACGGCCAGTTGCCTGCCTGAGCCTCTGTTCGAACAGGGGGTCACCATGCTGTGCGGTTGCCAGGTAACCGACTGTGACCGCTTCATCGAACTCTGGTCGAGCGGCCAGCGCTGGCGAGCCGCAACCCGTCGTTACGTATTAAAGAATGAACCGGGCTAGTCGCGGCCGTGTGTTCCCGGGGTCGGGAAGAGGGCGAGATTTCGAACGGGGGCTTCCGGGGTGAACGTCCGTGTCTGTGCGGAAACACGGTATACAGCTGAGGTGGTCCTCGAACTTCTGCTCAACATCGTCCGGCAACGCTGTACCCTCTGTCGCAAGATGGGCTTTTAATAAAGTATTGGCTATCAACTGTAGTTGATGCAGTGGCTAAACTGTTATTCTATTCGGAGCCGTTTCCTACGGTACATGGAGTGTCTGAAATCAGCCGGACAGTGTTGATAAGCGACAATGGCAGACGTATTCATATCATATTCCCGAAATGACAGCGATTTTGTGCGTGCGTTGTATAACCGACTAACCGGTGACGGCCGTGATGTCTGGGTCGATTGGCAAGACATTCCGCCATCGGCGGATTGGCTGGCCGATATCGAGCGGGCTATTGATGCTTCTGATGTATTTTTGTTCATCATGAGTCCCGATTCGCTAAGCTCTAAGACATGTGCGCGCGAATATGAGTATGCGGCCCTGGGTAACAAACGGATCGTGCCGGTTGTGGTGCGGGATGTAGATGCGGAGGCGACACCGGCGATTATCAGGCATCTGAACTGGCTGTTCTTTCGCGATTCAGAAGATTTTGACGCGACTTATAAACTGCTGATAAATACTATCGAAACGGACCTGGCTTGGGTGCGGGCGCATACAAGACTGCTGGTTAGGGCTAAGGAATGGAAAGCCAATGAGAGTGATCCGAGCTTCCTGCTGGCTGGTTCTGACCTTGAGGAATCGGAGCATTGGTTGGTGCGTTCCTTTGAGCATGATCCCAAGCCAGTCGAGCTGCAGCTGGACTATGTAGCAGCCAGCCGAGCAGAGGAGACACGCCTGCATCGTAGCCAGCTGCGTGGGTTCTACTTGGTAAGCCTGATCTACGGTTTGCTGCAGACAAGTATCTCGTACATTGTGGTTTTCGACGAGATTTCCGAGGAGGGGCTAGTTGCTCTGTCACCGCTCTGGGTGCTGGGTATTGTGTTTGGTATTTTTGGCTTCACGCTGGGCCGTGACTCATTGCGAAGGTCAGTTATTGCAACAGCAATTGCCGGTGTTCTGCTTTATTTCTTTTTTAGCGCGATTTTCCCAGCACTCTAGAAATCTTTATCAATAAAAGTACCGCCCGTAAGAGTCGAGAGTTCGCTGAGAAATCGACTCTTCGCTCTGCCACTCAGGTCGGTAAAAAAAAGTTCACACAATCGCCGGCCTCTGCGGTCGTATAAAAAGGCATCTACTCGAGTAGTCGTGGGTATGGTTCCAAGATCGGTCACACCATAAAGCACAAGGTATTGATTGGCTAATGGTGCGCCGATATCTTCCGCCATGGTCTTGCGGGTCATTCTGCCCCTAGAGCGGATTGGTGGCTTGTCCCGCCAGTAAATCAGTAGTGTAAGGTCACCGCGTAGATAGAATTCTACGCCGTCGTTCGCAAGCCCCGTAGTTATACCGATATCTTCAAGATCGGATGCATGTACGATTTCGGTGTTGGTCCGTAGGTTGTCGCGCATGTCGCGGCTTGGCCTCGGGTTGAGTATAACCGTGCAACTGGACGATGTAGCCCTACCATTGGTAGGCAGGTCTTGTGTCGCAGCAATGTACCAGTCCCGCCGCAGGTCTATCTCTTGTGCATGTGCGTCTCGTGCCTCCTGGCGGGTCGGTAGTGAGAACCACATGAGCAGGCTAAGGCCGCCCATCAAGACTGGTAGCAAGAGGAGTTCACGGATACCGCTTTGTGGCCGGCGTGTAGCTCGGCGTGGTTCATCAATGGATCCCGTCTGTCGTTTTCCATCTATAGGCATCTGGACAAATCCTGTTTCAGACTTGTGCTGGGCTTCCTTTGTGAGCCCATCCTATACTAAATATTATTACAGGCTATGAACCGCTTTCGGGAAACTTACTGAAGCCTGTTAGTTTTTTAACTACTATTTAATGATAGTGGAAGTATCGCCAACGTAGCCGTCTGCACGCAAAAACGTAGGGTATTGTCAACTTAAGGAATGCGACGCCGCCGAATTTACGGAGATTCCTAATTTGGCGTTACTGGACGCACGTTGCCTCCCGCCACGCCACAAACGCTCGGCCACGAAACACCCGATAGTGGGTAGCGCTAATCGTATGACGCCCAAGTCTGAACAAGTTTAGAACGACACCTTGGACAGCTAGAAATCGTTGTGCCTGTCCGGCTGTTTTGAACCGACGCATCTGTCACTCGCGCTGGCGAGAGGGTTCGTGGGATACTTCAGCCCGGTTGTTTTCGTATTGTTCAGTACTGAACATAACCGCCGGTACCACCTCGCGGTGGGCAGCAGAATAGCTTTTCAGTTTGTCGGTTATCATTCGTCTTGGAGATGCGTATTGACCCTTCAATAGCTTACGAAAGAAACGCTTTGCGGCCTGTTTGTTCCGCCGTTTCTGAACCAGGATGTCAATGGTATCGCCATCTTGGTCAACGGCTCGCCAGAGGTAGTGAAGCTCCACTTGAATCTTGATAAATACCTCATCAAGGTACCAATCGTCACCCAGGCGGCCGCTTCGCTTCTGCAAAGACCGAACGTATTCTGGACCAAAGTAGTTACACCATTGACGGATGGATTCATAGGCGACAATGATTCCACGTTCGGCCAGTAGTTTTTCGACATCTCTTAAGCTCAGGCAAAATTGATGATAGAGCCAAACCGTATGACTGATAATTTCTTGCAGGAATCGGTACCCATGGCACAGCAGTTTCTGATTTTTCATCCATCCAGTTTGCCTGATTCCCGCGTAAGTTGACAGAACCCCCCAGGGACACCTATTCCTTGATGTCGGCATCGCCGAAACCGTGAAAAACAGATTCATGGCGATCCATCAACAGCTTCACACCGCATGATTTATGTCACATTGGGGTTAACTCAAGTGGGATCTGGCCAGACAAATTCGGGGCGCAAGCCTTCGTGAACAGGACGGCCATCTTCAGGAGTCGGAACGCCCGTGGCCGGATCAAAAAAAGCATGGTAAGTCGCTGGCATGCTATCTGGATCATATCCCATCAGGTTCGGGACGATCACCCGGATTCGCCGTTGCTTGTCATCAAGCATGATAGGTGTGCCGCAACTTGAGCATGTACACAGTTCCAATGGCCCATCGGGATTATTCGCGTTGAACGGCTGACGATTCAGGCCGTCCAGATTGTCTACTTCCAGGTCTGCGTGGTTAAAGAAGACGACGTGAGTAGTATCCTGCCCGGTAACGCTTTTACAGACAGAGCAGTGGCAAGTGTGGTTATCTACTGGTTCGTTATTAGAATGAGTATGAACGTGATCGCATCCCCCAGCATACTTATGTGACATGGCTTTTCACTCCCCTTATTGAGGTTATATTTAGTCAAATATCAGGACTGACGACGTAGATGCCCCGACGCTGTTAGATTATACAGAACTCTCGAAGCCCTAAAGGCTGTTTTGGCCGTCCAGAACCGGTCTAATCAAAAATGGCCCTGCTGCCGGTGATGACAATCGATTGGTCTGTTTGCAGAAGGGAGCGGACGCTGGTTTGAATCTTGTTGCTATGCAGCATCTATATCGGATGGCGGTTCCGATCAGTCATTTTGGGGAGGCTCAAGGTAGCTAACGTAGCGATGGGGTCCAGCGGCCAGAGAGATGACCTTGGGCGCGCCTGCCTTGGACTACTCGGCCGAATCGAGGTATCGCAACCCTCCTGTCTTCACATATAGCGTGCAACCGGAATCTGGCGATGGTGCGTGCTTGGCGCCCTCGGGGAATCTGAGCCAGCTACCGGCCCCGTGCTGGCCCAACTCATTGCTGAGGACGCCGTCGATAACGAATATCTCAGCACCACCGCTATACTTGGATTCACTCGGCGCCGCACCTGTGGCCCAGCGTTCCATCCGCATCGTGTCCGTATAACCCGCCTGCTCATACAGCACCTTGGTCTCGACACCGGGAGTCGAGGTCGGCTCCCATGACAATGTATCGGTCTGAACGGCCACATGCTGGCGTTCGCGACCCGGCAACTGCCGGAGCTTAACGAAGAGCACGCAACCGTCTTCGGAAAACGGGGCGTGGCGAAATCCTTCGGGATTCAACAGATAGGTACCTGCGGGCCAGTCCCCGTGTTCGTCTGAGAAGACGCCTTCGAGAACGAGGATTTCCTCGCCATCGGGATGATCGTGGGCTGGGAACGTGGAACCCGGTTCGTAACGAACGACTGAAGTGACCTGGCCAGACTCCGGTGGGCCGACGAGATGAATTCGCTTTCGCCATACAGTGCGACTTGGGCTCGGAGCCCAAGGTATCGAAGCAGTATCAACACATACCTTTATTGTCAGATCACCGTTGAGTGATTCGTGCATTTGATTCTCCTACGATCACGGTTGATCATCTCTGATCACTCTCATTTAACGCCGAATGTGCACCGTGACCCTTTCCCACCGACAGAAAAAAGCGTTGAGTCCACTGTAATCGGCGAATGGTTTGTCAAGCAACCGTCCCCGCCATAGCCATTTGAAACAGCGTACGCATCGATGATGCTTCGCATGTCCCCACCATGAATTCCTGATCTTGCAGATGATCACCAAGGTGATCACAGTTTTGCGACTCCTGGCTGACTCACCGTCTTACCGCTGCGATGCGTTCATTCTCGCTATCGGTGGTAAAGCTTAAACATATTAATCGGTGATCTTAAACTGCTACGTAGTCACTTCAAAGGACCCGCTTACCGGAAGCAAATATTGCGGCCCGCTGCAATGCACTTATGATTCTTCCTGACCGATAGCCGTATGTTGCAGCGTACCAGCCGGCATCGGTTCTTTCGTTCTAACCAACGGCGGCTCTCGGAGTATGGAGCAGAAGATCAACCGCGCCGCCATGAACGTCTGCTTTAGAGGGTATCGGGAGCAGACCTTCAGTCTTATTGCATCGCAATAGTAAATCTCAATTCGACCGAAGTTAAAGGCCGCGAGTTCACTTCGGATGCTTTTTCGCCGTATCGATTAAGCTGCTACCAACATCCATTGCCGCCTCGATATGAACGCAGGAGGCACTTGCATCACGGAACTTCATAAGTTTCTCAATCTGGTGTTCGACTTCACCAATATCCGAGCGATTTTTAAGTCGTTCATTTTCGTATGTGCGTTTTTTACCCATCATAGTAGCCTCCAAACCGAAATTGGGAGTTTATCCTTACGATCCTGTCTCACCATAGCATGAAAGAAAGTTTGGTGCCTTGACTGGCTCGTGCGCTCCAAACTTAATCACAAACCCGCGCTGGTAGAAGTGTGTCCCAACCATCGACAACTCGGTAGGGTCGAGGACTGGCGCGGTAACCCACTAGGTGTACCCTTGTCTGTATCCGGAGTTTCCCCCTTCGTGCCCGGGTAGAGTACACCGTGATCCCGT
>Ga0209456_10001471_pt1 | contig 11466 bp, 7 predicted proteins | sample COG_11_FD_184755 | JGI IMG/M metagenome (GOLD analysis project Ga0209456, IMG submission 184755) | Pelagic marine sediment microbial communities from the LTER site Helgoland, North Sea, for post-phytoplankton bloom and carbon turnover... | ecosystem: Environmental > Aquatic > Marine > Neritic...
GTGGCGCAGTCATCGAAAGCGCGACATCAGTGTTCGGCAAACAACTCCCCGATTTCACGTGTATCGATATTTCGAAGTCGGCGATCCAGTCACTCCTACAAAGATATCCGAACGCCCATGGGATCGTCGCAGATGTTAGCAGCATTCCGCTGCAATCGGCGCAATATGATGTCGTCACCAGCCAGTTCGGCATTGAGTACGCCGGTCTGGATGCGATTGATGAAGCAATGCGACTGGCGTCGCCGCACGGGCAGCTTGCTATGCTGATTCATCACCGCCATGGTGGAATATACAGGCAATGCGCCGCCAGTGCCGATGCAATCAGACAGGTGACGGCGGCCAATGTCACCCCGCTTGCGATAGCCATGTTCGATGAAGGGCTCAAGGTGGTCCGCGGCGCGGATCAAAGCAAGTATAAAGCCGCCGCCAGGAAATTCGCTCCTGCGGTTCGCGCGATGGAGTCGGTTATGAAGCAATATGGCACCGGTGTCGCGGACGGCACGATCTTGAGGCTTTACCGGGACATTCGCACGATTCACGAGCGCATGCAGAACTACGATCCGGCTGAATTGCTGGAATGGCTTCGACGCATGCAGACGGAAATCGAAGCATATGCGGGGCGCATGCAATCGATGTGCGAGTCCGCGATCGATGCCCGCGCTTTTGAGGGTCTATGCCGGCGGGTCGAAGTCGGTGGCTTTGAGTTTGCACGGCGTGACGCACTTGTGGTTCCCGATCGTGGCGAACCCCTGGCGTGGGTACTTCTAGCGACTCGATCCTGAGCGTCTCAGCCTCAATGGAAGTCGCTTATGTCGGCCACATGGCGCTCGTAGTTCTTCCAGCGCCCGCTCGAACGCGCATACAGCGATTCGCGTACTTGCCACACGCTTGCCGTCTTGACCAGCGCAGCCGCATCCTGGAATTGCAGACACCTGTCATCCCACGGCAGTCCCAGGAAACCAAGTAATGCGCGCAGTATTGATTCCGGATCACTGACGAGCTCGTCATAGTCGGCAACAAACAGCCTATCGCCCAATATCGCCTGCCAGTGCGCCATCAGGCGTTCGTGCTGTTCGTGGTAGTGCGCGATGTCGCCAAGATCAGTCGCGTAGCCCAATCCACGCAGGCGCGTAAAGTACACCGACAGGCAGTTGTCCAGTCGATTACGCTTCGTATATACGATCCGCGATGACGGGAACATCGCCGCGATTAATCCGAGGTGCAGAAAATTGTCGGGCCGCTTGTCCGTTACATGTGTCGCGCCGGGGAATAACTCCTGCAGTTTTGACACATACTCCCCGGCCACCATGCTGAGCTCATCCGTCGAAATATCGCGTACTCTGTCTGGGTATGGCGAGAACCAGCGCTTGATTAGCCAGGGAAGATAGTCGAATTCTCCGGCGGTTTTTATCGACGGGTGCCCGGCGAGTATCTGTTCGATTAGTGTCGAGCCGGATCGAAACATCCCACACACGAAAATCGGTGATGCGTCGAAGGAGGTCGTTGCATGATTTAGCCACGATTCATCGAAAAGCGACATCACGCCACTGATGCCTCGTTCCGTGGCCGCACGGTCCCAGCGCACGTTGTGCGACTTGGCGAGCTCATTGCCGGAGCGAAAGGCATCGAATGCCTCGTCATAGCGACCGAGATCGTCGTAGACCTTGCCAAGGGCAAAGTACAGCCCTTCTCTCCCCTCGGGGTCATTGCTTGCGCTATCAATGCCACGCACGAGCTCATCGACAATGCCGTCGTTTTCGGCGGTGACCCGAGTCGCGTACGCAATTCGCGAAAGCGACTCCCAGTGCTGGGGCTGGAACGACAGTATCTGACGATAAAGCTCAAGTGCCCGGCCCTTGTCACCTCGCTCTTCGTGCAGTCCCGCGAGATTGAAGAGCGCCGGAACGTAGCGTGCATCGATAGCGACCGCTTTCTCGTAAATCTCCTGGGCTTTGTCGGGTTCCCGCATCGCAGAGTAAAGCACGCCGAGATTCGAATAGACTTCCTCGACGCCACTTATGCCGAGTCGAATCGACTCCATGTACTCGGATTCCGCCTCTCCGTAACGCATCGCATTCTTACAGACTAGAGCGAGATTGAAATGCGCGTCTGGCGAGTCCGGATGGCGAGCCAGGAATCGGCGATACTGCTCGATCGCGGCGTCCGGCTGACCGCCTTGCTCAAGCAGATTGACCAGGCGCACGTAATAGGAGAGCTCATCCGGCGCCTCTTCGGTGAGTGCGCTCAGCGTCTCTATCGCCTGATCGAGGCGCCTCGATTGGAGATACAGTTCAGCCAGCGCAAGCAGCACGGCCTCGCGGTGCTCGCCCGGCGTGGCAATCTCGCTATACGCCTGCTCGGCTTCAGGTAGGCGGCCCTGGGCATGCAACTGCTGCGCGCGCTGGAATGCCTGCATGATCTGTCGTGATACGTTCACGACTTCTTCGGCACAACGTCGAATGCGACGGTCATCCTCGGCTCGTCTGACTCGAACGGTATCGTGCCGTGCCACATGTACGACGGAAAGAGCACGAGTCGTCCGGCCGTCGGCTGAATGATCCGACTCGCTTCGCCTGCGGCGCCCAGGTCGATGTCGGGCTCGCCGAACTTGATGCCGCCGCCGTGTGCGTCGGAGTCCGAGACCTCCTTGGGCACGTTTACATAGTAGGCAGAGCTGATCCAACCTAAGGGATGGGTGTGCATGGTATGGAAACCACATCGCGCCAGGCGAACGGACCAGGACGCGGAGAAGTCGAAACCGCGCGTCCGGCGCGAGAATAACGGATGCCGCGGACTCATCGGGAAAGAAGCTATATATTCCCTGATGCATTCTCTCAGGCTAGCCACCAAGTGACGAATCTCGGGGTCGCCGAGTTGGAACAGATCGCCGTAGGTCTGACTACCCCCACGCAGAGTCTGTTCGGGCGGATGGCGTTTACCGATATGCATGCGGTCGAGCACGGATTTCAGACGCTCATTGAATTCTCCGCCAGTGGAGTACCCCTCGGGCACGGGTAACTCGAACGACTGGACCAGGTTTTCGTAGTCGTTCAGGAACGCATCCCGCTCGTCACCCATCAGGCGCCAGCACAGGCCCAGGTACGCAAGCGCGCGCTGGTCCATCGGGATCTTCTGGGCCGCCGATTCGGCGTGCACCAGCGCCTCGTCGGGACGCTGACATGCAAGTAGGGCACGCGCGTAGCTGACCTGGTGATTAGGCACCGAGTCCTCCATCGCGACGGCTGATTCGTGCACCTTGAGCGCCTCGTCCCAGCGTCCCTGACCTTCGAGACTGTAAGCAAGCAGGCTCGTCAACTCGCTGGACTCGGGCGTATGCGAGAGCCCTTCTTCGAGAACCCTAGCTGCCTCCTCGAACGCGTCCTGCTGGGTTAGTGCGATTGCCCAAGCCTGGCGCAATTCGATCGCAGACTGGTCCAGCTTTAGCGCCTCTTCATACGAATTCAGATACTCATCGGAGAGTTCTTGTTGCCACAACAGGGAATTCAGGTTGCGGTGACTCTCGATACGACCGGGATCGAGTTCTATCGCTTTGCGATAAGCGTCGATCGCGCCGAAGACGTCTCTCCTGTCAATCCTCGCGTTGCCGAGGTTGTGCTGCAATTCGCCGATGTTTAATCCAAGCGATAGTGCTTTCTCGTAATGATCAATCGCCTCGTCGGCTCGCATCATCATGCGCTTGCATAGACCGATGTTGTGATGTGCCGCTGCATAGTCCGGATTCAGTTCGAGCGCCTTCTCGTAGGAACGTATTGCCTCTTCGTAATCGGACTCGTTCCTGTGAGTATTGCCCAAACCCAACCACATTTCCGGGTCATCCGGCTGAATCTCGAGGCCCCGGCGGAGCGCTTCGCGCGCGAGGTCAAACTGTTCGAGCTTCAGATAGCAAACGCCCATGTTCCGGAACGCTTCGGCGTAGTTCGGATATAGCTCCAGCGCGCGAATATAGCACTCGACGGCATCGCCCAGCCGCCCGTATTTCAAGTAGGCGTTCCCCAGGTTGTTGAAAACCTCGGGCTGATCGGGAAACATCCGCAGAGATTCCCTCATCAACGTGATTGCAGCCGGGTAGTCCCCACGATTCGAGTGCAACAGGCCAAGCAGTTGCAGGGCCGTCGGGTTCCCCGGGTCGTCAGCGAGGAAGCGACGGTAGATATTGAAGGCACGATCCAGCTCCCCCGCCTGGTGAGCATCATAAGCCTGCCGTAGTAATCGGGGTAACTTGGAATTTTTGTCAGCGGCTGCTGGGTCGTACTGCATGGAGTGGTATGAGCAATAACGAAATGGCGGGCTGCAAGAGCCCGCCATCCGTCTTGCTAGGTCTGGATTCGCCGATTATAAGGCGATGTTAACGCCGACGAACCAATAGCGGCCAAGCGCATCATAGCTTCCCGGGAACGTGTTGCCGTTACTGAAACTCGCGTTATTGATAAGGCCATTGAATGGCGGCTCCTCGTCAGCGACATTGTTCAGACCGAAGCTAATGGTCGTCGTCGTATCCCACAACTCCGTCGTATAAATGCCTGAGAGGTCGAAGTAGTCCTGCGAATCTGCCGTGTAGCGATCCTGCCCGAACTCATCGACGTCCCCGACGTGACGCCAACCCAGGGTAAAGCCCAGATCCCAGGGTGTCGACCACGTAGTGTAGAACGTGTGCTTGTACTCCGGCCGCGGACGACCGCAGTTACCGCCCCAGGTACCCTTGCACTCATCGACAGGGCCTCCCGGGATGGGCTGCTGTTCGAAGCTGTCGAGAATCGAGCCGCGATAATTGAAGTCCAGGTCGTGCCCGTCCGCGACCGCCCAGGGGTATGTGACTGATATGTCGTAGCCTTTGACCTCGAAGAAACCGATATTCAGGTCCGTCGAGACAACGAACGCGTTGTCCTGGATCCACAGATTGCCGTTGGGACCGCGCTGGATCAGGTCACAAAAGGTTGCATCGCCCGTTGCTGCACACTGATTAATCGTGAATTCCTCACCCAAACCGCCTGCGATAGCGTCGTCCACTTCGATATCCCAGTAGTCAAAGCTGATCGTGAGGCCTTCGAAGATCCCGCCGGACGGCGTCCAGACGGCGCCAATCGTCGTGGAATCCGACGTCTCGACGTCTAACTGAGGGTTGCCACCGAAAATAGCATTGTACTGACCCGCCGGACTCGCCGGGACCGTGCCGTACTGCGCTGCGCTAACACCCGTGTTAGCACACTCCGCCTGGCTCAGGACCGGTGTTGCGCCGGCACAGGGGTCGTTACCTGCCCATAAGCCGATATTCGTCGGCTGGAACAGTTCACGGATATTCGGCGCGCGAACTGCACGCGAAAAGCCGCCACGTACCATGATGTCCTCGACCGGCGTCCATTCACCACCGTAGTTATAAGTATCGGTCGTGCCGCCCAGGTCATAGTCGGAGTAGCGATAGCGCAGATCCAACGACAACGACTCGAAGCCCGTACGACCCTCGACAAGGGGTATCTTAACTTCAGTGAAGAATTCGGTGACATCATTTGTGCCAATAACGCCCGGCGTCGGGCCACCCTGGCCTGCGCCATCGCCGGTCGTGAATCCCTGATCAGGATTGAATTCGAAGGTATCTTCGCGATATTCGAAACCGAGCACGACCTTTACGCCATCGTCCGCAGTCGGAAGCGCCACGCCGGCATCCGTCAAGTCACCAGTCACGAAGGCAACATACTGATCCTGCTCCAGGTCGGCCTTCGCGAACAGCGGCAGCGTGATGTAGTTGAGCGCCGCAGGGGTTACGCCGTCTGTCTGGTAGATGTTCCAGGGCACGCAACTCGAATCGACACCGCTGAGCGCAGTCCGGCAGACCGGAGTGCCCGTGCCATCGTCGACGACATCAATGGCGCGCGCAATGCGCGTGATCGACAGGTCGTTCTGGTAGACCTGGCTGTAGCGCAAGCGGCTGAAGTTACCGGAGACATCCCACGTCCAGTTGTCACCAATATCACCCCGGAATCCGAGCAGGCCACGCCAATTTGTGTGACGCAGGTCATCGAAACGCGGTCCGCCCTCGACGTTGCGCCGTCCGATGTAAAAAGGAGCGGTTTGTGCCGCCGATCCGTCAGCGTTCGTGCTCGTATCAGTGCAACCAAGGGTGCCGAGCTGCTGCGCCGACAGCAAAACATTGTCACACGAAATCGAGCTCGTACGGAAGAAGTTACCGGACGGAGCAATCTGCGCCGTCGTGCGGTCGTCCATGTACATGATTTCCGTGTAAGCCTCGATACCCGGGCTAACCTCGTAATGGCCAAACACGCCAGCGGTTATGCGCTCATCCGGCCGTTGGAAGTAGTTCAGCGGACCGTAGTTGTAATACGAATAATCCCACGGAATGAACTGGTCACCCTCAACGGTGAAATAGTCGACACCGTTAAACGGCGAGAACAGCCCGGTCGGGATCGTCGCAGAGCCGGCGCAGGTCTCGCCAACACCGCCGCTGCTCAACGCGCACGCGCTGTAGTCACGGTCGCCGTGTTGTACCGCGTTGATATCGCGGTATCCGAGATAGGCAGTCACGTTGCCGCGGCCGTCGCCGGAATTGACGCCCATGATCATCGTGATGTCGATAGCCTCACCGTCTGTGGGGCTACCGGGTGCCTGTTCGTAGCCGTTCTGGTTCAGCAGGTCCTCCATGAACCCGCTGTCATTGTCATGATAGTAACCCGAGTACTGGTAATCGAGCTCGAAACCTTCGTAGTCGTCCTTCATGACGAAGTTCACGACACCAGCGACAGCGTCCGCTCCGTATACCGACGATGCACCGCCCGTCAGGATCTCGATTCGCTCTACGAGGTTGCCCGGTATCTGGTTAATGTCCGGCGCGAGGGCGAATGGATCTCCGAAGCCCATGCGGTGACCGTTGGTCAGCACCAGTGTGCGATCGCTGCCGAGCCCTCGAAGGTCTAGCGTTGCCGTGCCTGTCGAACCGTTAGAATCATTGGCGGTGAACTCCGGAACCATCTGTGGCAAGTCGTTGACCAGGTTTTCGACTCGAGTAATACCAGTCTTGACAATTTCATCAGCGTTTACTGTTGTCACGGGACTGGACGACAACAGGTTGGCGTCCATCGCGATGCGTGATCCCGTCGTAATGATCTCTTCAAGGACCTCTTCGCGCTGGTCCTGACCAAAAACCGGCCCGCTGGCCGCGACAGACGCAATAGCAGTGCCGTATAGCGCCCGTCGCACCGCTAGAGACAGTGGTTGTGTTCTCGACATGTGCTTCTCCCCTTCGCCTAATGTTCTTTGAAAGCTCTTGCAAACGTTGCGCTATTGATACAAACGCACCCCTAGCGGGCAAATATGCCACCAAATAGATACATTTACAATACGCAATTGGCCCAGATACAATAAGCAATAGGCGCAGATACAATACGCGATAGCCGCAGAGCGTGTTGCGAAATTGCAACAACGCTTAGAATCCGCTAACTAGAATCGGTTAATAGGCCACAAAATGGGCGGGAGCCCACAGCATGCCGTTTTATTCCACTTTGGAATATGTCTCCGGGAGCGGGCCCAGTTCTGCCTTGAGCGGTTCCAGCCAAGGTTCGAAATGACGCCAATGATCGATGCCTTTCCGGTTGATCGGCTCGCGAACCTGCTCGGCACTCGCCGTGTTAACCGCGCGCTTATTTTCGTAAAAGCGCACGCATGTATCTTCGAAAGGCAGTCCGCAGTACTCGAGCAACCGCCGTATCCCGTGCTCGGTATCCGCCACCAGGGATTCGTAGGTAACCCGGTGCACCCGGCCGGGCAGGACGTCGTCCCAATGCGCCATCAGGGCGACATAACTGCGATAATACTTGCCGATAGTCTCCAAGCTATAACTGAAATTCTGCGCTCCTGCGAAATGCTCCTTGAATAGTGAGAAGCCGCAAGCCATCGGGTGTCTCCGGACGTCGATGATGCGTGCATTCGGCAATATCAGGTGGATCAGACCTATGTGCGCGTAATTGTTCGGCATTTTGTCGACGAACGATGCTCTACCCAGTTTGCGGTGCGGCCGTGTCTTGTCAAGATAAGCTTCGCCAAGCTGACACAATGTATCCTGGTCCAGTGTGGCGAGAACCTCTGGGTATCGTTCTGTACCGGAGTCCCTCTGCCACTGGTCAAGGGACTTCGCAATAGCGCCAATGTAGGGAAGCTCCATCGTCCCTTCAACTGCGGAATGGCTCGCCAGAATCTGTTCGACGAGCGTCGATCCGGCACGCGGCAGGCCCAGCACGAATATCGGATCGGCCGCATTCGCCCCGAGCCCCTGTCGTTCTGCAAAGAACTCTTTGCTTAGCAGCTGTTTCGAACGCCGGATGTGATCGACGAGTTCGCCGTAGTTGTACGGTTTCCTTTCGAGTCGCAGACGGTTGCCCTCGGCATAATGCTGAAACGACTCTTCGAATTGCTGTCGGTCCTCCAGGGCCTTGCCGGCAGCGAAGTGCATATTAATTCGATCCGACGGTTGTAGCTCGGACATCTGCAGGTGCCTTTCAAGAGACGCGAGTTCGGCATCCGGGAGCTTGCGAATCTTCAGATTCGCCATGCTCCAGTATGGCTCCCCGAATGACGGACGCAACTCGATTGCCTTACTGTATGCCGCGATACACTCATCGCGGCGCCCGACCGATTTCAGCATATGGCCGAGGCTGGTCCAGACTTCGGGCTGGTTTGGATCTTCGTCCAGCAACGCCTCGCAGGTACCGATTGATTCCTCGTGCTCCAGGAGCCGGACGAGGACAGCGGCGCGCAGCTTGCGAACGGCGGGGTTGCTGGGATCAACGGCGAGCAGCTGGTCGATCTCCGGCAGCGCCTCTTCGGCCATGTTCTGATGCAACATCACAACGGCGCGATTGTGACGAGCAAGAGTAAAGCTGGGCGCGAGCTCTACGCAATCGCTCAACAAGACATAGGCCTCCGGCAAATTGCCGTAACGCTCAGCGATGTCGGCAAGCATGCAAAGCGCCACGACGTCCACTGGATGGCTTTCGACATGACTACGCAGCAGGCGCTCGGCATCTTCAATGCAATCTTCCCGTAGCAAGTCCCTGGCCTGGCGCAGCAATGGATCTTGCGCCGAATGCTGGACATACTCCGCGAATGCCTGATCGGCCCCCTGCCTGTCTCCGGATTCGATCAACAGGTCCGCCAAAACATACCAAGCGTCGCTGAAATCGACCTTCGCCTCAACCGCTCGGCGTACCGCCTGTATGGCTCCCGCCATATCTTGCGATTCCCGCAACGCGATTCCCAGTTGCAGATGCGGCAGCGGCGCTTCCGGTACGTTCTGGCACACTGGCCGCAGTGCCCGGACCGCCCCGGCTGCATCACCAGTCAGGCGTCTGGCTATGCCTTGAAAAAGTCCCGCCATTGGGTTGCCGGGAAATTCCTGCAGGATGTCGGCCGCCGCCGCATCAGCAGCCGCGGGATCTGTCTGTAGTAATTGCTCGACGTTTGCTAGCCGCGCTTGCAGTGCAGCAGCGCCATGAGTGTCTTGCGACTGATTCCGCATCAACCCACCGTGGAATCCTTGCGGCCCTGCAAGTACTTACGTTTTTCGAGCAGGTGGGTCCAGTTGTCCATGGAAAACGTGTGGGCGTAGATGCCGGACAACGTGCCATCCAGGTGCAACTCTCGTAGCGTGTCTGCATCCAGGTCCTTGAGTTTCGCCAGGTCGACGGCGACGTATGTGCCAATTGATTGCTCCTCTCCGTCATCGGGAGTGAACTTGGCCTGCTGCCCCGAAAGCAGCCCGAGGTCAGCCAGTTTGTCGCAGAACAAACTCGAAGCCTGTCGATACGAGCTAAACTGTGCGCAGAAATCGACATGGTCCTTGATCGGTTTCGTAAGCTTTCCCTCCTCGAATATCGGTTGTTTGCCACCCTCGCTGATCGAAGGTGCGGCGCGGTCGACCACGACGGCGAACTGATCCTCCGGCCGAGGTGCGAGTGCGAACGGGTAGCATCGAAGGTAACCAGGCAAATACGTGCCCTTTTCCCACTGGCCGCTGTCGTCGACGAAAAGGTTGACACTCTCAATCACCCCGACGATCGCCAGTAGCGTCGGATTCTCGAGGTCCGAGAAGACAATCGGATAATGGCGCTGTGCGGACATCAGCTCGACCGCCGCAATCGGGATTGCATTGACGTTCCGGGCAAATTCGAACGGACGTTCAGCCGGATCGAGACCAAGTCCGCCGTGCTCCTCGACGTTCAATAACTCCGGCTGCTGGTAAAGGAACATCCGCTTGTCGGATTCGATCTGTGTAGGACTCGCCTGTTGCTGCGCCATTCTTCTCTCTGGTGTTTAACGGGAATGCGGACCGGGTATGTTACAGCCAGCTTTGGTCAATGAGAATCATTAATATAGACTATCGTCCCCCAACAACCGGTAACACCGATGCACTATCGCAAATCCATATTTGTATTTATCGCTGTTTTCAGTCATTTGCTCGTGACAGCTTCAGCCGAGGGGCTCCCCGATGAGCTTGTCGCGTGTCGCGCGCTCGATGGAGATGCCGAGCGCCTGGCTTGCTACGACGGCCTCGCTGATCGGCATTATGGTCAGCGGGTCTCCGAAACAAGTGCACTTGGGTCAAATGCTGCTGCTGCCCCAGCGGCAGCCGTGGAGAACCAGCAGGTCTCCGAAACAAGTGCCCCGGCGTCGAATGCTGCTGCTGCCCCGGCGCCAGCCGTGGAGAACTTGTCGCAAGAAGATGTTTTTGGCTTGAGTGGCGATGAGATCAGGGAAGCTTATGGTATCGCCGAGGACACGCAAGATTCAAATGAACTCACTGCGACGATTACCGACATACAGTCTGCTGCCCATGGCCGCGTCATAGTGTCGCTGCACAACGGCCAGGTTTGGCGACAAAAAAGTTCGTCGGCTCTGAAGATTAAAGTCGGCGACCGTGTCGTCATCAAGAAGGGCGCCCTGAGCTCCTTCAAGATGAAAAAGGAAGGGTCCAGTGTGATGATGCGCGTAAGCCGCGAGCGATAACAACAGAGAAAACGTATATCCGTTTCTCACTGTATCAGCGAGACGACAAGCATAGTGCGATTTGAAGAGTGCGCGGTAATGTCTGGTGTGCTGAAAGTTCCTATCGCAGTGACTACAGCGGGTCGCAACTCATGATTTCATGTACATTGTGGTGATGCACGAGAACGAGAAGATCTGCGCTCTGGCTCTCCATGGTGGTGCGGGCGCCGTTGCCGGACGCGATTACGCCGTCACCGAAAAACACCTGCGTGAGCCGGTTACCGAGTGCGAGTCGTGGCTGCGCAAGGGGACGAGCGCACTCGATGTGGTCGAACATGCCGTCAACGAACTCGAGACTTGTGGCCTGTACGTCGCGGGCCGCGGTTCGGCGCCGAACAGCGCCGGGCACATGGAGCTCGATGCATCGATCATGGACGGCCGGTCTCGAGAAGCCGG
>Ga0209456_10001472_pt1 | contig 11462 bp, 7 predicted proteins | sample COG_11_FD_184755 | JGI IMG/M metagenome (GOLD analysis project Ga0209456, IMG submission 184755) | Pelagic marine sediment microbial communities from the LTER site Helgoland, North Sea, for post-phytoplankton bloom and carbon turnover... | ecosystem: Environmental > Aquatic > Marine > Neritic...
TCGACGGGCAGCCATGAGGCCGCCGCGTTCCATCCCGCGGTTGCGGCCCATATCGCGGTTGCGCCCCATCTCGCGCTCGCGCCCCATCGAGCAGGTCCGTCCCGTTGCGCTCGTGGTCGCGGTCGCTCTGGTGGTCGGCGCGTCGGGCTGCGGCGAAGCCATCTTCGTGCCGGGTGACCTGCCGGGGATCATGCGAGTGGTGGCCGGCATTCCCGACTCACCGGGAGCAACCGTGGACCCGCGCGCCACGGCGACGCAGCTCAACCAACCGGCCGGGCTGGTGCTGGCTGACGACGGAACGCTGTACATCGCCGACCGGGAGAATGGACGCGTCCTTTCCGTCAGCTCCTCGGGAGCGCTGGCCGTGGTGTTCACCGGAGTCGGCTGTCCCCGAGAGCCGTGTCTGAGCGAGCCGTCGGGGCTGGCGCTCGATGGCGCGGGCGGTCTTCTGATCACCGATGTGGAGCCATCCCAACCCCCCGCCGCCAACGGACCGCGCGTCTGGCGCGTCGACCTCGCGAACGGACAGGGCGAAGTGATCGCCGGCACCGGCGTGAGCGGGGTGGCCGTACCTGGCACGCCCGCGCTTCAAGCCGACCTCGGCGAGCCGGACGGCATCGTCGTCGCGCCGGATGGACGAATCATCTTCGCGGAACGTCGCAACAACCGGGTGCTGGCGATCGCCAACAACGGGACCATCCGGGTGATCGCGGGAACCGGAACGCTCGGCTTCAGCGGCGACGGGGGGCCCGCGGTGGACGCAGAGCTCAACTTCCCGGCCGGGCTCGCGCTGTCCGGCGGCGTGCTCTACATCGCGGATGCCGGAAACGACCGCGTGCGCGCCGTGAACCTGGGAGCCGGCACGATCACCACGGTGGCGGGAAGCGGCGTGCGTTCCTTCGGCGGCGACAACGGACCCGCACTCGGCGCGGCGTTCAACCTTCCTGAGGATGTCTCGGTTTCAGCGGACGGCGGGACCCTCTACATCGCGGACACGGGAAACCACCGGGTCCGGGAGGTGAACCTCGTCACCGGCACCATCACGACGTTCGCGGGGACCGGCGATACCGAGTTCAACGGCGACCTCCGCGACGCCGGTGACTCGTCCCTGGCCCGCCCGCGCGGCGTGGCCAGCTCACCCGGCTTCGATCTCCTCTTCGTCGCGGACACAGACCACCACATCGCACGCAGAACGCCCACCCGGTTCTAGAGCTCGAACACCTGTCCCCGCTCCGGCACCTCCACCTTCCCGTACCCGTCCCCGCGCAGCGCCTCGGCGAGGGAGAACGCGCTCTCCTCTTCCCCGTGGACCAGAAACACGCGGCGGACCTGGCCGGCCTGGCGTACGCGGCCCGCCCAGCTCCGTAGCTCGTCCCGGTCGGCGTGGGCGCTGTAGCCGGGCGCGGTGGTGACACTGGCGTTCACGTCGAACGGGTCGCCCAGGATGTTGACCGGGCTCACCCCCTCCTGGAGACGACGCCCCAGGGTGTGCTCCGCCTGGTAGCTGACCAGCAGAATGGCTGTAGCGGGGTTCTCGATGTTGTTGCGCAGATGATGGACGATCCGGCCACCCTCGCACATGCCCGAGCCGGCGATGATCACGGCCGGACCCTTCAGGTCGTTCAGCTCCTTTGAGCGTTCGGCGCTGCGAATGTACTGGAGCCCGGGGAAGCAGAGCGGGTCGTTGTCGTCTTCGGTTTCCAGTGCGTGCCGGGCTTCGGCGTTGTAGGCCTCCGGGTGGAGTCGGAACACTTCGGTCGCACTGATCGCGAGCGGACTGTCCACGAACACGTTTATGGACGGGAGTTTTCCTTCTTCATGAAGCTGGTTGAGGCGGTATACGACCTCCTGCGTGCGTCCGAGCGCGAACGCGGGGACGAGCATCTTGCCGCCGCGATCGATCACGGTCGTCACCGCCTCGAGCAGGTGCTCCTTCGCGTGTCCCGATGACTCGTGCAGCCTGTCGCCATAGGTGCTCTCCATGATGAGGTAGTCGGCGTGGTCGGCGATCTGCGGGTCGCGGAGGATCGGGAGACCTTTACGGCCGACGTCTCCACTGAACAGGATACGGAGTCGCTTCCCGTCCTCTTCCACATCGATGACCACGATGGCGGAGCCGAGGATATGCCCCGCGTCGTGAAAGCGAACGGTCACGCCGGGAATCGGACTGAAGGAATGGTCGTAGTCCACGGAGTGAAAGCGCTTCATCGTACGCGTCACATCCTCGGTCGTGTATAGCGGCTCGAACGGCTTCTTGTTCTGCTTGCGCCGCTTCCTGTTCACGTAGCGGAGGTTGTACGACTGCAGCTTGGCCGAGTCGAGCAGCATGTTCGTACACAGGTCGCGCGTCGCGGACGTGGCATAGATGCTGCCTTCGAAACCCCGCTTGACCAGGGTGGGCAGATTACCGCTGTGGTCCAGATGGGCATGGGAGAGAACCACCGCATCGACGTCACGGGCCTTGAAGGGGAGGTCCCGGTTACGCTCGAAGGCCTTCTTGCGGCTCCCCTGATATAATCCGCATTCCAGCAAGATCTTACGTCCGCTTATCTCAAGCAGATGCATCGATCCGGTGACGGTTCTCGCCGCGCCCCAAAACTGGACCTTCATCTCGCCTCCCGTATCGGTTCCAACGAATCAGCGCTCCAGATTATCCAAGCAGACGACGATGGGCCAACGTCGGGTCGAGATCGGCCGCCACTCCGAGCCATACCAGGAGCTTCAGATGAACGACACAGGACGATCCGTCGCGCGGCGGATTCTGCTCAGCGGGACCGCGGTCGCGGTCGCCTCCCTCATGATCGCGGCACCGGCCGCGGGACAGGAGAACCACAGCCTGCCCGGAAGCTCCGTCGCCATCTGGAATCTGGCCGGCGAAGTGACCGTGGTCGGTGGCTCCGGTTCCGAGGTGACCGTACAGGTCACACGGGGTGGCGCCGATGCCGGCCAGCTTCAGATCCAGAAGGGCCCCATGGATATGTGGGACCACGACTGGCAGACCCTTCGTGTCGTCTACCCTTCGGACGAGATCGTGTACGGCGAATTGAACGGCGGCTCGCAGACCACGGTTCGAGTCGGTGACGACGGTACCTTCTACGGCCGGCGCGACAAGAGCGGCGACAAGGTCACGATCAAGGGATCCGGCGGCGGCCTGGATGCGCACGCCGACATGAGGATCTCCGTGCCGCGCGGCAAGACGATCCGGGTGGCCCTGGCCGCGGGCAGCGTCGACGTCTCCAACGTGGACGGTGACATCAACATCGACGTCGGCAGCGCCGAGATCACGTCACGTGACACGAAGGGCGAGCTGAGCCTGGACACCGGCTCGGGGCGTATCAGCGTCCGCAATGCCGAGGGCGACGTAAGCCTCGACACGGGATCGGGCGAGGTAGAGGTTTCGGGGGTCGATGGTACCGAGTTGTCAGTCGACACAGGCTCAGGCTCGGTGACCGGCGGCAGCGTTTCGGTGCAGGAGCTGAGCGTGGACACGGGCTCCGGCAAAGTGGCATTGACCCAAGTGCGCGCGCGTGACATCTCGGTCGATACGGGAAGCGGCAGCGTAACCCTGGAGCTGCTCACCGACGTGCGCGAGATGTCGATCGACACGGGCTCGGGAGGCGTCACGATCACCGTCCCGAGCGACTTCGGCGCCGAACTCGAGATCGAGACCGGCAGCGGTGGCGTGGACGTAAATCTGGGGCAGATCTCAGGCGTGAAGACGGAGCGCGGCTACTTCCGCGGCGTGGTCGGCAACGGCAACGGCGAGGTCACAATCGAGACCGGATCCGGGGGCGTGAAGATCTCGCGCGGCTGATACTCCCGCTCACAATACGGGCTCCCGTCCCGGAGTCCGCAGAAGCCAGCCTCCGCCCGGGCGGGGCTGGCTTTTCTGCCGTCCGGACGCCGCAAGAATCGGATTGCTTCTGCCATCGCTCCTGCGTACGGTACGACCGTACACTCGACGAAAGGGACGACGATGGTCATGGACGCGAATCTCCAGCTCCTGCGCGACTACGAGCGGGTGGAGCAGGCAATCACATACATCGACGAGCAGTTCCCTCGCCAGCCGAGCCTGGCCGAGGTGGCCGCGAGCGTCGATCTCTCCGAGTACCACTTCCAACGCCTGTTCAGTCGCTGGGTCGGGATCAGCCCCAAGCGTTTCCAACAGTTCCTGTCGAAGGAACACGCGAAAGAGACGCTCGCACGGTCGCGCAGCATCCTCGAGGCGACGTACGGCGCGGGCCTCTCCAGCCCCAGCCGCCTGCACGACCTCATGGTCAGCTGCGAGGCCGTCACTCCGGGAGAGTATCGCTCGGGCGGCGCGGGCCTGGAGGTCGGGTACGGCTTTCACGCCACGCCGTTCGGTGAGTGCCTGGTCGCGGAGACTTCGCGGGGCATTTGCTGGATGTCGTTCGTACAGCATGGCGATCGCGCCCGCGAGGTCGAACATCTGAAGAAGAGCTGGCCCCACGCGAGCCTGGCGGAGGATCCGGGCGCCGCGGCGGAAGCCGTCGCCCGCGCTTTTCAACTGGAGAGCACGCCCGAGAGCGGCGAGATCCGACTCGTCCTGCGCGGCACCAACTTTCAGATCAAGGTGTGGGAGGCGTTGCTGGCCATCCCACCGGGCTTCATGGTCGCGTACGAAGACGTGGCCGAGCGCATTGGCCGTCCCACGTCCAGCCGGGCGGTCGGCAACGCGGTCGGCAGCAATCCGATCTCCTTCCTCATTCCGTGTCACCGGGTGATTCGCAAAGTCGGGACGTTCGGGAACTACGGCGGCGGGCGTGAGCGGAAGAAAGCGATCCTGGCCTGGGAGTCGATCAAGAGTTCGGCGTTCGGGACCCTATCCGAACGGGATACCGACTGGTCGGAGTCGCGCCCCGATTCCGGGGTGGGCAACCGTCAGCTCGATCTGCCGGAGCCGGTCGCCGCGCTTTAGACGACCGGTCGCCAGGGTGTAGTCTTCTTCTGGCGTCGCATCATAGAGCTGGCGATACTGGGAGGGGTGAATACCCCGACAGGTATGAACAGGCTTCGCTTCGGCGCCGCCACCATCCTGAGCCTCCACATGCTCGGCCTGGCGCCAAACGCCCTCGCGCAGGATGTCGAGCCGCGTTTCATTCGCAACGCCCCGGCCGGCTCACACGCGCTGGGGCTTGCCTACTCCTTCTCCAACGGCGCCGTCCTGCTCAACAAGACGGTCCCGGTCGAGAATCTGGACGGCAACATTCACTCCTTCAACGCGGTCTACGCGGGCTTCTTCGACTTCTGGGGCATGTCCGGCCGACTGGATGGAGTCGTTCAGTTCGCCACCGGGGAATGGGACGCGTTGCTGGTGGGCCAGGACACAACGACGCGGCGGACGGGCCTGGGCGACCCGCTTCTTCGCGTCGCCCTGTTCTTCGTGGGGGCGCCGGCGCTTTCGGTGGCGGAGTTTCGGGACTACCGAGCGAGCACGGTGGTCGGAGCGGCCTTCCGGGTCCGGATTCCTCTCGGGCAGTACAGCGGCGAGCGGGTCATCAATCTGGGTACGAACCGCTGGAGCTTCAGCCCTCGAGTCGGCGTGTCACAGTCGCTGGGCCACCACTGGACCGTCGAGGGGTACACGAGTGCCTGGTTCTTCACGGCGAACAACGACTTCTTCGGCGGGACCACGCAAACACAGAAGCCGATCCTCAGCCTCCAGCTGCACCTCGAGTACTCGTTCCCGTCGGGCATCTGGATCGCAGCTTCGACCCGGCAGGTGTGGGGAGGCGAGACCAGCGTGAACGGAGTGAGCCGCGACGACTCGCAGGACAACAATCGTATCGGCCTGACCCTCAACCTGCCGATATCCCGGCACAACGTCCTGCGGTTCTCGCTGACGACGGGAATCCGGACGTCGGTCGGAAACGACTACACATCCCTTTACGCGACCTGGCTGTACGGTTGGGCGCCTCGCTGAATGCGCCGACGGGCTAGATTGCTAGACCGGGGACGCGACGGCCGGTGGAACAGGTCGCGGACGACTCGATCGGAGAACGAGTAATGCAGGCCAAAACGAACAGCTGGACGCGGAGCCTTCGGCAGGTCCCCCGATCTGCGTGGATCGCCGTCGTCGCGGTGGGCGGACTCGTCGTCCTGTACGGAGCCGTCTACTCTGTCGCCAACCAGCAGCTCGCCCGACTGCTCCCAGGAACGATCGCCCAGTTCGTGGGCGGGCACGATGCCGCCAGGTACGAAGTGAGCGTTGGCAGCGTACGCCTCACACCGGATCTGCGGGGAGTGACCGTCAACGATCTCAGGGTCAGCCTGCGACCGGCGGCGTCCGGCGAGATCGCAGAGCCGGCGCTGGTGAGGGCAGCCAACCTGGGATCGCTGCGTGTGGTCGGCCTGCGGCTCATGCCGCTCCTTCGCGGGCAGGGGATCTTCGTCACCTCCATCGACATCGACGGTCCCCGCTTCGAGCTCGATTTCACGGCGGCCGCGAGCGCTGACACGACCGTTTCCACCGAGATCGACACCTCGGAGCCAAGCTCTACCTCGAGCGCATCACTGCCGCCGACGGCCGGACTCGAGCAGCTCACCATTCGGGACGGGTCGATCGATATCACGCGCCTGACCGAGCGGGGCGTACTGGGCTCGTTCCTGCACGGTCTCGAGCTGGAGCTCACCGACATCCGGGTCGACACCGTCACGCTCGCGAACCCCGCTCGCGCCCTGGCCAACTCCTCTGTGACGGTCGCCTTCGACTCGGTTTTCCATGTGATGGACGACAGTCTGTATTCCCTGGCCATCACCGGCGTCCGGGCAGACAGTCGGGACTCCGTCGTGGAGGTCGGTCGAGTCGAGCTCATGCCCACGCTTGAGGCCGGACCGTTCTTCGCGCGCCAGACCCAGCGGGCAGACCGCCTGACCATTCGCGCGGGCCCCATCCGCGTTGGCGGTCTGGACTTCGCCGATTACGTGCGAGAGGACTCCGTCGCCGTCCGGATCATCGAGGTCGATTCGCTCGACCTCCATTCGTACAGCGACATCAAGCTGGACTGGGGGCCGCGGGCGCGCCCCTGCCGCTACCACATGGACTTCGAATCCATCCCGGTTCCCTTCCGCATCGATTCAATCCGGGTCAACGATGCCTTCATCCGCTACTCAGAGCTGGCCAAGGGATCGGTGCGCCCGGGCGAGCTGACGCTCGAGGAAATGAACGGCGTCATCACCAACCTGACCAACGATCCGGGCCGGATGACCCGTGAGACGCCGCTGGTCGTCGAGGCGACCGCGAAGCTGTTCGGAAGCGGCAGGATGAATGCGAAGCTGTCGTATCCGCTGCTCAGTAAGACCCTCGACTTCGACATCGAGGCGTCACTCGGGCCGATGGGCCTGCAGGTGGCCAACCGCTTCGCAACCAACGTGGCCGGGGTGGACGTGAAGCAGGGTCGGCTCGACAGTCTGTGGATCGGAACCCGGACGCGAAGCGGAAAGGCGCAGGGCCGAGTCTACATGCGGTACAGAGACCTGGACTTCCGACTCATCGACAGGAATACGGGGGAACAGCAGGTCCAGCACTCCGTATTGGGCTTCGTCGGCAACCTGGTCGTCCGCAAGAACAATCCCGCCAAGCCGGGCGACAAGCCCAAGGATGGAACGATCGACTACACCTGCGGAAAGGACGACATCGCCTTCTTCGAGTTCTTCGTCCATTCGCTGGCGAACGGCCTCAAACGCATCGTGCTCTAACCGCCCGGTCCGTGGGTCGTCTCCGCGCTAGAACACGCCCGCGCCGAACTGGATCACGTAGCTGAAGTTGCTAATGTTCGGGAACCCCTTGTTCCGGATCCCGAAGCTCAGCCCCCAGAACTCGGTCAGCCACAGCAGCGGCTTGATGCCCGACGTGCCGAGGTTCACCCGAAACTTCAGCCCTGTCTCGAGGACGAAGAACGCCTTGGTGCGCGTAGTTCCCGGTGCGGGATTCACCGGACAGCCGCTTGGAAGCGTGGTCAAATCGGGCGGCAGCTCGATGTCCAGCCCAAGATTGATGTCCGCGCAATCCGCCACGTCCCACTCGACGCCGGCTGCGAAGTAGCTGTCGATCCAGCGTGAGGCCGATGGCGTGTACATGAGCTGCCAGCCGATGTCGCGCAGATCCTTGTCCTTGAAGTAGAGCCGCCACACGATCCAGCCGCCGGTGAACGGGTCCTCCAGGTTCTTCACGATGAAGAACGGGAAGGCGAAGGTGAACCCGAGGTCGCCGTCGTACCGGAGCTGGATGCTGATCGAGTTGATGGCCGTGCCCTGGTCAACCCAATTCTCGAAGCCCTCCGCGCTCTTCCGCTCATCCATCTCGGGCCAGCCTGGCACGTACTTGTCCTTCATGAACTTGTGGAGGTGCTTGTCAAATGCGCCCAGCTCCGGCGAGGGGAGGGGACGCAGCTCGTATCGCACGAAGTTGGTGCCGATGTCCAGGCGCTCGAAGCGTGCTTCTTCGAGTAGCGGGCTGTCGTCGGGCAGCGGCGGCCACACTCGGTACAACCGCGTGCGCGGTTTTGTCATATAGGATTGGTAGCCACCGGCGAACACGAACCCGGTCGCGATCACGTCGCGCACGCCCCAGGCGTCGTTGACCCGGACGTTCACGTCGTAGCCGGGGCTGAAGAAGCCATCGCCGTTCTTGTCGGTGGACAGCGCGTGCTTCCCTTCCTCCACGAACAGATGCATGGGAAAGCTGGTCCACTCGTCCACGTCGAGGACATTCCAGAACCACTTGATCCCGTGCGCCTTGCCCGTCACCCGGGTCACGAACGCGATGTACATCTTCTCGTCGCAGCGAAGATTGGTGCGCTCCTGCATCCAATTGCCGTCACTTCGGACGACGGCGAGCTTGAACTCCGATGCCTCCAGGTCGTGGTCGTGGGCGCCGAGGCCCGCCTCGGCGTGGAAGTAGGCGTAGTAGCCGAGCCGAACCAGGACCGCGTTCTGCAGATCGATCACGGAGGCGTTCATGTCCAGCGTGTCGCGCGTGATCGCCGTTTCCTCGGCCCCCGGGAAGGTGACGACTTCTTCGAGCTGGTAGTAGACAACGGGGTTGTCGAGAGCCTGGTCCTCGAACGGCAGGGCCTCGGGCATGCGGATATCCGCCCCCCGCGTTCGCCCGAGCAGCGGCTCGTCCGGTGAGAACCAGTAGACAGGTGCAACGTAGGAGGCGAGCTGCTCGAAGCTCATGTACCGCTGCGGGCCGTAGTACACGACACCCGGAATCGAGCTGTAGTCGCACGCCGCGGCGCTGTCGGCGCCGATGCGCTCCTGTTGGAGGATCTGGGCGTGGGCCGGAAGCGGAACCGAAAGAACGAGAAGCGACACCAGCAGAAGCGCGTTCCTGCTAGATCGAGAGGCGTCCACGAGGTTTCCCCTTGAAACGTGAGTTGCAGATGATTGCGTCGGCGATCAGCGTCTCACGGAAGCTACAGATGGCTGCGCTCGAACGCACTATCCGAGTCGCGGCGTGCGGCCTCAGAAGCTGAGCTTGTTGGTGAACTGGAGGCGGTTGGCGATTCGTATCGGGAGTAGAGAAGCAGCCTGGTCACAACAAGACCACGACCAGCAAACCAACGGTCGCGGTGACCAGTAGAAGCAGCACGGTACCGGTGACGAGCCACCGGGGCTCCTTGATGCCTTCTTCGTGCAACTTCGTAGTGACGTCGTGTACCGTCCCGAAACCCAGGAGGGCGAGGCCGGCGCCCCCCATGATCAACAGACTGCCGAGGGCCGGTGCCACCCAGGCGGGCTGGACATCCGGCAGCAGCTTCGCGACAGCGATCCCGAAGCCGATGAATGACAGAACCGTGCGGATGAGGGCGGCAAAGGTCCGTTCCTTGGCGAGCCGTGTTCTCTCGTGCGCCCAGTCGGTCCGCTTGTCGACTCCAGACGCCTGATCGTTCCAGGTCGGTCCGTTCACGCTCATGTGCGCATCCTTTCTCGGTTTGGGCTGGGCCTACATGAGGCCGTCGGAGTAGATGTACAGCCGCCAGTCGTTACCTCCGCGAACCGCGTGACCGAAGTCGATGCGGAAGATCCCGTCCAACGCCGAAACCCCGAGGCCGACGCCGATCTTCGTGTCGGCCCCGAAATCGTTACGGGAGCCCGCCCAGCCAAAATCCCCGAAGGCCATCACTCGGAACGCCGGGAGGCTGTTGCCGAGCTCGAGGCGGCCGAACCAGTACGCGTTGCCTGCCGGATCGCCGACATCGAACCCGCGCAGCGTATATGGGCCGCCCAGGAAGTAGAGGCGCTGAGTCGGAACTTCGCCACCCGTCGTGCCGGCGCTGACCTCGAGCGCGCCCCGAATGGTGCCGAACAAGGACTGCATGTAGGCGACCTGCGCCGCCAGTCGCCAGTACTCGAAGGTTCCGGTCGCCGCCTCGCCCCACACGGACGGCAGCAGGACGCCGTCCGTGGATCCCACCCCATACTGCAGGTCGATGCGGCCGCTGGCCCCGATCAGGTTGGCCTTGTCCGCTTCGATGTTGGAGTTGAGCGTGTCACCCCAGAGGTCGGGAATCGAGATGTTCGTCCCCTTCTCCGCCGCGTACTGGTACTCGCCGAACAGCCGCCAGCCGAGCGTCGTCCGTCCACGATTCGTGACGCCTTCGACAGTCATCCCGGCGGCCCGGTAATACTGCCCGTTGTCGTAGCCGAGGAAGAAGGTGTTGAGCGTGTTGCCGAAGGTGAGCGGATTGCCCCAGTCCGCGGCGGACATGAGGTCGTGGTAGCCGGACGCCTTCACGACCGAGCGGCCCATCTCCTGGCGGATCTCGAAGACCCCGAGGGGCTTGAGGTCGGCGATCCCCAGGCGGCCAGTGAGGGAGACGCCGGAGTAACCCCAGGTCGGAATCTCGAGCCGGGCTCCGATACTCAGCGCCTCGATGCGGTTGTAGCGCACGAGGTCCGGAATGCCCGGGCGGATGAACCGCACTCGACCCGGCTCGGGCGGCGGCAACACGATCTTCCCGAGATCGGTGCGCAACTCGGCCAGCTCGTCGTCCTTGAAGGCGAGCGGCTCCCGGTCGTAGGAAGGGGGTGGCAGCTCGGGCGAGCTGGCCAGAGAATCGTCCGGCGGCGTAATGACGATCACGCTGTCCGGCGGCAGGCCGTCGGGGCACTCGTCTTCCCCCTCGATCTCCTCCTCCAGCACCTCCCCCGCGTCGTTTCGCTGGTTGCGCCACTGTCTGCGGCGCTCCCGGCGCTCCTCTTGGCTCCGGCAATCGAGCGTGACCACGCGGGTCCAACCCTCAGGCAGCTCGCCAAGCAGGTCGATGTCGCTCTCCTGGTTGATCGCGTAGTCGCTCACCGACCACTCGAGCGTTACTGGAGCCGCGATCGCGTCCCCCCGCATCTTGAGCTGCCCCTCGAAGCCCATGCGGTTGGGGAGCCACCACTGCAGCTCCTGGAGCCCGTAGTCGATAGTCATGTAGTCGATCGTCACG
>Ga0209456_10001473_pt1 | contig 11460 bp, 8 predicted proteins | sample COG_11_FD_184755 | JGI IMG/M metagenome (GOLD analysis project Ga0209456, IMG submission 184755) | Pelagic marine sediment microbial communities from the LTER site Helgoland, North Sea, for post-phytoplankton bloom and carbon turnover... | ecosystem: Environmental > Aquatic > Marine > Neritic...
TGAGGCCTGCCAGGGGATCAGTCGCGCCTCTCGCACTCAGCAGGGTCTCTACGTGCGCATGTTCTCGCTGCCGCGCGGCGGTCAACGCGGTCCAACCACGTCTATTCTCCGCGTTTATGGCTGCGCCATGATCCAGTAATATCAGAACGACTGCCGCGTCGCCCTTTATCGCAGCGATAATCAATGGTGCATTACCACTGCCGTCGATTTCGTTTACGCTCGCCCCCGCCGCAAGCAACGAGCGAACGATATCCTCGTTGCTTCCTCTGACGGCCTGGTGCAGCGGCTTTTCGCCACGTGGCCCGCCAACACTGACGTCAGCACCCGCCTCGATAAGCTTGGCCACAATGTTCTCATGATTGGCCTCGATGGCCTCCAGTAACGGGCTAAGGCCGTTGTCATCCGACACATCCACCGGAACACCCAAGGCCACCAGTGTTGAGACCATTTCTTCATCATTTCGCCGCACGGCTCGATGCATTGCGGCGATCTGCTCTTCCGGCGTCGCGGCGCTCAGACTTTCCTGCCCCGATATGCCCAATGCCTCCACCCGGTCCGTCGCCAGCGGATGCCCCTGTGAAGCGGCTTTTTCATACCAACTCAGCGCATCGACGCGATTTGGCAGCGTGCCGGAACTACCCTCCAACATTTGGCCGAGGCTGTATTGGGCTCGTTGGTCGCCACCCGCGGCCGCCTTGCTCATGAGCTCAATGGCTTTATCCAGGTCTTTGTCTACCCCGCGGCCTGAACGATAAAGCGACGCGAGCTGATACTGCGCCTCGACATTCCCGTTCGCAGCATATCCGGCATAAATTACTGCGGCAGCCTCGAAATTTCTGACTCTAATCTCCTTTCTCGCATCCTCCAGAGATCCGAATGATTCCGCGCGCGAGAGGCTGACAGCGAGCAATAGGAAAACAGGCAGAAATTTACCGTGCATCATGCAGTCCCAAACTTCTTTTCCACGATAACGCCAAGCTCTTCGAGCAGCGGCGTTGGCAATACACCGCCCGCACTAATGATGACAGCATCGTTTTCGATGGTACGCTCCCGGCCTTCATGTTCTATTGTCACGTGAGCGTCATCAATTTTCTGGACATTCGATGTCAATAGCACGGTCAGTTGGCCCGCCGCCTCCGCGGCTGATATTTTTTCTCGATTCAACGGCTTCGCCCGACTGAAGGCGCCGGACCGGTACGATAGGGTCACGGTAGCGGAAGGCTCTTGGGAAAGCACCCATGCAGCCTCGAGGGCGCTGTCGCCGCCACCAACAACGAGGACCCGCATTCCAGTGTATTGCTCGGGATCGATCAATCGATACATGACCTTCGGCAGGCTCTCGCCCGGCACACCGAGCTTGCGCGGCGTACCGCGTCGTCCGATCGTCAACAACAGGTTTCGTGTGTAATACTCCTGCTTGTTGGTTTTAATATTGAAGCCGCCGTCATCCCGACGCACCGACTCCATCCGCTCTTTGTATCTGATACGAAGCTCACCCTTGCGCTCAGCCTGCTTCAGAAAATCGATCAATTTTTCTTTCGTCGTCTGACGAAAGTACATCTTCCCGACCAACGGCAGGTTTGCCGGCGCCGTCATCACCAATTTACCGCGAGGATAGTGCGCCACCGTACCGCCCAACTCCTCCTGCTCGATAGTCTCGAAACGCAAGCCCTCCTTTTTCGCCGCCAATGACGCAGCGAAGCCCGCCGGCCCGGCGCCGACAATCACCAAATCCAGGTCGGCCCCGTTCTTCTTGCCAACACCGGATTTCTTGATGTTTCGGACCGCCTGCTGGCCTTGCTCGATGGCATTGCGAATCAAACCCATTCCGCCAAGTTCACCGGCAATATAGATGCCGGAGACGTTTGTTTCGAACGTCGGCTTTACAGCCGGAATATCTATGCCGCGGTTTTCGGTACCAAACACCAATTTGATTGCACCATGCGGACACGCAGTGAGGCACGCGCCGTGGCCGATGCATTCGGTTGGACTAATCAGAACCGCCTTGCTATGAACCAGCCCGATGACTTTGTGCAAGGGCATCTCCGGGCATGCAGCAATGCAAGACCCGCAACCGGTGCATTTAACCGGATCAATAAGGGGATGCAGGGACGCGGGCTCTGTCATCCCTTGCTCTATCGATTCCCTGTGGATGGCAACACTTTCGTGATGGCGTGCCCTGTGCTGACGCACGTAGGCAGCCAGGATCAACACCATCGGCGAGAAGTAAATTAAATTAGTCCCGATATCAGCCAACGCTCAATATCCTTATCAGATGCTCACAACACAACCTGAAGCGCGCTATTTTCTTCCGAATACCGTGACGCTTGTGTGACACATTTCACATTCATTTCGCTGATTCGCGGCACACTAGGTTGCACCCGGCGAGTTGACTTATTGCAGACGGTATTCAGTGCGAACCAGTCGCCAAAAAGCCGACAATATTTTGCGTATTTATGAGAAATATGCACAATAGCGCTTATGTGTGCAAGCTTTTGTCGCATATGGAATTACCGTAACGCCTGCGCCTGGTTCGCGCAATTGGTGTTTCAGTAATTCGATCGGGCGGTTGCCTGGCTCGGTTGATAAAACAATGCAGGTCTAATTTGGAGGGCCGCGGATAAATGGCTAGCGCTTCGGCACAGACGCGGACGTCGGCATCGATCGATCGATCCAGAAGTTTTCGACCCCGAGTACCTCGAATTTTTCGCGGCAGGAACGGGGCGCTATTGGGTTATTGCTTCGCGGCTTTGGTCATCTATGTCGGATGGCTCGGTCGCGAGCAACGCAATATCAGCGCGGAAGAAGGCGTTGGCTATTGGCTTGGAATCGTCGGCGCATCGTTGATGGCGTTATTATTTTTCTATGCGCTCAGGAAACGATACCGGTGGCTGAGATTCATGGGCACGACGAAAGCCTGGTTTCGTTTCCATATGATCGGCGGGATTATTGGCCCGATACTTATCTTGTACCACAGCAATTTCCAGCTCGGCTCCCTGAACTCCAGGGTCGCGCTCTACTGCACCTTGCTCGTAGCCGGCAGCGGCATCGTGGGAAGGTACCTGTACGCGCAAATCCACCAGGGACTCTATGGGCATAAATCCAACCTCCAGGAAATCACCAAGAACATACAAGAATCGACGGCGAAATTGTCTGGACGAAATCCGCTGGTCGACGATCTCCGGGAACACCTCGTATACATTGATCAGCAGGTACTCGAACCCCCTCATACGTTAATGGAGAGCGCTTTGCGTCCCTTTGTCGTCGCCTGGCGGACGCGATGGGCCTATGTGAATCTGCGTTGGAAGTTGCGCAAAAGACTGATTGCCCGTGCAATGGTATCGCCGGCCGTCGCGAAACATAGAAAGGGCCTGGAGACCACGACGCAAAAGTATATCCGGCAACACCTGAAACAGGTGCGAAAAGTCGCTCAATTCGATTTCTACGAGCGCCTGTTTTCGTTCTGGCACATCGCTCATGTTCCGTTCTTCTTCATGCTGATCATTTCGGCGGTGGTTCATATCCTGGCAGTCCACATGTATTAGCCGGATTCCAGCGATGAAGAAAATTCTCCGATTAGTCTTCTTTTTGATTTTCGTCACTATGCAAGGCCAAATCAGCGCCAGCTTTGCCGTCAATATCGAGACGCTGGTCATGCCTGGTCCGGTTGCGGAGGACCACGCCGAGTTCGAAGAGAATTGCAACGATTGCCATGCCAGTTTTTCCAAGGAGTTGCAGCGCAATAGATGCCTCGCTTGCCACGATCACAAAAATATAGCTGATGACATTGATAAGCGTCAGGGTTTCCACGGTAAGTTCGCGCCGGCTCGCGAATCCGATTGCTCAAATTGCCATGCCGAGCATTTGGGACGTGGGGCAGACATCGTGGGCCTGAATGAACAGACCTTCAATCACGAATTTACAGAATTTGCCCTGGAGGGGGCGCATCAGTCGCTGACGTGTATCAGCTGCCACGAAGAGGACAAGAGGCACGGGGAGACGGAAACCCAGTGTATCGCCTGCCATGAAAGTGACGACGTCCACAAGGGTGGCCTGGGGGACGAATGCGAGACCTGCCATCAAGCGACGATCTGGGCCGAGGCGGCATTTGATCACGAGAAGGAAACGGAATACCCGTTAACGGGCGCCCATGCGGATCTGGCCTGCAACCGTTGCCATATCAATGAGAAGTACGAGGAAACGGCGACCGATTGCTACTCGTGCCATCGTATCGATGACGTTCATTCCGGCCAAAACGGGACCGAGTGCGACGCCTGTCATGTTACCCGTTCATGGGATAAGCCAAGTTTCGATCATGCACGAGAAACGGAATTTGCCTTGCTAGGACGGCATAGCGAGATTGTCTGCGCCGGCTGTCATCGGGCAAATAAGTTCGAGGAGCCTTTAGACAAGGAATGCGCCGCCTGTCACAAGGAAGATGATCAACACCTGGGCAAGAACGGTGATAAATGCGGCGATTGCCACCAGCCGGAAAGCTGGGCCGAGGTCAAATTTGATCATGCCGAGGAAACGGAGTTTCCGTTGCTTGGGGCTCATGCGGACCAGCGATGCGGCGCCTGTCACAAGGGCCCCGTGCATGACGTTGAGCTTAACAAGGACTGCTACGGCTGCCATGCGGCTGATGATGTGCACGCCGGAGAGCAAGGCGAACAATGCAATGACTGTCACGCTGAACAGTCATGGACTGCCGGCGTCAAGTTTGATCACGACCTGACAAATTTTCCACTCGTCGGCCTGCATGCGGTCGTTCCGTGCGAAGCGTGTCATTTGACGGAGGAGTTTCAGAAAGCGCCCGGTACTTGTCGCGATTGCCATTCGGATGAAAATTCCCATAGGGGCGGATTGGGGCCAGACTGCAATACCTGCCATAACCCGAACGGATGGCACCTGTGGGAATTCGATCACGACACCCAGACGAGCTTCACGCTGGACGGCAAACACGTTGGACTCGAGTGTGTTGCCTGCCACAGGACTCCGGTAAAAAGCGAGATCAAGCTTTCGACCGCGTGTGGTGTTTGCCACCGCGTTGACGACATTCACAACGGCCAATTCGGCCAAGATTGCGGGCGTTGCCATGCAACGGAATCATTTTCTACAGTCGGGAGCATCCGATGAGAAAAGGTATTTACCAACGTACAGGTAGAGTCAGTCTCGTATTGAAATCGTCGCTGCTTACCCTCCTCCTTGTTGCCCCGTTTGTCGTCAATGCACAATCCGGCTTCACGTCAAATTTTGATCATTTCACCACCGGCTTTCCGCTTGAAGGCACACACAGGACTGTGAGCTGCGAGAGCTGTCACGTTGCAGGAGTGTTCAAAGGGACGCCGAGGCGATGCGCCACCTGCCATTCCCGCGGCGGTTTTGTTAAGGCCACGCCACTGCCGCTCAATCACATTACAAGCACCGCTCAGTGCCAGGACTGTCATACCGAATCGACCTGGGCCCCTGTCAGGACCGTGGATCACACGCAAGTCGTTGGAAGTTGCTCCAGTTGCCACGATGGCCGGACAGCCACCGGCAAACCCGCCTCCAATCATCCTATTACCACACAACAATGCGACACGTGCCATCGCTCGACGGGCTGGTTTCCGGCATTTTTCAATCATCAAGACGTCACGGGTAGTTGCGTCGGCTGCCATAACGGTGTTGAGGCCACAGGCAAGGGCACCGGCCACATCAATACCACCAATATTTGCGAGGACTGCCACAACACCAGTCGCTGGAACCCCGTTATTCGTGTTGATCATTTGCAGGTCCTGGGGAGCTGCTCCGTTTGCCATGATGGCAACATCGCGACGGGTAAGAGCCAGAACCATATTCAGACCAATGGGCTGTGTGACGATTGCCATACAACGAACGCTTGGGTACCCGCCGTCTTTGATCACAGCGGTGTCCAGGCGGGGACCTGTACAAGCTGCCACAACGGCATGATTGCCACCGGCAAGGATCAGGGCCACGTTCAGACGAATGCACAGTGTGACGACTGCCACACGACGAATGCATGGATACCCGCCAATTTCGATCACAACGCTGTGACGGGTTCTTGTTCGACTTGCCACAACGGCATACAGGCAACAGGAAAAGGTAATGGTCATTTCATCACGCCCCTCGAGTGCGATTATTGCCACGAGACTGATTTCTGGACTCCGCTTATGTTCGCGCATGCCTCACCCGGCTACCCGGGCGACCATCGCAACGCACTGGCCTGCACCGATTGCCATGGTGGCAATTCGGCCGCTGTGACCTGGCCGTTCCCCGCCTACCAGCCCGACTGCGCGGCCTGTCACGCCGGGGACTACCAAGAGGGTCCACATAATAAGACTGAGACTCCGGAAACCAAGTACATGGTCGCCGAATTGAGGGACTGTTCCGGTGCCTGTCATATCTACACCGATTCGTCACTGACGACTATCGAGGAGTCACGGCCCGGGCCGGAACACCGGGTGAGCGATGGCGGTTTCTAGACACTTTTCCAGGAGTTGTATTCATCGCGCCGGTCAATTACTTGGCGTACTGGGCACCATTCTGAGCTGCGCACATGCGTTGGCTGATAACGGTCAGCGTCTGGATCGAATCCTGATCTCTAAAAGCTCTCAGACCGCAATCGTGGATATTCGCTTTAACTGCCAGTTGCGTTATATCGATCATTTTCCGCTCACTGATTCGGACCGTGCCCAAATCAATTTCACTCGTCTCGATCGGTGCGGCCTGGAATCGATCGGCTCATACCTCCGGGAAACCCGGCGGCCTGCCGGGCGAGCTCTCGCGGGAATTATCGATATTGAATATGGTGACCGAAACGGTGACGAGGGGCTGCTGCTGATTCGCTTTAATTACCCGGTGCGTTTCTCCGTGCGACAAACCGGGGACTTGCGAACCGTGAGGGTGCTGGTCGATTTGCCGGAATCAGTGGCCGAAGAAAGCGATCCAGTACCCTCGACTTCGATATTAGGCGTCCCACCGGTGATACGAGAGTCGACTAGCAATCCTGCGTTAGCCAGGCCGATAACTCCGGAGCGTCTCGAGCGCGCCGAAATAATGGCTGCAAGAAGGCTGGCGGAACAGGAACGCAAGCAAGCCGCGAGACCGGCACCAGGCAACTATTCCGTCAATCTCGAGTCCGTTCTCGAAATCTTTGATGCGAACTCGGTATCCGAGGTCAAGATTCCGACGCTAAAAGAAGTCTATACGACACAGGTCGTTATCGACGGCAAGACCTGGTACAGGCTTCGCATGGGATTCTTCGATTCCGAGGACGCGGCGAACCGCGCGCTGGTCGAGAACCGGGACAGATTCCCCAATGCTTGGATAGTTAAGGTTTCCGATGCTGAGCGCGATGCCGCACAGGACGATCCGTTGGCAAGTGGATTGTCGTCAGACCCGACTCGTGGGATGGCGCTGGCCACCGCAGCAGCTGCGAGCGTCACGATCCAGGAATTAGAGGCCTTGCCCCCCGCCGCGATCGTTGCTCAACCTGAACCGGTTCAGAGAGGCACGCAGCCGTCGCCATCGGCGCAGCGCACGCTAAGCGACGAAAAAATTGCCGCGTTGATGACCGAGGCGTCGGACGATATCGTGGCTCAACACTACAGCCACGCAATACAGATCTATACCAAGGTTCTTCGAGAACCGCCGCACGTCTATTCGGCCGAGGCACTGGAACTTCTCGGGCTCGCCAGGGAGCGGAATGCCCAGTTTGCACACGCGATCGCGGAGTATCGCCACTATCTTGAACTCTATCCCGAGGCAGAAAGCGCGGATCGGGTCCGACAGCGCCTGGCGGGACTGACGACGGCCCGTGAGACCCCGAAATCCGGACTGCGCTCGGCAAAACGCAATGATGAGTCGAGTCGCTGGCAGGTCTATGGCGGAGCAGCACAGTACTATCGTCGCGATTCGATTACGTTTGACGGTCAAGAAGAGATCATCGCTCAATCATCAATCCTGACGGATGTAGACGTTGTTGCCCGTCGGCGTGGCGATCGTTTCGACTTATCATCGCGTGCCACGATGGGCAATTTATACGATCTACTCAGTGAGGACGAAGGGCCGGGAAACAGCACGCGCATCTACCAGCTTTATGCAGATATCGTTGACCAGTATTGGAATGTATCGGGCCGCATGGGACGACAATCGATCCGCCATAGCGGCGTTCTGGGCCGCTTCGACGGCCTCAGTTTGTCTTATCAATTGAAACCGGCAACACGCGTGAACTTCGTGACCGGATATCCGGTGGACTCATCGGGGGATAGTATAAACACCGACCGCTTTTTCTACGGGATGAGCATGGATTTCACGCAGGTATTTGATTTCGTCGATCTCAGTGCTTTCTATAACACCCAGGAAATCGACGGAATCGAGGATCGTCAATCCATCGGCGGCGAAGCTCGCTATTTCGATGAGTATCGCTCGTTGCTTAGCCTGATCGACTATGACATGTCCTTCGGCGAACTCAATGCATTTTCATTGCTGGGCAATTGGTCGTTCGAGAACAACCTCACGTTGAACGCGATGGTCGATTACCGAAATAGCCCCTATCTAACGACCCGCAACGCACTCATCGGGCAGCCGGTCACGACGATAGAGGAACTGCTGCTACTGTATTCGAGGGACGAGATCCAGCAACTCGCAGCCGATCGAACCACCTCGTTCCAGACTTATACGCTCGGAGCCTCATGGCCTTTTACTCCACAATTTCAAGTACTTATGGATGTGACAATGAGCGACTTCGGAGGCACCCCGCAGTCCGGGGGTGTGCCTTCGTTACCTGATTTAGACCCCGAATTCTATTACTCGGTCAGCGCGATAGGCTCTAGTCTCATCGCGGCAGGCGATACGTCGATCTTCACTCTGCGCTACGCCGATGGAAATGCATCGTCGACCATCTCAGCAACTGCCGATACTCGTTACCCGATGACTCGTTATTTCAGGATTAATCCCAGGATTCGCCTCTCCTTGCGCGATATTTATTCAGACGACTCTGACCAATGGATTGTCACCCCGTCCCTCCGACTGCTGTACCGGTTTCGCAGGAATTTCCGCTTCGAATTTGAGGGCGGGGGTGAATGGACCAGCCGCAAGACGAGCGTTACTACCAGCGACACGTCGGCCTACTTCATGTACATGGGTTACCGCGCGGATTTCTAGGGCCGAGCTGACGAGACAAGGATGGCAATGGCTACCAAATCGCTCCCGTCCACCCGATTCCAATTCATGGTCCTTGCTTGCGTGGCCACGCTACTGAGTGCCTGCACCGGCACAAGCCATAATGAAATCGACGTGCGAGAATATCAGGATAGCCGCACCGGCGTCACCATCACCGCCGCCAAACGAGCGATTGTGCTGTATAGCGAGGAACCCCTACTCACGGCCAATACACGGGACTACGTCTCCATGGGCCCCGTCGAAGTCAATCAATCCGGCAACCGATCGTATCTGCTATGGATCGGCATCTGGACGACCATCGATCGACCCGATGTTTCGGAAGACACAGTCCGTAAACGGTTCGATCCGATCTACTTCCTGATTGACGGCGAACCGATGGAATTCAACCGGGTCTCGAGGTCAGACATAGTCGAGGCGCCCTACGAGCCGCCCGCTCCAGGCGCTATAGAGGGCTACTACGCGATCACCCGGGATCAGATCATCAGGTTTGCGAATGCAGCCGACCTCAAAGTTCAAGCGCCAGTTAGCGGCATATCCTCCAAGGATTTCCACTTGTGGCGCATGGATATTGACCCCTTCACGCAATTCGCAGAATTCCTGCAGCTATCTGACAAATAGCGACGAACAGATTCGTTAATGGTTTCAAAAATCAAATTGCATGCGATGACTGCGCTGCACCTGGCCCTGAGGCCATTGGTCGGCATGTTGCTGCGTAGCGGCGTGACCTGGAAGGACGCGGCTGGGACGCTGAAGATGACCTATGTCGAAATTGCCATGGAAAATTATGGGCTACACGGTCGCGCGACGAACGCTTCCCGGGTTGCGATAATGACCGGCTTGTCCCGCCGGGAAGTCGGGCGTATCAAGCACCTTCTCATTGGCAATGGCGAGCTCGAGCCCCTCGAAAAAATGAATAACGCCACTCGCGTACTGACCGGTTGGCACCGTGACCCTGTTTATCAGACGAAATCGGGAAAGCCCAAGCGATTAGAGTTTAAAGGGTCCGCGCCATCTTTCTCTGCATTGGTTCGACAGTACGCGAGCGATATCGCTCCGATCACGATGTTGAGGGAATTGATGCGAGTCAGCGCGGTCTGCGAATCGAAGGATGGCAAGCTCCGTGCTGTACGCAGCTACTATATGTCTTCGCCGTTTGACGAAGAGGCCATCCTCCGTGCCGGCAGCGTATTGGCCGACCTCGGAAATAACCTGCTAAACAACCTGGCCCGGGAATCGGACGACGAAATACCAAGATTTGAAGGGCGCGCAACGAACGGTAAAGTGAAGGCGGTCGACATACCTGAATTTAGGGCCTTCCTTGAATTGGAGGGCCAGAATTTCCTCGAGCGTGTGGATGCCTGGCTCTCGGCACATGAACCGGCGCCTGACGCCAACCGAAAGAGCCGCACTGTCAGGACGGGAGCCGGGGTGTATCAAATTGACGATAGTCACTGATGTCGAAGCCTGAACATGAGAAGAATTGGAAATCCAGCCGCAGACGTCCGTGTGACTCGGGCAGAACCAACGGCAGCGGACCTATCCAGATGAAAGGTATTCAGACAGCTTTTGGTTGGATGTTGCTAGGCAGCGTCCTGGCGCTGCCGGGATGCGATAATGGCGGCGGCATCGTCGCCGGCATCGACCGTGGCGGCGTGACCGGCGGGGCGGTCGGCACGATCACCGGCTTCGGCAGCGTCATCGTCAACGACGTACACTACGACACCGCCCGCGCCGATATCGTCGTCAACGGGAATCCGGCGACCGAGGCGGAGCTCGAGGTGGGCTACGTCGTCGTCGTCAATGCGGACATCCCCGCCGACGGCTCGGCCCCGTCCGCGACGTCGATCCAGTTCAGTCACGACGTCATCGGGCCCATCGCGTCCGTCGACGTGGCACTAGACCAGATGGTCGTCATCGGTCAGACGATTCGTCTCGACGGCGCGACGACCTTCGGCGCCGGGATCCAGCCAGCGTCCGTCGATGGCCTGGTGGCATTGCCAGCGACGCAGGTCGTGCGGGTCAGCGGCCTGCGCGGTGACCGTGGGATAGGCGTCAGACACCACGATAAAGTTATCCGGGTTGCGGTAACCGGGCAGGGTTTCCTCGTTGAGGTTGGGCGCTGCCTGCACATTGTTGTTGACCTGTACCCAGTAGGCGTTGATCTTGCTGTCTTTCAAATCGCGGCCCTGCTTGACCGCGTGAGAACCATTCCAGTCAGGCAATATACCCTCTGGCAGCTTCCACTTTTTCTCGGCAATTTTGCGGTGTTCCGGG
>Ga0209456_10001475_pt1 | contig 11460 bp, 9 predicted proteins | sample COG_11_FD_184755 | JGI IMG/M metagenome (GOLD analysis project Ga0209456, IMG submission 184755) | Pelagic marine sediment microbial communities from the LTER site Helgoland, North Sea, for post-phytoplankton bloom and carbon turnover... | ecosystem: Environmental > Aquatic > Marine > Neritic...
TACTCTGCCTGGTCCCTCCTTCAATCCGATGTCAGGCAGCATACCGGCACCCTGTCCCAGAAACGGAGCAATACCCATGAAAACCCTGATTTCCCTGTCATTGCTGATTTTGGCAGTTATGTTTGCCACGACGGTGGTGGCAAAAGACACGATTTACAAACCCTTTGTAGTTGCATCAAGCGGTTTGGGCATATTAGATGAAAAGACCACATCTACGCGGCGTGCGTTGGAAGATGCCGGTTTCGAAGTATACGGCCAATATTCACCGGTCGAAGGCACCAACATTGTCGTTGTGACCAATGATGAATTGAAGAATATCGCCGCAATGTCAGATAAGGGTGGTTATGCCGCCGGTCAGCGTGTCAGTATTTCCGAGGTGGGTGACACCGTTGAAGTTTCATTTGTAAACCCGCTTTATATCCAATATGGCTATCGCCTCGCAGGGGATATGCAGCCCGTTTACGATGCGCTGGTTGCGAGTCTCGGTAATGTCCGTTCCTGTGGCGCAGGAAAAAAGAAAATGACGGCAAAAAAACTCGGTAAATTTCACTACATGATGGGAATGCCGTATTTTGACGACCCGTTTGAGTTGGGTTCTTTTGGTTCATATGAAGAGGCCGTTGCAGCGGTTGGGGACGGACTGGCAATAGCCGATGATGCACTGACGCAGGTTTACCGAATCGATATTCCCGGCAAACAGCAGACCGTGTTCGGTGTTGGTATGAAAATGACCAGTGAAGACGAGAAGGACATCGACTCTGCATTCCAGATGAGCATAGTTGATTTTGAGGGATGTAAGAAACGTGCCTATTTCCCTTACGAGATACTGGTTGATGGCAAAAATGTCGAGGCTTTACACATGCGTTTTCGCATGGCCGTGCATTTCCCCAACCTGAGCATGGCGGGCAAGCATGGGTTTACCAAGCTGATGAAGGCACCGGGTGCGACCGAAGATGCATTTAAAAACCTGATTGGTACGGAATAGATTTAAATTTAGGTGATTAGTAGAGAGGGCCGGCAATTATTGCTGGCCCCTTCTTCATCCTGACCGGAGTTCAACCATCGGAAACCAGTGGCCCCTGCTGCCCTGACGAAGCATCATCCGGTTTCACAAAAGGTTCAACACTCGGCAATCTGACCAATGGGCATAATCAGAACTCACAAGGCCAAGGTTAAATGGGAACGCACCGGGCGGTACCCCAGTAGTTAAAAGTCGCAGGCTTCCAGCCGGGCAAATACATGGTTTGCATATCATCGGATTTAAAACCGGCTTGCTCAAGCAAGCCTGTAATGGGGCGGTTGAGGTTGCAGCCGCCGGCCAGGCTTTTCCAGACCGGGTTAAACCGGTTTTGCCAGCGGCGAACATTTTCATCCGGTGCCTGGCCATGTTCGCAGAAAATCAGTTTTCCCGATGGTTTCAGAACGCGTCTTACCTCATCAAGTGCTGTCTGAATGTCGGGAATGGTACATATCGTGTAAGTCATCAATACCGAATCGGCACTGTTGTTTTCAAGTGGGATGGATTCGGCACCGGACTGAATATATTCAGCATCCAGATGATGTTCTTGCGCATTCTTCTGTGCAATTGACCACATTTCGGCAGACGGATCCAGGCCCCACAGATGCTTGACATTTTGTGGATCATAAAACGGGATGTTGAGACCGGAGCCTATACCGATTTCCAGCACCCGGCCTTCTGCCAATGGAACGACTTTAGCGCGCTGCCGCATGCTCGGGTTTTGGCCGCATGTGAAATGCACGAGCCTTGGTAGCAGGTATTTATCATAAAAACCCATGCTCGTGAGGGTATCACGCACGTAGCTCCTTTTTCAGCGTGAGCTACATGTGCTTTGAAGGCATGAATCTTTCTGAGCGCCCGTTTTTAATTAAAAATTTATTACCAATCAGAGAAATAGAGCGCTATATTAATTTAGCGTAATATTCACAGACCCAATGTGAACATCGGCAGGAAGGATCAAGGGGATACAGGAGACCGCGAAAATTGCGCGCGTCTTGACACATCAATGGAGTTACAAGATGAACCCGCGAAACTGGCAAATGACTTTTACGAATACATTGGTCGCTTTGGTGCTGACCCTGCTAAGTGGTATCGCTTTTGCATTCCCGGATTACGATGGATGCAAGGATTGCCATGGAGACTTTGAGGATAACAACTATGTATCCAAGTCGGATGGCTCACAATGGAATGAGAGCCTCATGGATGGTCATGAGACCTTCGTAGGTGATACTTGCAATGCCTGTCACAACTCCGTCTCGTTCGGCACGGTTTACCTGAACTCTTCAGTTGACAGTACACTCTCCAAGAGTTGTGTGGGATGTCACGGCCGGCAAGAGGATGTGAATGGCAGCTGTGTTGGCGGCAGTGGAATCCAGGTGGAGTGTGGCGGTGGTGCGGGTTTGCGCAGTATGCATGAAATGAATGTCGGCGCCGGCACTTGTAGCTCCTGTCATTCCGGTGATCCTGCCCCTGTTGGGGAGAACATGAACCCATACAATTTTGGCAAGAGCGGCGTGCAGATGATGAATGCATGTGATGCAGATGGCTCAGAAAGCCGGTACGGCCCAAATGGACTGGATAACGACGGGGATGGCCAAAGAGATGGAAGCGATTCTGACTGTCAACAGGCGGTCAATACGCCGCCAAGTCAACCGGGTACGCTTTCAGCATCCGCGGTGACCACCAGTTCTGCCACGGTCAGTTGGGGAGCTTCCACCGATGCGGAGAATGATACCATTAACTACCAGGTGGACTATCGCCAAAATGGCGTTATGGCATGGAGTAATGGCGGCAGCACAACGAGTACCAGCCGGGCATTGAGTGGTCTCGCTTCCGAACAGTTCTACGATGTCCGGGTAATACCCGATGATGGTACCGAAAATGGTCCGGAACGGCTCGCAACGAACCTGTTCCAGACATCCGCACCTGTCCAGACGAATTGTCTTGATATGGGTGCCCTGGCCTATGACAACTGGACAAAGACAGATGCGGGTGGTTCCGGTAGTTTGCCAGTTGGCGCAGTGAGCTCAGACTATGTGCGCTGCAAAGCCTGCCACGGCTGGGACCACCTCGGGACTGACGGCGGTTATGTCAGGCGCTCACGAAACGCCAATCGCCCCAATGCCGGGGCAGGCGATGCTGATTTGACCAGTCGTAATATCAGCTTGGCGGCCAGGAACAATACGGATGTCACAGCCGATATGGTCTGGCACACCGGAACCGGTCGTTCATTTACAGAGGGTGCAGGTAGCTGGGTGGCACTGGATGATACCCACTCCGCCGCCAACAAGGCCGCACATTCAAATGGTTATACACTCGGGAACCAGCATCCTGACTTTACCAGCGGCGCATTGACACAGGAACAGGTCGGTTGCCTGGTAGAGTTTCTCAATACGCCAAGTGCTGACCCATCTGCGTATTTCAACAAGATCGATCCTGGGCCGAATCCGGTTCTGTATAGCATCGTGAACACAGCGAATGCTTCGGCTGGTGAATCCTACTACAACAGCAACTGTCTCGGTTGCCATGGTGACCCCGCGGGAGCTTCGCCGGTGGGTTCCCCCGAGGGTGGCATCCTTGCCTACCTGGATGGTGATGGCAAGTTCAGTGAGTTTGCCCACAAGGCCCGTTGGGGTATCCCCAATACCACCATGACCCGCGAAGCAATGGGTGTTCCAGATGCAAGCAATGTAGCCGACATGATGTTGTGGCTACAGCAGCTAGGTGGCAGTGGTTTTGTAATCAACCCGGGTCTTAGCGGTAACTGGTGGGGTGGTTTAACACGTTCCGGAGAGGGTTTCCTGATAGATGTTGCAACCAACTTGCTTGGTGACACGATAATTGTCGTTTCGTTTTACACCTATGACAGCATTGGCAATCAGGTTTGGTTAATAGGAAATGCTTCAACCAACAGCAACACGGCGGAAATTGCCCTGCTAATTCCTGAAGGCGCCAAGTGGGGTGCGGACTATAATCCCGATGACAGTGACGAAATACCGTGGGGGACAGGGACTTTCACATTCACTTCCTGCGGGGCAGGGCATATTGTTCTTGTACCGAATGAGGTCATGCTAAACAACGGATTCACAAACCTCGAGTATGACATCAACCGGGATATACTCATACCCGGAATTGAATGTCCAACACCGACTAATTAGGAGCCTGTTCCACTGTAGCCCGGTTTGAGAAAAACCGGGTTGCAGAATCAGGTTTCTCCTTTCCGGCTGGATGGCGCCGGGCATGAAACAGACACAACTGCGCATCCAGTCCGTGCAGGCCTTTTCTTTGGCATCCCGTATTGGCGCACTCAAAATGAATGCGATTGCGCTATGCTTTATTTATGCCCTTTAGCTTGGGTGTGGTCGTGAAAACAAACCGCGACATAAGGTATGACACAAATCGGTTGTGGAGGAGAAGTAATGCAAGTCCATTGTCTTGAAATTGCGACACAGGGGGTCGATGCCAGCGGCGCGAGCTATGCGCTGGTTAACGGCGTGACGTTCATTGAGTTCGACCCCGGACGTGGCCAAACCCGGGATTTTTACACTTATGATTAAGAGTGGTGTGCTAAAACTACCTGGTATTCTGTTTCTAAGTTCGTCAGTGGCGATAGCCCAACAGGTGCAGGAGGGCTTCCTTGCGGATTTTATTTCGGGTAATTATCTTTTGGTAGGTAAATTACCCGACTCCAATAGTACTTTCCATGGGAAGTTGCAGATAGTTTCAACTGATAGCGGAATCGAGGTTCATAGAATCATTTCAGGTAAAACCATTAGCGGATCCGGTGCCATCGAAAAAGCAACTGCTGATGGTGTCGGTGTTCTCCGTATGCGTTTTACGGAGGATGGTACCGAGTTTGAGGAAACATGTATGATTCAAAGCGACCTGGATAATTATGCGAGAATCACCTGCTACCTCTATCAGCCTGGTGTCAGAACAGTTAATCCAGGTCTCGAGGCCCTTTTTATTGATCATAATGATAGTTAATACATGACAAATCGATGAAAAAAGTAATCTCATATCTAATTTTAGTAATCGTTATCCTGGTGTTTCTATGGGCCCAGGGTCCCTTGGGCAATGTGCCTTCCTGGCTGGTGGATTACCAGCTTGCAATAAATTGCATCCTGGTTGCGTCCATGGCAGGGGTTCTTTATTGCATCAGGGCCGTCTATACAAACTACAGTGCCAGAAACACCTGGGAAAAAAGATGGGAGCTGTGGTATTACCTGCGCCCGTTGGCAAGTGCCATTGCCGGTTTGGTTGCTTTCATATTTCTAAAGGCCGGTATTGCGGTTCTTGAAGCATCTCAAACTGGCGAAGCAGGTATGTATGGTTACATGGCATTTGCCTTCATCGCCGGCTATAACGTTGATCGGTTCCTCAGGAAAATTGAAGACCTGGCCAAATCAAAATTCGGGGTTGAGCAGTCGGGCTCTTATAGAACAGGTAAAAAAGATGGGGAAGGCAGCAGCAGCTAAGATTTTAAATAACCGCGTTACAACACTCTTCTCAGCAGTGCGCGCCCGATGAAACGAGCCTTGTTGCCTATCGTAAAACGCTCCAGGTTGGTCTTGACGATACCCTTCGTGAAGCGGGTGCGTTTGGAGTAGTCAATTTTCACATCCACGATTACCGGCCTGTTCTGGGCTGCAATCTCAAGTGCTCTCCTGATAGCCGCTTCACAGGCTGAATCATCTGCAATTTCGATAAATTCGCAGCCGGTTGCCTGGGCAACCCCCTTGATCTTGACATCGTGCAAAACGGTACAGGTTTTACGGTTGTAAGGAATCTCCTGGGCCTGGGATATCTGTGACAGTTCACCATCATTAAATACGAAGAAGATACCGCCAAGCTTCTGTGAGGCGGCAGTCAGGGTTTCCATGCAGGTCATCAGGAATGCACCATCGCCGATGATACCAGCCACCTGCCTGTCCGGGTTGGCCAGTTTGGCTGCTATCACTGCCGGTGTGCAATAACCCATACAGTTGAAATCGGTGGGGGATATGAAACCGCGCGCGCAGTGAATCGGCATCAATTCAGCGGTCATGAAAGTGTGGTTGCCGTCATCGGCCACGACGATCGCATCATCATCGAGTTGTTTGCGGAGTTCTGCGAAAAACCGTGCCGGGTTAACCCGGTCGCCACTATCATGCTTTAACCACTCATCCAGGTAGGCTTTTTTGTCATTTTTGATGGCACTTTTCAATGTATCTGTTCCGGTTTTTGGTGCACCCAACTCCTCAAGTCGCCTGTACAGTTCGGCCAACACGGTTCTGGAATCACCCTCGATGGTGATGGCAGCCGGGTAATTGGCATTGAAAACATCCTTGTTAATATCGATATGGATCAGGTTCTTCGGCGGATTCACCCCGTAGCTGGCCGTTGCGATCTCACCGAAGCGGTTTCCGACGGCCAGCAGGCAGTCGCATTTCCTGAAAGCATTCTCAGCGGCAGGCACCGCCGCGGGGCCTATACCCATGCCGGTATGCAGCGCGTGATTGGCAGGAAAAGCACTCAAACCCTGTAGGGTAGTGGCCGCCGGTGCACCGAGAAACTCGGCAATTTTTATGGCTTCTTCACTCGCATCGACCGCACCCCAGCCAAGAAACAGACCAGGGGAATCGGCATCATAAAGTGCCTGTGCCGCCTGTCGTATTGCGGCGTGATCGACACGCGCCTCAACAACCTCAGGCTCAAATAGCGGGGTTTGCGAAACCTCACCCGGAAACAACTGCAAGTTGACCGGCACCTCCACGAAAACGGGGCCGGGTTCGCCGTGGTTGGCGATTTGATAAGCCTCGTATATGGCCGGAATTATCTGATCGTGTGTTTCCACCTTACAGGTCTTCTTGGTGATCGGGGCGAGCAGGGCGTGCTGGTCCATTTCGTGCAATTGATAAGTCTTGCCGCTTTGGGTATGGATGCCGCCGGAAATAACCAGCATCGGGATTCCATCGAGGAAGGCCTCGCCGATGCCACTGGCCGCGTGGGTGACCCCGGCAGCGGGGACGATTAGCAGCGTGCCAATATGATCCGAGGTCCGGCTGATCGCATCGGCCATAAAAGCTGCACCTCCCTCGTGGGTAACCAGCAGGGGCTGGATCGATTCCGATTTATTCAATTCATCATATATTTCGGTGGTGTGAACCCCGGGTATACCAAAGGTGTACCTGACGCCAATTTGTTCCAGGGCGAAACGTACCAACCAAGCGCCTGTCTTTTTCATGATGTTCTCTTTAAGTAATGTTCCGGTTAATCAGGGTGTTAACGGTTGACTGGTAATGGAGCGCACTGCCATACGGGCATTCAGAATACAATTGGAGATAAAGGTGCCCTCGAGTGATTTTAGCCCATTGATGCCTCCGCCGCCGAAACCGGCTGCCTCACCCGCGGCATACAGACCGGGTATCGGCTCACCGCTATTTGAAAGTACGCGGCTTTGCAGGTCTGTCTGTATACCACCCATGCTCTTGCGGCTGACGATGAACTCCCTGAAAGCGACCAGTGGCATAGACTTTTTATCAAGGATTTTCGCAAATTTACAGGTTCTCGAACGATCACCGCGCCAGTGCCTGACCTGGGCAATACGCCGTAACTGGTCATCGTTGTGAAACTCCCTGCCGCGATCTATCTGCGCATCGTAGTCATGGATAGATCGTTTGATTTTTTCAAGCTCAATAGAACCCTTGCCGACGGTTTGACTGCTTGAATTGAGCCCGTTCATGTTCTCAACCAGTTCTTCAAGGCTATTGGCGGTAACAACGTCCTCGCATTCAGCGACGAGATACTCCAGCAATGCACGGTTGCCAAGGAAAATATCGCGGGCCAGTTGTATGATCTTGCGGTCGCGAAAAGCGGTATTGCTTTCGGCGCCGGATACGGCGATCTCTTTCAGGGCGATTTTCCAGTTCATGACCTGCCAGCTATAACCATATGGGTCCATCGAGATGCGTTTGCAGATATTGTGGGTATCGAAGCCGGTGACCAAAGGTAACGGGCCAAAGCGTTTACCGGTTGCATCCAGCCACAATGCGGACTTGGGCGGGATCAGGCTTAGACCTTCTTTGGGCAAGCTCGGGGCAGGGTGATGGATACCCGCAGCATAGTTCCACATTTGATGCAGGTGGGTGACCTTACCATCGATGAGTTTGACGGCATCCTGTAATGTGCCATCTGCATAGCGGTGAGCGCCGTTGAGAATATGCTCCGGCGCTGTGCCCCAGGTTTTGTCCCACTCCTTTTTCACCCGGTCTATGTCGCCGTTGATGCCTCCGCTGGCCACAAGTACGATGGCAGCATCCACCTCGAAAGCCTCACCTGTTTTTTCGTGAAAGCCTTGTAGACCGCAGACACTTTTACCATTTGTTAGTAATGATTCAACTTTATAATCAAATAAATAAGTAATATTTCTAGAATTAAGATGAGATTTGAGTTCATTGATTAATGTGAGTGTCAAGTGTCGCCCGGTACCCCAGACAATATGGTAGCGGGGTACTGAATTGCCGTCACCAAGCTCACCTCTTTCAACCCAGTGAGGGATCGGAAAGAACCTGATTCCCCTGGGTTTGAGCCAGTGGTAAATATCATCGACACTGCGGTTAACGTAAAGCTCGGCCCATTGCCGGGGCCAGTGATCGTGATCTGAGAAGTGGGCGCAGGCATGCCAGTCCCGGAGGGCGATTTCAGGGCTATCCTGAATTTTGTTCAGGCGTTGTATAGGTGTATTGATCAGGGTCATGCCACCCAGTGACTGTATCGCTAGACCGCCAAAGTTCTCTTCAGAATCGCGGTCGATGATGACGATTTTCAAACCCTGGTCGAGCAGTTCGATGGCCGCGCTTATACCGGCCAGTCCGCCGCCGACAATTGCTACGTCAAACTTTGATTTTTCATGCACTCAAGGTATCCCCGAAGGTAGAAATTGATCATAATATAGAACGTTATATCACACTATCTGTACACAAGGATTGTATCCGATGAGCGACTATCAATTCCCCTACAAAGATGCCTCTTTTTTAATCACTCACATTCTTGATTTCGACCAGGCTTGCGCGGACGCGGGTCTCGAGGATATCAACAGTGAGTTAGCGGATGCCATTCTGGAAGAAGCCGGCCGTCTTGGCAGCGAGGTTTTCGCGCCTCTGAATGAAGCCGGTGACAAGACCGGGGTCACGCTTGAGGAAGACGGTGTGCATGAAACGCCAGGATTTTCAGAAGCTTATCAGCAATATGCAGAAATGGGATGGGCCGCACTCTGTGCGGATGAGGAGTATGGTGGCCAGGCGATGCCAAGGGTGTTGGGGGCCGCGACCACGGAGATCTGGTACTCCGCCTGTACTGCGCTGTCGTTGTGCCCGCTGTTGACGACAGGGGCCGTCGAGGCCATTGCCAAACACGGCACCGATGAGCTGAAAGGCGCCTATTTGCCCGACTTGATCAGTGGCAACTGGACAGGTTCCATGTGTCTTACCGAGCCAGCTGCCGGTTCCGACCTGGCGGCAGTGGCTTGCAAGGCGGTTCCGGAAGGTGATCATTTCCTGATCAGCGGCCAGAAAATATATATCACCTGGGGTGATCACCAGATGACTGAAAATATCATTCATCTCGTTCTCGCACGGCTACCGGATGCACCGGCAGGCGTCAGGGGGATTTCACTGTTTCTCGTACCGAAGTTTTTGTTGGATGAGAACGGTCGTCCAGGAAAACGCAATGATGCTTATTGCGTGGGTATCGAACACAAGTTGGGTATCCACGGCAGCCCGACCTGTACCCTGAATTTTGGTGACAACGGCGGTGCACTCGGTTACATGGTGGGCAAGCCCAACAAGGGGTTGATGGCCATGTTCACGATGATGAACGAGGCCCGCCAGGGTGTCGGTATCCAGGGTCTTGGTGTTTCAGAGCGTTCCTACCAGCAGGCGGTCCCTTTTGCCAGGGAGCGTCTGCAGGGGACACGAAGTGATGGCACGCGTTATCCCATCATTGAATTTCCGGATGTGCGGCGTATGCTGATGGTGATGAAGTCGGCCACCGAAGCCATGCGTGGCCTGGCTTATATCGCCGGTGCGGAAAGCGACCTGGAGCACAACGCCACAGATCCGGAAAAGGCACGCAAACATGCCTCACGGGTCGGTCTCTATACACCTATCGTAAAAGGCTGGCTGACCGAACTGTCACAGGAGTTAACCTACCTTGGCACGCAGATACACGGCGGTATGGGTTATATCGAGGAAACCGGCAGTGCCCAGTTTTACCGTGATGCACGCATCATGACCATTTACGAGGGAACAACGGGTATCCAGGCACTTGACCTTGCTGGGCGTAAGACCATGGGTGACAACGGTGAAGCGCTCGATGCCTTGCTCGATGAGATAAAAGCGACCGCAGATGACATGTCCGGGGTAGATAAGCTTGCAGTTATGGCCGATTCCCTTAAAAAGGCCGTACAGGCAGGGTCCGAGGCGAGTGCATGGCTGCTTGAACATGGCTCCGGGGACCGCAATGCGGTCGGCGGCGCCAGTGTTAATTTCATGATGTTGATGGGATACCTGTGCGGCGGTTGGGTAATGGGTAAATCATCCCTCAAAGCGACGCAGTTGCTGGAGGCCGGAGGTGGTGACGTGGACTTTTTGAAAACAAAGCAGATCACCGCGAAATTTTATTATGAGCACCTTTTACCACGTGTCTCGAGTTATCGCGCGACCATCACGGCAGGTAGTGAAAGCATTATGGCACTGGATGTGGAGCAGTTTTGATCCCGGGCTTTGTTGAATCGGGGCTCCTGTTACCTGTATGGCAGACCTGACATGAAGGACGAGTGGCTCGCCCGCTGGGAGAGCGGTCAAACCGGCTGGCACGAGGCAGAGGGTAATTCTGCTCTCCGAAAATTCTGGCCCCGGCTTGCAACGGGGAGCCGCGTACTGGTGCCCTTATGCGGCAAGACACCCGACCTTTTATGGCTCGCACAACAGGGTATCGAGGTTACCGGTGTGGAACTCTCGGAAGTTGCCGCAAGTGCCTTCTTTGTTGAGCTGGATATTTCCTTTGAAATCGAACCATATGGAAAACTGTTGTGTTTTCGAGGTGTTGATCAAGCGGTGACTATCTTTTGTGGTGATTATTTTCAGTTTTCGGATGACCCTTACGATGCCCTGTATGACCGGGCCGCGTTGGTTGCACTGCCACGGGAGCTTCGCCCCGCCTACGTGGCGCATACCAGAACCCTGTTGAAGCCGGATGCAGCACAATTGCTGATCACGCTTGAATACGATCAGTCAAAGGCAAATGGGCCACCGTATTCGGTTCTGCCGGATGAAGTGGGTGCCTGCTGGCCTGAATTACACAGGGCAGGCGACCTGAGTGCGCTGGACAATATGCCACCAAAATTCCGGGAAGCCGGTATCAATGAGTTTGTCGAGGCCATATGGTTAACGGACCGGGGA
>Ga0209456_10001476_pt1 | contig 11455 bp, 6 predicted proteins | sample COG_11_FD_184755 | JGI IMG/M metagenome (GOLD analysis project Ga0209456, IMG submission 184755) | Pelagic marine sediment microbial communities from the LTER site Helgoland, North Sea, for post-phytoplankton bloom and carbon turnover... | ecosystem: Environmental > Aquatic > Marine > Neritic...
GCCGGTGAGACCGACCAGACTCCGGCAGAAAAACGGGCTTCAATGACCTGGGCAAAGCGCTTGAAGCGTGTCTTCAATATCGATATTGAAACCTGTAGCGAATGCGGCGGTGATGTTCGGATCGTCGCCAGTATTGAGATCTGAGCGCGCAAAGTTGACCGGTTTGCGAGCCATTTCAATTGAACGATGGGTGTGAATGGCTATTTGGTACTTCGAGTTTTAACTGAATATAGCGTTTATTTTATATACTCCGCGTTTGTCGATGCCCATCGCCAGCGATACCGTGTGCTACGGATGTGTCTAGCGTTACAGGTAAGCCGCAGTGGTTATTACGCCTGGCGTTCTCGTAAGCCGTCGAAAAGGGCACAGGAAAACCAATTTTTGGCAGAGCAAATCAAGGTTCAGCATCGCCTAACTATGCGGGCGTATGGCGCACTGAAGATGTGCGCTCACCTCAACGAACTTGGATTCCACTGTGGCAAACACCGGGTGGATCGTCTACGTCGCCAATATGGCATTGAAACTAGGCGTCAAGCCCGTTTTCGTGCCAAGTATGCCGCTTGTCATAGGGTGCCGCCGGCACCCAGGTTGCTGCATTCACCATTCCATGCGGAAGCCGCAAATGAAATCTGGGTGGGTGACATTAGTCTTATCCCCACACGCCAGGGCTGGTTGTATCTGGCAATACTGCTGGATCTGTTCTCTCGCCATATCGTTGGTTGGGCCATGAAGGCCAGGCCCAATACCGATCTGGTACTGGATACTCTGAACATGGCGGTGGCTCGGCGAGCACCGCTACCGGGACTGATCCATCACACGGATCAAGGCGTTCAATACAGTAATGCTCGCTACCGTAAAGCCTTGAACAAATATGAGTTGGTTCCGAGCATGAGTCGCAGAAGCAACTGCTATGACAACGCAGTTGCTGAAAGCTTCTTCAGCACGTTAAAAAACGAACTAGTCTATGACCAGGACTTCAGAACACGCAATCAAGCTCGTGGAGCAATCTTCGAATACATTGAGGTGTTCTATAACCGCAACCGTTTGCACCAATCTCTGGGCTATCAATCTCCCAGCGATTATGAAAGGATGAGAGCTGTTGCTTAAACCACTGTCCGAAATAAGCGGGTTACCTCACACGTTACTTTGACCCCATTAGTTACCTCTGCAGCCGAAGGGGAATCACCGCTTGCGTTCGAGTTTAACGGTCGAAACTATGACAATCTTGACTTTAACTCTGACCTTGAAAACCCAGGGTCTTGGCTTGTCCCCCTCCTGATATTCACTTCAAGTCGGGCTTAAGAAAGTCCTGCGAGGCGAGTAAATCGAACTGAAATCTGGTGGTTACCGGCAGTGTCCCGAGCTTGCCCCTGAATTTCGTCCCCGTTGATTTCACCCTCAAACCCGAGGTCCAGAAATCCCTCGCGTTTACCAAACATTGTGCGACCCTGACCATGTTGCTCACCGGCCGCGGATATCGCTATCCGATTACCTGAAACCTCGTAAGTACCGACCATGTAATGATTCTCAGACGCGGCCCGGTAATTACCATCTTCGAGGAACGCGGTTGCCGTGGATTCCCAACCGTGTATCCCCGGTACTTCCACTTTCCAAATTCCGTTAAAACTCATTTTTCTATCCCGCATACCAGATGGTGTTTTGACTTAAAAGATGCAGCGGACTGTGATGTGCATTCACTAGCTACCCATTAGGCAAAAACATTACCACAGTTCTCATGCCATATCCCTATGTAAAGTCCTGCCCTGACCCCGTTGCCAGACTGATCCTGACTTACTTAGCTAACCAGCACGCTTTCCATCTCGGCAGCATACTGGGCAGAGTTCAGACCCAGCAGAAGGTGGACGACGCCATCTTTCAATTGCATCATGCCCTCTACGCCAGCTGCTTCAAGTGCTGATGCATCCAACTTGGAAATGTCGTCAAGTGTCACGCGCACCCGTGTCTCGGCGCAGTTTTCAACCAATTTGACATTGGATGTTCCACCCAGCGCGGTGAGAATGGATTGAGCCTTTATCGCGGCATTGGGATCACGTTGCACCTGCTCTGGTTCATCAACATTCTGATCAACAGAAGCAATGCCCGGGTCGTCGCTTAACTCGGCCTCTTCGCCGGCATGTTTCAGGTATTCCCGCATATCGGTCATGAGGTTTTCGGAGCGCGGTCCAAAAATTGCCTGCAGGCTGTTACCAACCGTTAAAACTCCAGCAGCCCCGAGGGCTTTTAGTTTGTCTTGGTTGGCCTTGTCAATGTCGGCCACGGTTATCCGCAAACGGGTGATGCAGGCATCCAGCTCCTTGATATTGCTCTTGCCGCCAAAGCCCAGTACCAATTCACGGGCAAACTCATCGGCTACATCGGCGCGGACCGCGGACATGTCCACCATGGCCTCGTCCTCCCGTCCCGGTGTCTTGAGATCCAGTTTGACAATGAGGAAACGAAATACGCTGTAGTAAATCACGGCAAAGATTGGACCCAGCACCAGTATGATCCAGGGCTTGATATTGTTGATCCAGTAGAGCGCGAAATCGATGAAGCCATGAGAGAAGGAATAGCCCAGCCGTGCGTCCAGCAGGTAAGTGATCAGGTAGGCAAACCCGACCAGAACCGCGTGAACCACGTATAGCACCGGCGCTACGAACAGGAACGCAAACTCAATCGGTTCTGTAATCCCGGTCAGGAACGACGTCAGCGCTGCTGAACCCATGATGCCGGCAATCCGCAGTTTGTTCTCCGGTTTGGCGCAGTGATAAATGGCGAATGCTGCCGCGGGCAGGCCGAACATCTTGAAGATGAAGCCTCCACCTAGAATGGCTGCCTCGTAATCACCGGCAAAGTAACGGCTGAGAACACCATGAACGACCTCACCGGTATTCGGATTCACATAACTGCCGACTTCAAAGAAAAACGGGACGTTCCATATATGGTGTAAACCAAAAGGCAGCAGGATTCGTTCTATGACGCCATAGATCGTTACAGCTGCGGCCGGGTTGCTGTAAGCAGCCCAGTCACCGAAGTCACGAATGGCACTACCGATGGGTGGCCATACGACAGCCAGGATCACGGCCAGCCCGATTGCGGCGAAAGAAACCACGATAGGGACAAAGCGCTTGCCGGCAAAGAACCCCAGGTAAGCGGGCAAGGAGATACGGAAGTATCGATTGAAAAGCCACGCCGAAAGAAGGCCAATGAGGATTCCGCCGAAAACACCGGTATCGATGGATTCAATGCCAAAGATCTTCTTGATTTCTGCCCGGCTCCTGGCCGCAGGGAAAGGAATCATTTTACCGCTGCCCGCGTCATACAAGGCGACTGTATTCTCTACTCCACCGGTTGCGTCGAGCTCAAATGCCACCCCGGCGCCATCGCACACCACTGACTGGCCGCTGATCTCATCCGTGCGAATTTTCTCTATCGTGCGTCCTTTGCTATCGAGGCAAACGAATCGGGCACGCTCTGCATCGTATTCAATATGAATCGCGGCACCTGCGTCTGAGGTGACTTGAAGCGGGGTAACCGGTGTCTGCCAGGATATAAACAGGAGACCGATAACACCCAGGGCCGCAGTCAGTACGAAGTAACCGACGGTAGCCGCCATGGCGGCGACACCGTCGTTTTCGGTAAACCCAAGCACGACACCAATGGCGAAAAGAAGTGGCAGGCTGCCAAAGATAGCGCCACCGGACACTTCCATGATGGAACCGATCTGGATCAGCCAGGCGGGTAAACTTTCAGCGCCGGCTATGGAGGCGCCGACACCGAGCAAAATGCCGGCTACCGGTAACACTGATACCGGCAGCATCAGGGATTTGCCGATTTTCTGGAGGGTGCCGAAGCTTGAGTCCCATAGGGTTTTCAAGGACATGATCTACTCTCCATTTCCAATTTCAAGAGGAACGAGGGCGCGAACTGCTGCCGCATCATCCTGTTCCAGTGCCTGTTTTGCCAAGGCCTTGCACTCTGTCAGCGAGCGGGCTCGAATTTCTGCTTTGACAGCAGGTATGGATGGCACGCTGGCGCTGAGTTCATCGACCCCGATACCAACCAGAATGGCTACGGCCTGTAGGTCGCTCGCGATGCCGCCGCAAACGCCAACCCACTTACCATGCATGTGCGCACCTTTAACAGTTTCTGCGATCAAGCTGAGCACGGCAGGGTTCATGGCGTCGGCGCTTGACGCCAGCCGGGGGTGATCCCGGTCCATCGCCAGTGTGTACTGGGTAAGGTCATTGCTGCCAATGGAGAAGAAATCCACTTCCCTGGCAAACTGTGATGCCATCACTGCGGTAGAAGGCACCTCGACCATGATCCCGACTTCGAAGACACCGCTTCCACCTATCCTGGCCTGCTCTTCGGCGAGCATCGTCCTGGCGGAGCGTATCTCGTCGATGGTGGATACCATCGGGAACATGATGCGTATTTTATGTTCACTCGCCGCTCTTAATATTGCGCGTAACTGGGTGCGTAACAGTTCCGGTTTTTCCAGACCAACCCGAATACCGCGTACACCGAGAAAAGGGTTCTCCTCGCGTGGCATGGGAAGGTAGGGGAGTGGCTTGTCACCGCCTACGTCCAGTGTCCGGATGATGAGCGGCCGTTCATCCAGTGCTTCTGCAATACTGGTGTACATGGCCGCCTGTTCATCCTCGGTTGGTGCAGTGGTCCGGTCCAGATAAAGAAACTCGGAACGAAGCAGGCCAACGCCCTCCCCACCGAATTCGACTGAGCGCTTTGCCTCTTCAGCGTTGCCGATATTTGCTACGACCTCCACTTCATGGCCATCACTGGTAACAGCCGGTTGATGTGCGGCAGCCATGTCTGCTCGCTGTTTAAGGGCGAGTTTCTCCTTGTAATTCCTGATCCTGAGGATTTCGGACTCATCCGGGTTGAGTCTTAGTTGCCCCTTGCTGCCATCCAGCACGACCGTGTTTGTCTCATCGAGATCCAGTGCTCGGGGTTCAATACCCGCCACCGCCGGGATACCCAGCGCTTGCGCCAGGATTGCGACATGTGATGTGGCACCGCCTCCCACTGTGCATATACCCAGGACACGCTCGGGGTCGAGTCCAGCGGTATCCGAGGGGGTCAGTTCCTCTGCAATCAATATGCTGCCTGCCGGTACTTCCGGACCATCCGGCGTCTCTCCGCTGAGGATGTTCAAAACACGCAAGCCGACATCACGAAGATCGACGGCACGGGCGGCGATCACTTCATTTTTCAATTGACCCAGGCGGTCTGCCTGGGCAGTGAATGCTGTCTTCCACGCAAAAGCTGCGCTCTTGCCATTGCTGATACTTTCTTCGGCAATTTGCAGCAGGTCCGGGTCCCCTAGAAGCTCCTGGTGGGCGGCAAAGATCGCTGCCTTGGCGGGGTCCGCCTGGGTGAGCACTTCAGCCTGTAATGCGTCTAATTGCACACGTGCCTGGTCCATGGCACGATCCAGGTTGCGCCGCTCCTGGTGGGGGTCAGAGCCTTGTTCTTCGACCTGTATTTCCTGGCGACGCAGCTGAAACACTTTGCCAACACCCAAACCTGAAGATGCGGATACACCTAACAGCAGGTTGGGGTCAGTTGAGCGTGGGCGGGGGGCTGGAGCTGCGTCTTGACTGATCTCGGTCGTCGCCGGTGCGGGTGCAGGGTCGGCGCCCTCATCACCGAGTCCGGCCTCGAGTAGCGGTGCCATTGTGTCAATAGCCTGTTGCGCATCCGGTCCCTGCGCGCTGAGCAGGACCTTGTCCTTGTGAACTACCTCCAGTCCCATGATGCTGACCACGCTTTTGGCATTGGCCTGGTCATCTCCGCGATGCAGCATGATGCCAGATTGATATTTCTTGGCAAGGTTGGCAAGCACCGCCGCGGGGCGTGCATGCAGGCCCGTTGAATTGGGTACGACAATTGCCTCGGAAAAGACCTTTTCACCGTCGACTTGCGCGGACTCACCCTGTTCACCGGAAATTTCGAGGGTCAGCAGTAAATCCTCGCCAATGTGGACATTTCCGTGTTCAGGCAGGAAACGTGCTACCCGCTCGCTATTCGTGACCAGTATTTGGGTAAGCAGACTTTTGGCGTTTTGGGCGAGGAAATCGGCATCGAATTCGATCAGGGGGTCACCACTTGAAACTGTCTGCCCCTCGGCAACCCTGGGGGTAAAACCTTCACCATTGAGCTGAACCGTATCCAGGCCAATATGAATCATCAGGTCAAGGCCGTCGGCAGTGGTAAGTGTCAGCGCATGACAGGCACGGTGAATGTGGCTGACTTTTGCGTCGCATGGCGCCACTAGCAATTCGCCGGTAGGATCAATGGATATCCCGTCCCCCACCATCTTCTGTGAGAACACCGGATCCGGTACCTTTTCCAATGGAAAAATAACACCATCCATTGGTGCTCTCAGTTCGATTGTCGTCACGGGTCCTCCTTAAAAATGTTGCAAGCGCTCTCAATAAAGCTGTTGTTGTCGTGTATGTCGTCAGAGTCCTAATGCTGCTTGAGCCATTTCTTACGAGATACTTTCCTGTCTTTATGCTCCAAGTCTAGCCTGACAGCCGCCGGATTTGAACTCTCAAAAAAATGGTGTCAGGTTCAAGTGCCAGGTTGGTACTTTGAGTTTTAGGTGAATATAGCGTTTTTTTTTCCTATACTCGACTCCAGCCCGGGCCGGATGATTTATAGGCCGCCTGACCGGGTTCTGGTTTGCTACCAAGAGGTAAATACACATGAGATTCATCATATTGACCCTGCTTCTCCTGCCCATCGCAGCTTTCGCGGCAAACTCCGAGATCGAACAACTTCGACAGGAGTTAGCAGAATTGCGGGCACAAAATGAACGCTACGAACAACGGCTCAATGAAATGGAGGCGCGACTGGAGTCGGTCGGTGTGGGTTCAACCGATGCAACAAGCTCATCAAACCGGGAAGTAACCGAGGAAGCCATATTGCCGGCGGGGGAATTTGATGGTGTCAGCGACTTTTCCACTGATTTTGACCCACAAATGTTTGATTACTACGGCTACATGCGGGCAGGTTATGGCATCGGTAAGGGGGGTGAGTCACAGGAGCGCTTCAAGTTGCCGGGTGCCGAGGCGGCTTACCGCCTGGGCAATGAAACCGACACCTACATGGAGGCCGGATTTTCCTACTACAAAGTGGCTGAGAGAAAAGACCAGCCCTCGATCTTGTTTGGTACACATTTCCTGCTGGCATTCTCCACGCTGGATAAGGCAACCGGTATCACCCTGGATGGCGACAACGGAGCCGTGTCCCTTCGAGAGGTCTTCGCCACGGCACAGGGCAGTATGGCGAATCAACCCGATGCGCGGCTTTGGGCCGGCCAGCGTTTCTACCGGCGCCACGATATACACATTAATGATTTCTTCTGGCTGGACATGAGTGGTTTTGGCGGCGGCCTGGAAGATTACGATCTCGGTTTCGCAAAAGCTTCGGTGGCCTGGATCGGGGGCACACTTGATGATTTCACCGGCACCAACGACTACATTGGTGACCTTGATACCACTGATAAAAACAACATCGACCTGCGCTTGAATGACATCGACATGGGTATTGGGCGCGGCAACTTCTGGTTCGTTTACTCGCATTATCAGCTTGAGGGTGAGTTCTCCGGGGGCGAAGAACTGAAGGGCAACGCCGATGGCATTGCAGCAGGGTTCTTCCTGGTCAGCGACTTTGGTGAGAGCAACAAGAATACCGCCACCATTCAGTATGGCAATAGCGTTGCAGCCAATTTCAACAGCTTCAGCCCCTCTCTGCGCACCAGCGAAAGTGGCGAAATCCCCGAGGGAACAAGCGTCGAAGACCAGTCGCGCTTGCGCCTGATGAATATACTGGAATACAACTTTAACCAGCGTCTCGGGCTTCAGGCCGTTGCCATCTATCAGCACGATGACCTGGGCCTGGTGGAAAACTCAAACCGCCACTGGTACTCGGTCGGCGTACGCCCGGTATATAGCTTGAGTCAAAACTACAACCTGGCATTCGAGGCGGGTTATGACTACAGCAAACTGGAAAGCGGGGAAAAGGGCGGCCTGCTCAAGTTAACCGTGGCCCCGGAGATAACACCCGACTGGGGTTTGTTCTCACGACCGGCAATTCGCCTCTATCTGACCTGGGCCACGTGGTCCGACGAGTTCCGAGGCCTGATAGGCGGAAACACCTATGTCGATGATACCGACGGGTATTCACTTGGCGTGCAATTCGAGTCCTGGTGGTAGAAAATATCGGTTTAGCAAATCAGCTAAGTATTGCCGAACCACCCTCGGAGGTCTTCAGGCGGGTTGGCTGAATGGCTCTAGCCTGTTGATGACCTGCAGTGTCTGGCTGGCAATCTCGTATTCTTCATTGGTTGGTATCACCAGGAGTTTGACCTCACTGCCGGGTGCCTGGATTTCCAGGGTTTCTTTCTGGCGAATTCTGTTTTGCTTGTCATCGATAAGGAGTCCAAGGCGTTCCATACCCTGGCAGCTCATCTGCCTGATAAGTGCTGAGTTCTCGCCAATCCCGCCGGTAAAAACAACACAATCCACCCCGCCGAGTGCCGCCATATAGGCGCCGATGTATTTTTTGATCCGGTAGCTGAATATGGCCAGGGCAAGCTTTGCCCGCTTGTCTCCATCTTCTGCTTTCTGGCTGATGGTGCGCATGTCATTTTCACCGCAGATTCCCTTCAGACCACTCTGCTTGTTGAGCATCTTGTCGAGGGCATCTATATCCAGCCCGCTCTGCCGGCCAAGGTAAAAAAGAATGGCCGGGTCCAGGTCACCGCTTCGGGTTCCCATCACAAGGCCTTCCAATGGGGTCAAGCCCATGGAGGTATCAATACACCTGCCGGCCTGGATGGCCGCTGCGCTGGCGCCATTACCCAGGTGGAGGGTGATGATATTCAGCTCATCCATGGGTTTTTCGAGGTAATGCGCAGCCTCCCGTGCAACGTAACTGTGCGAGGTTCCGTGAAAACCATAGCGCCGGACTTTCTGCTTCTCATAGAGGCTATAAGGCAGGGCATAGAGGTAGGCATGTTCAGGCATTGACTGGTGGAATGCGGTATCAAAGACGGCTACCTGGGGTACTTGAGCAGCATTCTCCAGGGCCACACGGATACCGGTCAGATTGGCCGGGTTATGCAGCGGCGCCAGGGGGATCAGCTCTTCAATGACACCGATAACATCCTCGTTAATAATGACCGGCTGATGAAAAGCTTCACCACCGTGAACCACCCGGTGGCCGATGCCTGCCAGTTCGTTCAAGTCACCAAGTGTGTGACTTTCGATCAACATCTCGCTCATCAGCTTGATAGCTGCTCGATGATCGGCGACCGGCTGATTCTTCCGGATGGTCTGTTCAAGACCGTCAGCACCAATAAACGAGAGCCTGGCAGCACTGCTGTCTGCGCCAATCTGCTCGACCAGGCCAGAGGCTAACACCGATAGGTCCGCTTTCTTAAAAAGCTGAAACTTCAGAGATGATGAACCGGAGTTCAGTACCAGTACTTTCATAATCAAATATCTGCCATGTCGGAATGCTTATTTTAAACCGGGCTCTGAGCCTGAATGGCAGTGATGGCAACAGTATTGACAATATCGGTCACCAGGCAGCCACGCGAGAGGTCATTGATAGGTTTGTTGAGGCCCTGTAGTACCGGGCCAATAGCCACCGTATTCGAAGCCCGCTGTACGGCTTTGTAGGTATTGTTGCCGGTGTTAAGGTCAGGAAATATGAATACTGTAGCCTTGCCTGCTACTTCACTGTCCGGCATCTTCTTACTACCTACAGAAGCATCGATCGCGGCATCGTACTGAATGGGGCCTTCTACCTTCAAATCCGGCCGGCGTTGCTTTACGATTTCGACCGCAGCTCTTACCGTTTCGACATCGGTTCCGGTCCCGGAGCTGCCACTGGAGTAGGAAAGCAGGGCAATCAGAGGATCAATGCCAAACATCTGTGCGGTTCTGGCAGAGCTGATGGCAATTTCAGCGAGCTGTTCAGAGTTCGGGTTGGGGTTGACGGCACAATCACCGTAGACCAATACACGCGTATCCATGCACATCAGGAATACCGACGAGACCAGCAGAACATCGGCTGGCGTTCCAATAAACTGGAAAGCGGGACGAATGGTATGTGCCGTGGTATGTGCCGCGCCCGATACCATACCGTCAGCCAAATCCTTGTGTACCATCATGGTGCCAAAATAACTGACATCACTCATCGTATCCCTGGCGTTGTCCAGGGTAATGCCTTTATGTTTGCGAAGATCAAAAAAAGTTTCTGCAAACCCATCACGCAATTCGGAAGTCCTTGGGTCAATAAAATTTACACCTTCGAGTCTCAGACCAAGACTTGCGCAACGGGCACGGATTTTATCTTCTTCACCGAGGATGGTTATATCGACCACGTCCCGGAAACGCAGGATCTCGGCGGCCTGCAGAATACGGTCATCAGATCCTTCCGGTAACACAATGTGTTTGCGCTGCTTTCGTGCTCTTTCAAAGAGCGAGTATTCGAACATGAGCGGTGACATATGGGTGCTTGAAGTCAGGCGTGCTTTTTCCCGCAGGCTCGTCATATCGATGTTGGTCTCAAACAAGCCGAGCGCCTGGGCAATCTTGCGCTCATTTAGCGGGTGTAATCTTCCACGAACGGCGGTGGCATTGGTCGCTGTCCGGTAGGTATCGCTTGAAACCCGGTAAATCGGAATAGCCAGTTCACCGATACCGTCTAAAAGTCGCCTGATCGAAGGCTCGGGCTTCATATTGCCACTCATAAGTATGCCAACCGGTGAGGGGTAATTCTTTGAGGCGACTGCACCGAGTGTGGCGAAAAGAATATCCGGCCGGTCACCCGGTGTAATCACCAGGTCATTTTTTTCAATGTGGTCGAGAAAGTTAGCCGGTGCCATGGCTGCCACTTTAAAACCGCGGATATTACGATGCAGGCCGGCTTTGGGTCCGCTGAACCATTCAGCATCCAGGGCTACCACGACCTCGTTCATGGTTGGATTGCTGAAGAATTTTTCCTCGGGCAGGAAGCTAATAGATAGTCCGGCAGCAAAATGTTCCTTCAGTTCTGCCCTGATGGTGTCGATGTTTTCAGGGTCAACCCGGTTAACGATGACCCCCAGCAGAGGGCATTTAAGTTGTTTGAAGGTTTGTTCCGCAATCCGGATGTTCTCTGTAAGATCGGAGGTCGAAATATTCAGACCGGATGACACATAAAGCGCGTGGGTTCCGAGTTCTCTTGCGATCCGTATGGAAACATCATAATTAAAGGCATCGGAAAGGTGCGTGATATCCGGTCCTTCAACGAGGAGAAAATCACACTGAGATTCAGCCTGCTTGAATCGTGAGAGTATTTCGCGAAAAAGTCGACGCTCCTCTCCGCTTGCAATCCAGGTTCTTGCCTGGTCATGGGTGACACCGACCATTTG
>Ga0209456_10001480_pt1 | contig 11443 bp, 1 predicted proteins | sample COG_11_FD_184755 | JGI IMG/M metagenome (GOLD analysis project Ga0209456, IMG submission 184755) | Pelagic marine sediment microbial communities from the LTER site Helgoland, North Sea, for post-phytoplankton bloom and carbon turnover... | ecosystem: Environmental > Aquatic > Marine > Neritic...
CAACACCCGATGGGATGGTGCCGTCGCGACCAGTTCTTCCCATTCAGCATAATCTCGATACTTGCTCCCTTGCACATCTTTTCCACGCACCCCTGTGGTCTTGAATAGGCCTTGTTCCAGGTACAGCGTGCGCATGGATGCGCGGGCCTGCTGATCTTCGTTCATCCATTCAGCCATGATATCCCGTGCGCCAGCCAAAGCCTGTTCCACCAATTCTACGCCCTGTTCTGGATTAAGATATTTCTCTGCCTCGACGATGACATCCAACTGCCCATCTTGCGACCAGAGGCTCTGCGACAACGGTTCCAGCCCCCGTTCTTTAGCGATCATGGCTCTCGTGCGACGTTTGGGGCGATACGGGAGATAGAGGTCTTCCAGCTCCGTCATGGTGAGGGCAGCCTCCACCTGCCCTTGCAGCACATCGGTGAGTTTGCCTTGTTCTTCGAGGGACGACAGAATGGCCGTCCGGCGTTTGTCCAACTCTCGCAATTGGGCCACGCGATCTCGAATAGTCGTGATGACCACCTCATCCAACCCGCCCGTCATCTCTTTCCGATAGCGTGCGAGAAACGGCACGGTCGCGCCATCATCCAACAGCTCCACCGTAGCCGCAACCTGCTTGGCCGTGATACTCATTTCTTTCGCTATCGTCTTGTCATGCGATGCTGAACTCATCTTTTCTGTATATCCTTCTCGTTATAAATAACTTTAGCTCAACTCCACCTCGACGTAGTGATCCCGGCGATCGTCTACAAGGGGGATCATGCCGTGCGGTCCCTCCGCCCCCTCTAAACTGGAACCCTTGACCACAGCACCGTCCATCGTCACACGACTCACATGCTCCGCCTTTTCACCAACGCGCTTGACGGTGATGTGGTAGACGGTCTCGCGAAAACGATAATGAATTTTATAGGACTCCCAATGGGTCGGGATACACGGTGCCATGCGCAGATGATCCACCTCCAGGTTCAGGCCCAGGAGTGTTTCCACGGTCAGCCGGTACATCCAGCCCGCCGCTCCGGTGTACCATGTCCATCCGCCCCGGCTGGTGTGTGGGGGCGCCCCGTAAATATCCGCGCACATGACATAGGGCTCGACCTTGTAGCGTTCGATCTCCCTCGGCTCACTCCCGTGATTGATGGGATTGAGCATGGCAAACAATTCCCACGCTCGTTCCCTGTCACCCATCATAGCAAACGCCGTCGTGGTCCAAATGGCGGCATGGGTATATTGGCCACCATTCTCGCGAACGCCGGGCACATAGCCTTTGATATAGCCGGGCTCAAGGTCTGAGGTATCGAATGGCGGAGCCAACAGCTGGATGACCTGCGCATCGCGCCGCACCAAGCGTGTGGCCACCGCCGCCATCGCCTGCCGGGCCCTGCTGGGATCGCCACCGCCAGAAATGACCGCCCAACTCTGGCTGATCGAATCGATTTGGCATTCGGCATTCTCGGACGAGCCCAAAGGAGTGCCATCATCGAAATAGGCTCGCCGATACCACTCGCCGTCCCAGGCATTAGCTTCGATATTCTTGCGCAACAGGGAAGCCTGCTCGGTGCACGCTTTGGCAAATGCCTCGTCGCCCCGGCCACGAGCTAGACCTGCAAACAGCTGAAGGTTCTCGTACAGGAACCACGCCAGCCATACGCTCTCGCCCTTGCCATCGCGACCGACGAGATTCATGCCATCGTTCCAGTCGCCGCAGCCCATTAGCGGCAATTGGTGTTCGCCAAAGCGTAAACCATGCTTAATTGCCCGCACGCAATGTTCATAGAGGCTGGCCACTTCAGCCGAACGTTGTGGCTGGTCGTAGTAGGCCTCCTCTTCCGGTTTCAACTCGCGGCCCTCGAGGAAATGGACTGACTCGTCGAGGACTCCCGTATCGCCGGTCGCCAATACATACCGACAGGTGGCATACGGAAGCCATAGATAGTCATCGGAAAAATGTGTGCGCACGCCTTGTCCGTTGGGTGGATGCCACCAGTGTTGCACGTCACCCTGGAGAAATTGACGTTCGGCGCAACGGATTAAATGTTCTCGGGCGAGCCATGGCGTCGCATGGATCAACGCCATCGTATCCTGCAATTGATCGCGAAACCCGTAAGCTCCCCCGGACTGATAATATCCGCTACGGCCCCAGAGCCTGCAGGACAGAGTCTGGTAAACCAGCCAACCGTTGGCCAACACGTCCAAGGCTCGATCCGGCGTCTCCACGTGCACAGCACCCAAGGTCCGATTCCAATGGTCCCACACCGCCTCCAATGCCTGCCGTGCGCCGGCAGGTCCGCCGAATCGCTCGATGAAATACTGCGCTTCATCAGTGTTGCGGGCCGCGCCGAAGACGAACACGATCTCACGCTCTTGCCCCTCGGCCAGTTCAATCTGAGTCTGTATCGCCGCGCAGGGATCAAGGCCCGCACCGGTCTTGCCTGATAAACACTTGAGGCGCATCGCCGCCGGACTGGCCAGCGAGCCATTGCGGCCAATGAACTCTGTACGGTTTCCGGTCATCGTACGCTCTCGTTCGCTGACCTGCGCAAAGACCACCCGATTGGCACATTCGCGACCATACGCATTGCGGGCAAACAGCGCCCCGCTGTGCGGATCAGTTTCGGTCATAATGTGCATCAGATTGTTATGTCGCCACTCACCGAGCACCAGCTCCCAATACCCGGTCAGCGACAATCGACGCAGCCCATTCGAATGATTACGCAGCTTAACCACCACGAACTTCACCGGTGCGTCCATGGCGACATAGGTGAACAGTTCCGAGGCGATGCCGGCTTCGTCATGCTCAAACACGCTGTACCCGAACCCGTGCCGGCACGTATATCCGGACCGACCGGAAGCGGGCAACGGCGTCGGCGACCAGAAAGCACCGGTTTCCTCGTCGCGAATGTAGAACGCCTCGCCGCTACTGTCACTCAGCGGGTCATTGTGCCATGTAGTCAGCCGGAACTCGTGAGCGTTTTCCACCCAGGTATACCCGCTTCCACTCTCGCTGACGACCGTACCAATGTGCGGGCTGGCGATGACATTGGACCACGGCGCCGGCGTGTTCTGACCAGGCTCTAAGGTCACGACGTATTCTTTCCCATCGGACGTGAAGCCCCCCAGACCGTTGCAGAAAATGCGGTCGCGTGCCGACAGAGGGCGGGCCGGTTCAGCTTCCGGTTGAAACAATGGCTCCAGACGGTCCGGCACACGCACGACCGACACGAGGCGCACTACCTGTTCGAGCAATGTCTCTGCGGTATCGGTAAGCATGACGCGGGCAACTGTCTGAAATAAGACCCGGTCCTCCTCGGACAGGTCTTCGGCGCGCCGCACGAAGACCCCACCCGGCCTGTCAATAATTTGTGCTTCGGGCCCCGCATTAATCAGCCCCATGATCTGGTCTTGCAGAACCGCCCGATAGCCCGAGAAATCCTCGTTCACAATCACCAAATCCACAGTCAAGCCCTTCATCCGCCAATACCCATGGGCTTGCAGCACCTGTTTAACCAGGTCAATGCGATTCCGATCGCCGATTCGGAGCAGAACGATCGGCAGATCACCCGAGACGACAAAGCGCCAAAGGCCGGACTGACCAAGCTGGTTGCGGGCAATAACGCTGGGCGCAGCACGGTGCAAGGAATTGGCATAAATGACAGAGCTAGCCAGGCGGCCATAGACCTGAGCCTCCGCTTCGGTGGCGTTGAGGTGACGCAACACTTCCTGACTTTGGAACCATGCCATTTCAAATGCACGCTCAACGAAGTGCCGGTCACAATACTTCTCAATCAACGCCAATGCGGCCTCGCGGGTGTCCGCGACACCGGTGATGATTTGTACGGTCGCCGATTCGTCGGGTGACAAGTTGATGGTACGGCGGATGGCCACGATGGGATCGAGCACCGACCCGTCAGTGTTCGACAACGTGGACGGGCTATCACGGCTCTCCAGTACCACCGGGTTGGCCGCCGTTCGCCCCCGCCCGATGAATTTGGCACGGTCCGTCTCGTATGACGGTTCGTCGGCCACCGCGCCAGGCGCGGCCAACAGGTGAAACATCCATGGCATCTGCTCCCCCGGCGTGCGGACACGCCGCCTGCAGAGGATCGCCTGACGGTCGGGAAGAATTTCGGTTTGCACGAACAGGTTGCTGAACGAGCGATGGGCCAGGTCGGCATTTAACGGCGCCAGCACGACTTCCGCGTAACTTGTCACCTCGATATGACGGTTCCGGGACGACAGGTTGGTCAGCGTAACACGGCGGATCTCCACGTCGTCTTCCGGTGACACGCTGATCTCGGTGTGCGCTTCGATCGCCTGATCGCGCCGCCGGAATTCCGCGCGCCCCTGCACGAAGATCGCCTCATAGTGATCGGCCTTGCTCAGTGTTGGTTGATACGCCGTTGACCAATACCGTCCCGAGTCACGGTCGCGCAAGTACATGAATGTACCCCAACAATCGGACGTGACGTCCTCACGCCAACGGGTGACGGCCAGGTCACGCCAGCGACTGTACCCTCCACCGGCATTGGTCGCCATGACGTGGTACCTGCCGTTGGACAACAGGTGCACTTCAGGTATCGGCGTGTTCGGGTCGGTAAACACGCGCGTGATCGCCTCGGCCTCCGCGGCAGGAGGTCGCGCAGCGGCGCTTACTTCAGCGGCGTGCGGGTGCAACGTGGCTCCCTTCTTCGGCACACGCTCCTGCAGCAACAATTCTGTCGCCCGTATGAGGGGAGCAGACATGAATCGACGCTGCATCGGCCGATTCAGCAAGACATGCTCAAAGGCCAACAGGCTCATGCCTTGATGATGCGCCATGTATGTGCGCACGATGGCGTGATTCTTTCCACGAGGAACGCGCGATGGCGTGTAATCCACCGCCTCGTAGAACCCATAGACGCCGCGAAACCCGTTGGCAGCCATGGTCTGTAAGTTGCGACATGCTTCTCGCGGCAGGACCGTCAGCGCCAGAGCGCTGGCGTAAGGCGCGATGACCAGGTCGTCTCCCAGCCCGCGCTTAAAGCCCAGCCCGGGGACGCCGAACGCCCGATATTGATAGACGTGGTGCATATCGGTGGCGTTGTAGCAGGACTCGGAAATTCCCCAGGGCACCGAGCGTTGCCGGCCGTATTCGATCTGGCGCGACACTGCGGCCTTGCAGGTCTGCTCCAACAAGGTATTCTCGTAACTTGGCATGATCAGTTGCGGCATGAGGTACTCGAACATCGAGCCACTCCACGAAATCAAACTCACGTCGCCGCCATAACTTGTTAGCTGACGACCGAGGGAGAACCAATGCTTCTGCGGAACCTGTCCCTGCGCGATAAGCAGGAAACTCGCCAGGCGGGCTTCTGATGCGAGCAGGTCGTACCAGGACGGATCGCGGCGGCGTTCGCCCACATCGTACCCTATGGTCAGCAAGCCGCATGACGTATCGTAGAGAAATTCAAAGTCCATCAGGGCTAGCTCCCGGCAACGATTCACCAAATCGTCGATGATTCTGATCCGCTCCACCGCGCCCGTATAATGAGACACTTCCGCCCCTGCTGACGCCAGGGCTTCCGTGCCAAGGACTCTCTCTCTGGCCAATTCCGCCAGCGTCGGGATGTTGCCGAAGTCCCGCGCCTCGGGCACCAACAATCTCAGGTCATCTCGCAGTGCGCGGGATTGCTGATCGAATGCCTGCGCCCAGTAATACAGTTCGCCATCGATATCACTATCCGCTGGTAGCCATGACACCAGCTCCCCGGCGGTGCGATGAATCTCATTCAACAAGATTTCGGCCGAAGCCAATGTCTGTGGCTCCCCGTTCATTGTGAGTGTATGAAGATTGTCCTGAAGAACATTGATCTTCTTTGAAAGGTCCGGGGCTGGCAACGAGGGCACGTGTTCGGCAAGCACCTGCAAGGTGTCCTCCAGCCCACGAAACGGGCACGAGGACAGCACCGGCTGATCTTTCAACTCGGCCAATCCCGCTTCCAAGGTAACCAAGCTGCCGGCCAGGTTGCCGCTGTCCACCGAAGAGACGTAGAGCGGGCGAAGCGGTTTCAGCGTGCGCGTGTCGTACCAGTTATAAAAATGGCCGCGATAACGTTCCAGCTTTTCCATCGTCACCAATGTGTGATCGGTACGCCGCAGGAATTCTCCAGCGGAAAGGTACCCGAAATCGTACGCAGCCAGATTCGCCAGTAGCGACATGCCGATGTTCGTCGGCGAGGTGCGGGAGGCGATACCCGGAGCCGGATATTCCTGAAAGTTATCGGGCGGCAGCCAGTTGTCTTGTGGACCGACGAACTTCGCGAAGAAGCGCCACGTTCGCCGGGCTGACGCTCGCAGGAACGCCCGTTGATCAACAGTCAAGTCCGGCACGGGAGACACAAGGGGAATGCTGATCCACCAGCCGATGACAGGCGACACCAGCCAGAGCAATAAAATGGGGGCACAGAAGAGCCACTCCTCCGGCCGGCTGGACCCCAATGCAAAGCCCAGTACTACCGCCAGAACAGGCGCGATCCACATCTCCATACAAAAATCGGCCAGCGTCCGGCGCGCGTTACGGCGGGCATACGATCGCATATGCCAGAGCAACAATCCGCGTCGAGTGAACAACATTCGCACACCCGAGCGCAGAATCCCATTCAGGCCAATCAGCGTCTCGTAGGGCAACAGGACCACTGTCAGCAACGCGAGCACTATCGGGTGGCCCGTGGATTTGCTTTTCAGGATCAGGTGCACCAACCAATCACGTTCTTCCGGCTTACGAATAAATTCGATTACGGCTCCCAGCACGAGTGGCAAGAACACCACACCCGCGACCAGAAGGGTCCAGACCCACGCCGATCCCGGACCAAACAGCCAACCACCTACCAGCAAGGCAAGCAACGACGGCGGCACGAGGCTGCGTCGAAGGTTGTCAAATATTTTCCACACCGACAAGGCTGTGAGCGGGTTCGGCTGCCGCTTCGACTTCGATTCGTTTGACCCGGGCGGTCCGGGCACATGCGGGAGCAGCCAGCCGGCAAGCTGCCAGTCGCCGCGTATCCACCGATGTCGCCGGCTGGCCTCTATGGCGTAACTGGCCGGATGCTCTTCAATGATATCGACATCGGTCACCAGTGCTGAACGCGCATACCCGCTTTCCAGCAAGTCGTGACTAAGAATAAGATTCTCTGGAAAGCGTCCATCGACGGCCTGACGAAACGCATCCACATCATAGATGCCCTTGCCGATGAACGACCCCTCCCCGAAAATATCCTGATAGACATCCGAGACCTCGCGGGTGTAGGGATCAATGCCTGATTCACCGGCGAACAGTTTCGTAAACCGTGACTGGCCTGCACTGATCAAGCTGATTGACGCGCGTGGTTGCAGGATCGCGTAGCCTTCGACGATGCGTCCCTTGTCCGCATCGTACACCGGCCGATTGAGTGGATGGGCGAGGTTTCCGATCAAGGTACGAGCCGTATCGCGTGGCAATTGCGTATCGGTATCCAGGGTGATGACGTACTTGATTGAACTGAGGATGGACGGATCACCGACAATATCCGAGAATGCCGCTTGTTCCCCTCCCCGCAGCACGGCATTGAACTGCTCCAGTTTGCCTCGCTTGCGCTCATACCCCATCCACACCCGTTCGTATGGATTCCACATCCGTGGTCGGTGAAAGAGATAGAAGATACACGGGCGGTCCTCGCGGTAGGTCTCGTTGAGCGCCTGGACGCCTGCGCGGGCACGGGCGAGCAACGCGTCATCATCCGGCAGCGTGCGTTCAGGCGCGTCACGAAAATCCGTCAGCAAGGCAAAGAACAGATGGGGATCGCGATTACCCAGATAGCGGATCTCCAGGGCTTCGAGAAGATCCTCAATCTCTTTCGGCCTGCTCAACAAAGTGGGGACCACCACCATCGTGCGGTGAACGAATGGAATGCCCAGTGAAAAATCTAATCGTGGTAACGGCCGAGGCGCCAAGACGAGCGTGACGAACAGGTTCACCAGGGAGACGGCCAGGGCCGAGCCACCGATAATTCCGGTTATCCCCAAAAACCAGAACCGCCAATCACCAGACCCGAACCCCTCGAAAGAAAACAGCACGACCGATGTCGCCAGGACGGTGAGCATCAGGATGGGTCCGAGGTACAGGATCAGCCGAAAATGCCGGATCGCTCGGCTGAACCGCAATTTCCACGACAAACGGGAGCTCACCGCATGCTCCAGTAGGTGGCGTCCGTGATCGATCAAGTAGTATCCGACATGTGCGGTGCGGTCGTTGAGACTCAATCGCCCTGCAGCAGTCTGCGCGAGAACAATGGCTTCACGTGCCACTGCCCACTCACTGCGAGCACTGCCCCTCGCCACGTCTTCGATGACATGCCGGTACCGGTCGCGGGTGGCAAAATCCTGATTGGCGTGCATCCCTGTCGGGTCTTCACGCAATGTCTGTTCGACGACACTGAGCGACTCGACATAATTCTTCCAGTCCATGGCGCCGATGAAACGCAGGCTCCCGATACTGTTGGCGATGGAGATCTGGTTGGTCGCGGCCGTTCGGCCGGCCGCCTCCGATAACTGCGTTGCGGTGACTCCTTGTTCCAGTAGTTTGTGCTCAACCCAGGTTTGAATGAACGCCATCGCGGGACCCTGAGCCTGAAGTCTTGCGTAAAATTCCTCCACAAATGGCGCGGTCAGAGGCACATCGGCATTGGCGAACTCGGCGAGCAACTGGACAAGTTGTTTCGGTTCTTTTTCGGCCGTCGCATGCATGCGGTCTGCCCAGGTGATGGCGGCGTCGCGCTCCTCGCGCCGACGGGCAATACGCAATCCCACACGGCGAAGGTTTTCCAACAACGCCAACTGCAGCATAATCGGAAATGCCCACAATTCACCCAGCTGTAACGGTTCAGCCGTCTGGTAGGCGGCGACAATGTGGGTGGCGTTATCGCTGTCGACACGACCGTCCATGTGAGAGATCAATTGCAACGCCAGGTCATAAATTCTGGGAAAACCCGCTGACGGGCCATCAGCCAATCGCGGTAACTGCCGGCTATACCCGCGCGGCAGATGCCGACGCGCCAGAACGATCTGCTGCTCGATGAGATAGAAATTGTCGAGCAACCAGGCCTCTGCCGCAACGATCCGTTGTCCTGGCGTGGCTGCGGCTGTCACGAGATCATACGCCGCCAGCAGCACGCGCTCATTGTCCGCAAGCCGTGGCAACAACCTGTCCGGCCCAGGGTGCGGATCGATTCGATGTTGGCCGGCCAACGTCACCGCGTGCCGCTTTAATTGCTCGATGCTGAACAGTTCCTCGCGCAGCAATTCCGTATCCCCGGCATTGCGCAGCGCATTCCGTGCGGCTGGTAAAAATCCGAACGTTTTGATCACGATGACATTCTCCTTACTCGAAACCCGGAGGAGTTCGCGCAACACAGGCCATATGACCTGCCTTTGCCAAACACTCATACCTACGTGCTTTCAGACATCAGCCAATTACCTGCCGCTGGCAATTTTTCTTACGCGGTTTTTGGGGAGGGATTGAGATCAGCAGCGTAAAAATAGACAGTGTCGTAGAAACGTCTTTTGTTGGAATTCAAGGCCAATGCTTTAGAGCTTGCTCGAAAATGATTGAGCACCGCACATGCTTCAACCCGTTCACTTGCGATAAAACTCTAGACTGATGTTCCCGCCGGTCTGAACCATGTTCACACTATACCATGCATGGTTATAGTTAACGTGGGTCCTCCGTCAAAACATTTTCAAGTCTAATGCCAGAGGGGAGCTGAATACACGCAGTGGAACAAGGCCCCCAGGTTTTTTCTGGCTCTGGGATCGGTGTCGGTTATTAGCAATGCCCACCGATTACGAATCGTACACCTCTCATGGCCATCTGCCGATCAAAGGCCTTCCCTTTGCCTATATCAATCCGTTTCCGCCAGTAATCTTTATCGATTGCCTTCGATGATATCGTCCCTTTGTTCATTCTAATAAAAAGTCGAAGTCTTTTTGAGATAGGGCAGTCCCTCCGCCACGGTGCACCGCTCCTTCCAAAACCGCCTGATAGAGTTCCATCTTTTGCTGCTTCAGTTCCATCATCTTTTCTTCAATGGTATGCCGCATGAGCAAGCGCATGATGGAGACTTTCTGCTTCTGCCCAATGCGGTGAGCGCGGTCAGAGGCTTGATTCTCGACGGCCGGATTCCACCACGGATCCAGATGAAAGACATAGGAGGCCTTGGTCAGATTCAATCCTTGTCCACCAGCTTTAAGGCTGAGTAAAAAGACTAGCGGCTGTTTTCCATCCTGAAATTCCTGCACAATTTTTTTCCGTTTGGCCGTGGGCGTCGACCCATCAAGTCGGACATAGGGAATGTGATGCGTGTGAAATTCCTGTTCGACAAGATCCAAATAAGACGTAAATTGCGAAAAGACCAGGGCACTATGCCCTTCGTCCATGAGTTCCTGAAGCCGCTCAACGACACACACCAATTTTGGAGACGTGTCCGCACTCCCTTTCTGAATGAGCCGGGGTGAGAGACAGATTTGCCTCAATTTCAAAATGGCGGTCAGTGCAATAATCCGGGCTTGTGCAGACGTTTTACTTCGATAGGCGGTCGCAATCGTGGACCGAATACTCGCCACCGTATGTTGGTATAGGGTTTTCTGGCGATCGGTCAGTTCCAAGTAGATATCGGTTTCCGTTTTCGGTGGCAATTCCTTAAGAATTTGCGTTTTCGTGCGGCGCAAGACAAACGGCTTGGTTCGTTGCATGATGGTATGTAACAGATCAGGTGACGGTGTTTTGAGCTTCCCCTTCATATTGTCGTAATCGCCTAGAAGCCCTGGTACACAAAGATCCATGAGGGAATAATATTCCCCTACATGATTTTCCAATGGTGTCCCGGTCATGACACACTTGAAATAGCCTTTGAGTCGTCGAGCTGCTCCTGTGGTACCCGCCACAATATTTTTGACCGCCTGCGCTTCATCAAACAAAATGACATGAAACGCCATCTTTTCAAGGACAGCAATGTCCCGCCGCACCAATCCATAGGTGGTGAGCACCACATCAGCATGAGCTAAATCTATCTGACGTTCTTTGCCTATATAACTGCGTACCTTTAGGTCCGGATAAAATCGTCCGATCTCCTGTTCCCAATTAAAAAGCAAACTCGGAGGCAATACCACCAAATGCGGGCCTTGATTCGGAACTGAGGATGGAATGATCCCTTCATGAATGCCGGCTAACAAGCTAATGGCTTGAATGGTTTTTCCCAAGCCCATATCGTCTGCCAAACAGGCTCCTAACCGATGCTGATACAGAAATCCCAACCATCGATAGCCTTCTTGCTGATAGGGCCGCAGTTTGGCCTTAAGCTTTTTGGGCAAAGGCCTGGGTTCGATACGGTCAAAATTCAGCAAGCGTTGAACTAAGGCTTCATCTTCAGGC
>Ga0209456_10001483_pt1 | contig 11423 bp, 10 predicted proteins | sample COG_11_FD_184755 | JGI IMG/M metagenome (GOLD analysis project Ga0209456, IMG submission 184755) | Pelagic marine sediment microbial communities from the LTER site Helgoland, North Sea, for post-phytoplankton bloom and carbon turnover... | ecosystem: Environmental > Aquatic > Marine > Neritic...
AAATAAAATTCATAGACAATGAATTAATCGTAAATGCAATCAAATCTTAGATAATTTTAACTTGATCACAACTAAGGCATTGCAAAAAAATGATTAATCCTGTGGTAGTTTTTAAAATTTTCAAGACCTTTTCATAATCTCAGATAAAATTATGAAAAATTTTCCCTTACTAATAGAAAAGGATTATTGATTGAGTTGAGGCTTTTCTATTATTCTTAATTGCTTTTTGTACTAAAGTCCGGACATGCTATGAGTGAACTGTTCTTTTTAGACAAATACTCGACACAGAGTTTTCAAATTCTTTATCAGATACTAAATTTTCAAAAATCATTTTTTTAGCAAGGCATAGAATCCGCCTGTAGCATATGCCATAGAGATAAAAATTCGTGAAAGCAAAACCTCAGTATCTTGATCTTCTGTCAATCCTAGTAAATTAGTCTCAATAGTAACAGGCAGCATAACAATTGAGATCATCCCAACTAGCAATTGTTCAACATTTCCCAGACCACTAAACTTTTTGAGAAAAACAAAGGTAGAGAGGTTACCCAGACCGATCCCTAACAAAATCAAATATTGCGTAAATTCTGGAAAAATTACTATGACCACAAAAGGTAGTGACCAACATATGCCATTGATAGATTTGGCAGAAATAGGCCATGATGTGCTCTTTTTCATTCTCTGACGAATCAGGGGAAGAATTAACCTGAATCTTCTAAATTGAACACCAAAAACCAGGCCAAAAACTGCAATCCAAATGAAACCATGATAATTTGATGGAAGATTACTCATAGATACAATTTCACTTAAAATCGAGCCTGCAGCAACTGAAATAGCCACATTCAGAAAAAGAATACCAAAAGAATGTCGTATTTGTTGTGAAGTATACTCCATATTTCCTTGATGATTTTTTCATATTACTCGATTTAATACATGTCTTTTGATCCAGTGTTTGAGGAAAATTTAATAATCTGAAATATGATGAGTTTGCCTATCTCAAATTATCTTTTCAATAGATTCTATGATCTTGTCCATCTTCTTTTCTTTTCTGTCTATTGTGACATAATATGTGACATTATTTTTTTGGAATAATAGTATGGATATTTTCTGATGGCGTAGTAAAACATAATCTAGTTTACCAACTACACTTGTACTTTCTTTTCTTAGTGTCATTAGAACAGATATCACAAAAAGTTCATTTTTTATTGTCTCTGATTTCATTAATGGTTTTATGTCTGCCTTGATAATTCCTGTCAGTGTTCTTCCATAAGCATTAACAATGCCTACATACCTGATGTTATTTGATATTTGGAGAATACTCTGACATTTTTTTCTATAACTTATAATGGAATCTTTCCATTTTTCGGAAGGGGTCTTGTTCATACTAAAAATTAGTTTGTAGCTTGTTAATTATTCTTACTGAATTAAAAGAAATAAAACATGTTATTAGACAAGTCAATGATCACAATCTACCTAACATTGGATAGAAGTATGACTCCAGAAGGAGTGGACAACTTGTTGAAAAAATAAAAAATTTAGATTCAAAATTGTTTAGTGATGCAATTCACAGTACTTTTTATTCTTAAAATTCAAAACAGATAATTTTCTTTAATTTCAATTTAGTATTAGTTATTAATTTTTAGAAAAACAATTTTAGACATAATTTAGTGTACAGTATTTTCATCTGCGACTATCTTTTCAAATTCCCTAAAATCAATCTCGTCATGTTTTATGTTGGTAATATCTAATTTTGAATTTGTTTTAGAAAACGCATCCAAATTTACAATATCGAGATCCCTTTCAAATGTTCTTAAAACATTTTTTATTTTTTCATAGTCATTCTCATCCAATTTTTTTATTACTGCTCCTTTGCCTGTTGTTGTTCCTTGCTTAGCATATATTGTGCCTCCAACCATGCCTGGTCCAAATAATTCACCTGGTTCACCCAAATTCATCAAAATTCCATCTGACATGTATAGTCCTGAATTGAATCCTGCTCCAAATGTTACCAGATTGCCGCCTCTTGCCTGAGCCATTGCTCTTTCCATACAGCCCTTTCTGACTAGAATGTCAACACCATGACTGTAATTGGTTGATTGGTTGTTCTGCCCTACAAGCTCAGTGGCTAGGCCATCTATTACAAATTTTCCGCAATATCCTTTGTCTGCCAATCCATTTTCCGCATGACCCTTTACTGTCCATGTTCCATTAAAATTACAAAATGCTCCAAAAAAGTTACCCACGTTTCCCTCTACGGTTAGATTCAGATTTACGGGCTCTGAGAAACCAAAAACGCCAATTCTGTAGAGTGCCCTGGGATTTTTTATGATTATGTTATTTTCACCGTCTTCAATTTTTTTTCGAAGTATGGAGTTTGTTAGATTTTCATACAGTATAGGAGCACTGGCAACATCTCCAAATTTTTCAATTGCGGCATTTTTCAAACCTTCTGGAATGGATACTTGAAATCTTTCATCTAGTTTTTTCTTTAACAAATCAAATTCGTTAGAACCTGAACTTGTAGAAGGGACATCATTTGCCAAAGCCCTTATTTCATCAATATCCAATGTGTACATTTTAGTTCCTGTAAAAGATTCTTGGTTTCCCGGGATGGGGTGTCTCTATTTTTGTTGTAGCTCCTACTACATCAAGTGCAGACAAATCAGTGGCCATTGCCCAAAATGGAGGTTGACCATTAGTTCCTGGATTATATCCTATGATGCCTTTTCTTGTCCCAAATTTATCCCGTACAATTGCAATCGAATCAGGAGTAGCAGCTATGTAAGTAAAGGGACCATCAGCTTTTGTTACAAATTCACGATGGGCCCTTTCTATGTCTCCATGCTTGAGTATTCTGCTTGCTAGAAAAACGGCAATAACTTCTGAGTCGCTATCTGTATGAAATGTAAATCCTTCCAATTCTAACGAATCCCTTAACATGTTGTAATTTGTAATCTCCCCATTGTGAACTATTGCAATATCTGGCAGGATTGTAGTGCTGAATGGATGAGTATTGTATGGAGTTACTCTGCTGCTTGTTGCAATTCTTAGATGGCCTATGCCATGAGAGCCATTCATTTTTCGTATGCCAAATTTTTTATCAAGGTCTTTGGCCAATCCAGTTTCTTTGAATATAGTCATTTCGTTTTCAAAACTAAAAAAGTGACATTCAGGATCTTGACTTATTTTTTGTAAATTCTCAGATACATTTTCTGATGAGGATTTAACCTCATCAATGGCATAATCAGACATTTCTTCTTTTCTAAAATTCTTTATTTTGAAAGAATCTCCCGCGTTACTTTTGTTGAATATCGCGATTCCAGCTCCATCCTGAGCTCTTATCTGCTGACTTTCCATCATATCTTGCAAAATTGAGCCTACGGGAGAATGGCGTAATTCAACATCATCCATCATGAGTCCACAAATTCCGCACATTTAATTTTCCCCTTCCATTACCAGGTTAATGATTTTCTGTTTTTCTTGTTGGTTAACTGAAATATTTTTTGTGTTGATATGCTCTTCAAGTATTTCCTCAACTATGTTTCTATAGGTTTTATCTACGCCTTCCAAAGGAATGTTTCCTTGCACACTTGCCTTGATACTGGATGTTCTAAAGTCACTGGGAGATAAATTGTGAAAGTCACTATATCCAACGGCTGCAGGAATGCCTGTTAATTCACTTTTTGTGGCAATCATATGGTTAAAAATTTTTTGTGCTGTAATTTCTTCATCAAAGAAATTTTCTGAATGATGACCGACTCTAGCAATCAAAAGACTAGTGTCATAACCAATAACATCTGCTCCCAATCCTGCCGCTTTTACCATCTTTCCTGCATTGTTTACATCGCCTGCAACAACTAAGCAGGCACCATCATTCTCCTTTCCTCTGTAAAATTCGTTTATAGCTAATCTTGCATCGTGTATGACTGCAATTGCATGTTTTCCGTCATACTTTTCGCTTTTTGTTATATTGTCAGTGTTTACTAAAATCCCATCAACACCTAATTCAAGCAGATTGCCTGTATAGTATGAGAAATACTCATCTACTTCAACTATAATAGGACCATCAAATTCTTTGCGAATTTTTTCAATCTTTTCTTCTGTTTTGACTCCGGCATACTCTAACACAATTCCGTCTGGGTCAGCCAGTTTGCTAACGTCATCCAATATCTGAAAGTGCGGATATTTCCTTTCATCACAAGGTTCATCTCTTGATATTAGTCCAACAGTTGATCTGTTGTCATCTAAATTATTCAAGGCCAAATTCAGTGCATCTTTTGAACTTTGAGACAGATCAAATTCACCGTAAATTAAAATTGGTATTTTCAAAGATATTTTTTGATCTCCTTTTCGTCCAATTTTGGTTGCGAGTTTAATTTTCTCCCTATAAGGATCAAATGGAGGTCTAGACAATTGTGCGCCAAGTGCAACTATGTATTCCCATAAATTTCCCTCTTTTTCAGAACGGCTTTTTCCCCTGATTGTTCTTATTACATCATCGGTGGACTCTTTTCTGGGTAAACCCGTATTGCAAAGTTCCAATATGGATTTCCTAATTACGGCTTTTTCATTTAGTCTCAAATTTTTTCACCTTGTAAATTAAGAGCATTAATCGAATTGTCTATTTTTGAGCGGATTTTTGAAATATGATTTGTTCCATCAAAGAAGGGAAGTTCTGAAATTATGCTGGTCAACAGGTCATTTACTGAAATATCAGTCATTTCTATATCTTCTATCTTTTTCCTTCCTAGTGAGCCTGCAATATTTTGCAGTTCAATTTTTGTTGCTTTGATATAGTTAAAAATTCCCTCAGCACTTTTTTCCACATCAAGCTTCTCATGGGATCCTGTAATTCCAGCAGGACAGATATCTGTATGGCATTCCTGAATTAAGGTACACCCCATCGCAAGTAAAAATCCAGTTCCAATTCCAACACCATTTGCCCCAAAAGCAATTGTTTTAGCAATTCTTTCTGAATCCCAAATGCCTCCATTTACTACTAGTTTGAACCCATCTTTATCATGTGTCTCATAGTAATCATTAATTGCATCTCGAATCGGACGTAGTGATGCTATGGTATTAATTCCAATATCTTCCCTGACTTCATATGGCGCAGCTCCGGTTCCCCCGACCAATCCATCAACAGTTGCACAGTCTGCATATGATTTTAGGATAATTTCCATATCATCATAAATACGTGATGCACCAACTTTTACAATTATTGGGATTTCCCAGTTTGTTAACTCTCTGAGTTCAAGTACTTTTGCAACCAAATCTTCAGGTCCTAAAATATCCAGATGCCTTGATGGAGAATGGGCGGGTTTGTGTGCAAGTATTCCGCGATTTTCTGCAACCAGTTCTGTTACTTTGGATCCTGGAAGTATTCCTCCGTGACCTATCTTTGCTCCCTGACCAATTTTTATCTCAATGCCATCAGCATTTAGAAGATAGGCAGGATCCTTCCAAAATCTACCAGACGCATATTGAACCACTAGTGGATATTCTCTAGTGAATAATTCATCGATATCTATTTCTTCCAAGTGATTTGCTTTTAGCAGCTTGTCCGTAAACTGTAAAATTGAATCCCAATGAGTTTTTGATAGTTTTTCCCTAGATTTTTCTGTACCGTAAACTTCCCATGGCAAGGCACCTCCCTCACCCGTATTCATCAAAACCTTGATTCCATTTTTTGCAAGTTTGTTTAATGCAAAATGCATTGATATTTTTGCAGGCAGTTTTATTGAACCATAACTCATACCAGCTACTGAGAAAGGAACATCTGTTTTGATAATTTTTTTAGAGTATCGTCCTCCGATTATTAAGGAAGAATCAACATCAGAATAATCTTGTGTTGAATTTATTTTTGCACTATTAATCACCATGTTTGAAAAATAATCATTTTGGGAATGCGCCCCCAGACTTGCATAAGGGACTAGTCCATCAGATGCTTTTTGTGCATCTAGCAGGAGGTTTTTTAGATCAGCTACATGACCTTCATTTTTTACAACCTTGGCCATGTCCCATCGAAAATTCATAATATCTTTGTGCAATGGCATTTCTCTTTATTTTTTCACATTCCTATAAAAAGATTGGTTATCATTACCGATTAATACCATTTATTACCAATAGAATTAAATACCTATCTTAATTCTTTTAAGATGTGAATCGGTCGGAACAAGAGATTTTTGATGGTTTGAATTTAGAAAATAGCAGTTTGCATAAAATAATCTTTGGTGAAAAATATGAGTAACGAATCAGACCAAAAAATTACAAAAATAATTGAAGATATAAAAAAATCAGAAATAGAATGGGTTAGACTACAATTTTGCGATCCTTTTGGGGTATTACAACAACTTAGCATTGCCAGTGAGGATATAACTGAAGAGGCATTTTCCCAAGGATTGCCCCGACTTGATGGCAGTTCGATTAAAGGATTCAAAGAGATTTATGACTCAGACATGCTCTTAACTCCTGATCCTAATACTTTTGCAATAAATCCAGATTTTTTTGATATGGGTTATAAAGAAAGAGAGGAGACCAATTACCGCACCAAATCAGCACGTTTTTTTGTAAACATTCACGAGGGATATTCTGGAAAACGTTATTCCAGGGATTCCAGATACATAGCAGAAAGGGGATGTGAGATTGCAAAAGAAATGGGTTTTGACAAGTGTTATTTTGGCCCAGAAGTTGAATTTTTCATATTTGACAAGATTGTTCTAGGTCCAACTCCAATGTCCACTGTTAACTGGTCTGGAGGAACTGGTTACTCAATTGAATCAAGGGAGGCACCATGGTCAACTGACAATGGAAGTGGCCATATGATTCCAATAAAAGGCGGGTATTTCCCAGCTCCGCCAGCTGATAGTCTTAGTTCTACTAGAGATGAAATAGCAAGTACATTGCATAATTATTTTGGAATTAAAATAGAGGCCCATCATCATGAGGTTGCAACTGCAGGACAAGGAGAGATACAGATGGAGTATGATGAGTTGCTTCCAATGGCAGACAATGTAATTACCATGAAAAAGACTACAAAGGAAGTAGCAGCAAAACGTGGTAGGGTCGCAAATTTTATGGCAAAGCCATTAGAAGTGGATAATGGATCTGCTATGCACATAAGCCAAAGTTTATGGAAGGAAGAAAACGGTAAAAAAATTAACACATTTTATGATCCAAATGACGAGTATGCCGAACTAAGTCAAACTGCACAATATTATATTGGAGGATTGCTCGAACATGCAGGATCTCTTTGTGCAATAACAAATCCTACTACCAACTCTTACAGGAGACTAGTTCCTGGTTTTGAGGCACCCACTAATTTAGCATGGAGTAGAAGTAATAGATCCGCATGCATTAGAATTCCATCTCATCATAAAAACATGGAAACTCGAAAAAGGATAGAATCTAGAATACCTGATCCTAGCGCCAACATCTATTTGGCCCAGTCAGCTATGCTTTTAGCTGGCCTTGATGGTATTAAAAAGAAGATCCAGCCTCCAGATCCAGTAAATATGAACATCTACAAACTTTCTGAAAAGAAAAAACGTGAAATGGGAATTAAAAAATTACCTGTTGCATTAAGAGAGGCAATTGAGGCATTAGAATCAGATGACAAATATCTTCAATCCGTCTTTGCAAAAGATTTTCTTGAAGAATACTGTGAAATTAAAAGACATGAACACATCTCTGTGTTTTCATTACCATCCCCAAGAGAATTTTACTTGTACAGTAATGTATAGAAAATAAATTCAGGATTACCTGAGGAAATATTTCAAATTTTTACATTTGTTACATCATAAAGTTATTCAATCACAAATATTTATGACAGGACAACCTTAGATAATAGAATTTTAGATTACAATATAATTTGTGAAAAAATAAAAATTGATAAAAAAATTAAATTTGCGGGCGTAATAAATACGAGAGGAAGATTAGTAGCCGAAGGCATGAAAGAAGGAATAGAACTACTTGAAAGTACAAAAGATGATGAAATGATCTTTATGGAGTTAGTATTAAGAGTGAAAATGAGAAAAGAGTTTGATAAACAATTTGGACCTGTAAATTTTGCAATGGCATCAAGAGAGAAAAGTTTGGCCATGAGTTTTCCCATTAAACATGATGATATATTGTATGTTTTTGCAGAACCTGATTCAAATTATGCGGAGATCCCATCAAAAATTATTAAGATAATTGAAGAATAATTTGACAATAATTTAATTTTGCAAATATAGTGTTTGTAGAATTCTAAAAATAAATGAAGAATATATTGTACCTATCTCTCTTACTATATTTCGGATAGTAGTAAATTAGTCTTAAACATGAATCTAGCAGATAGTTATCTCAAATATTCTTTCAGTCGCTAGTCAAGCTTCCATACTCTTTTATTTTATGCATAGAAAATATTATGCTAGGAATAACGGGTTCACCTTTAGGTCTAATTGTTTCTAAACCTAAACCCTCATCTGCTACTTCAACGGACATCATTATGTTGATAACATCTCCTCTATTGAATGGCATCATAGTTTGATTAACGATTATGTTTTTGTCGTCTTTAGTTCTCATTACTAGACGAACATTTGAGTGTGGAATGTCATCACCGTTTTTTCTTAACCAAATATCTACATATCTTGGTTTAGTTCCATGTGTTCTTCCTATCTGAGGTGCGGCTATAACAACATAAACCCCAGATTCTGTAATGCGAATGTCTCCTGGGTCTTCATCTGATGTATGTTCAATTCCACTAATTGCGTCATTTTGATTGAGAGTAACAATTGTAGGTTTCTTGTCTTTTGGTCTTTGATCTTCTGTACTGGATATTTGAGCAAAACTGATAGCCAATAACTAATGAAATGTTGATTAAGTAATTAAGTATTTTTAGAAAACATAGTATTACAAAATATGTTGTAATAAATTAAAAATTTTTAGTTTTAAGCAGGGGATTTTTTTTAATATTATTTAACCCACTTTTGTTCTAGTTTGAAAGATGATTTACATGATAATTCATTCTTGGTAAAGATTGGTATTGATTGGAGAATTTAACCCATTACAACTAATATGAAATAATGAGCTGTTGATAATCTTAAATCTTATGTCAGTGTACATTTTGTTACACTTGGATAGTATCAAACAAAAGATCGTAGAGTCCAAAACAAAACAAGGACTCATCTGGGCAAAAATACAAGAGGTGGAAAATTTTGCCGATACTGTAAAACTATATCGTCAAGGAAAAATTGCCAAGGACATTTTCAGAAGATTCCGACTCCAACATGGAGCTTATGGTTCTAGAATGACTGATGACTATTCCATGATACGAATAAAGGCACCTGCAGGTCAGATTTATCCATATCAACTCAAAAAACTTGCTCAACTCAGTGAGGCATTCTCAATAGGAAGTGCACATGTGTCAACAAGACAGAGTATTCAGCTGCATTGGGTGGTGTTAGAAGATGTCTCAGAGGTAATGCGTGGTCTTGCTGAAGTGGGAATGACCTCAAGGGAAGCCTGTGGTAATTCTGTAAGAAATGTAATGTGTAGTCCACTTGCAGGAGTTTGCAGTAATGAAGCATTTGATTCCACGCCTTATGCTTTTGCCATTACCAAATTCTTTTTAAGAAATCCATTGAGTCAGAATCTTCCCAGAAAATTTAAATTCAATTTTACGTGCTGTGAAAAACATGGAATGGCAAGAATGGTAGATGTGGGATTAATTCCGCAAACAAGAGAAGTTAATGGAGATTCCCAACGTGGATTCAAAATATTTCTTGGAGGGGGGTTGGGAAACAAATCCTTTGTGGGTCATCAGTTGGAAGAATTCACTCCTGAAGAAGACCTGCTGTATACCTCAATTGCGGTAATTCGTATATTTGACCGACTTGGAAACAGAAAAAATTTGGCAAGAAACAGAATGAGATATCTGGTAGATGAAATGGGTTGGAATGATTTTCAAAATACAATACTGAAAGAAAGAGCCGTTATGCGTGCAACGCAGTCAATAATTGTAAAACTGGATATGGATGACTCTGCAACTGAAATCAAAAAATCAATCAATATTTCAGAAGAAAGCGGTGCTCCAAATATAGGTGGCTATTCCAGATGGTGCAAAACCAGTACAATAAAACAAAAACAGAATGGATATTGTTGTGTCTTCATAAACTTGGAGGCAGGAGACATTACTTCCAACCAACTTTTGTCTCTGGCAGGTATTTGTCAAGAATTTTCTGCTGAAGGCTTTGCAAGAAATAGTTTTTCCCAAGGAATAGTACTCCGATGGATAGATGAGACAGATTTGCCAAAACTGTATGCTAAATTGATTGATGCGGGTCTTGCAAAGTCCGGATCACTTACCATGGCATCCCCTGTAGGTTGTTCAGGAACCACTTCGTGTAACTTGGCATTAACAAACTCTCACAGACTGGCAAAAGAAATTCAGAGAAAATTCTTGGAATTGAAACTAGATGGGGATGAAGATCTGAGTGACTCTACTGTCAAGATTAGCGGCTGTCCTAACTCCTGTGGTCAACATGAAATTGCCACAATTGGATTCTATGGAGGTGGTGGAAGAGTAGGAAAAGACATGTATCCTAACTATCAGATGTCTCTTGGCGGACGTTCAGATGAGCAAACCACGTTAGGTGTAAATTGTATGAGAGTTCCTGCAAAAAGAGTAATTCCAGTGATATTGAAAATAATTGAACTATTCAAAAAGAACAAAAAATCTGAAGATACGTTGTCTTCTTGGGTTAACAGAATTATTGAGGAAAAAGAAGATTCTGAAATAAAATCTATTAATGATTTTAAGACAATTTTATCACCACTGACAATACCTCCAATAATGGCAGAAGACGCAGATTTTTATTCTGACTATGGTAGTGATACAAGATATCATACAATTACAGGAAAAGGAGAATGTGCGGCTTGAGAAATCAACAAAATCGATTTTAAAAGTGGTACTTTTAGATCACTTTTTTTTATCAACACGTCTTTTCATTAAACTTTTTTTGTTGCCTTTGTTGCAATCGCTTTACTATACAAATCACTCCTGTAACAATTGCAAGTAACACAAAAACCCACAACATCAAACTTCCAATATTAAAATTGCTTCCAATGTCAACTCCCTTTGTTTCAAGAATGTACTGTCTAACTTCCTGATGAGGCTGGTCTCTAAACTGCGGCAAGTTCTTCATTGTATGTAGTGGGAAATTTTGGGGTTTGCTGTCCTTTCCTCTTTCCCTGCTGCGCTTTTTTCTTCCACTTGCAGTATGTTCTACCTCATTAACTTCGGTTATCATTCTGGTATTCCCTTCTATCAACCCGGTAGAATTTTCTATCATTCCAGTATTGTCATTTATCATTCCAGTATTGTCATTTATCATTCCAGTATTGTCATTTATCATTCCAGTATTGTCATTTATCATTCCAGTATT
>Ga0209456_10001484_pt1 | contig 11418 bp, 11 predicted proteins | sample COG_11_FD_184755 | JGI IMG/M metagenome (GOLD analysis project Ga0209456, IMG submission 184755) | Pelagic marine sediment microbial communities from the LTER site Helgoland, North Sea, for post-phytoplankton bloom and carbon turnover... | ecosystem: Environmental > Aquatic > Marine > Neritic...
GGTCAGACGGTGAAGCTCGATATATACGAGGGCATGCCCCACGTGTTCGTGCCGTCACTCCCGGAGACCGCTGAGTCGCAGGCTGCCATTGCCAAAGTCCGCGATTGGGTATCCGAACACTTGCTCGACGATTGAGGCGACTCCTCGACGAGCTTCATTTACCCTTGATGTCTGTCGATTGTCCCGGTGGCTCTAACGACAAATAGATGGGAAACCCGACCGAAATCGGGAATTATTAGCGAGATAAATCATGAATAAATCGTGCTTAAGAACAGGCCTGCACATCGTAACAACGAGATTGAACTCGCTGAGCAAGTTCAGAACTCCCCAAAAATGAAGATCAGTCGTGGGGACTCAATCGACTCTACAGCGAACCCTGCAAGCCCTGTTTATAACGGGGATTTCCATTGATGTTAGGAGTTGGTTACAAGTTTTTACCCTTAAGCAAGGAATGGCTTTCACTGCTATTAATCCCTTCTCTTCTGCAGGGGGAGAAGGTTAGGATGAGGGCTCCTGGGGAATACACTAAATGTGGTGATGTCGCCATCGCTTACCAGTTCTTTGGCGATCGCTCTGTTGATCAGGAACGTTAGCAAAAAGGAGGAGTATTCCATGGACTTCAATCTTGGCTTTTACCTTATAGACCACCGACTGCTCGCAGTCGCGATAGTCGCCGTGCTTGCGGTGGCGAGCGAAATTGGTTTTCGGCTGGGATCCCGTAGTCGGGAGGCGCAAGAATCGTTTCGCTCGCTGATAAGCGGTACCGGCGCCGCCATGTTGGGCGTGATGGGACTGCTTCTCGGATTCACCCTGGCCATGGCGGTGTCCCGCTGGGACGAACGGCACGATGTCGTTGTCGATGAGTCTAATGCGATCGGCACACTTTGGTTGCGGGCCGGACTGCTCGAAGAACCCCTGCGCGGGGAGTTGCGGGATGCGCTGCGCCAGTACACGGATGCCCGTATCGCGCTTGGTGGATCACGGGACGACCGCGCAGCGCTGCGCGCCGAACGGAGCAAGAGTGAATCACTTCACGCCACGATCTGGTCAACGGTCGAGCGGGCTAATGAACTCGGCATGAGTCCCGCCATTTTAACTTCGCTTATTACTTCGGCCAACGAGCTGATCGACATCCACGAGCTGCGACTTGCTTCAATCACGAACTTCCTCCCAGCGCCACTCATGTTGTTGCAGGTAGGTGTAGCGGGCGTCGCCATCGGCTTTCTCGCCTGGTCCTTTGGTGCAATTGCTCAGGGCGGGCGTACCACACTCTTGGTGCTGGCGCTTCTTATCGGCATCGTCCTGCTGGTAATCATGGATATCAACCGCCCTCAACGCGGGCGCATCGAGGTTGGCATCGACAGCCTGGAGCGGGTCGCCGAGACCATGGTTGTGCAAGAAACAAAAGAAGGTACCCCATGACGAGATTTCTCATATGGGGCATCATGTTCTTTTTGGCTCTGTCTCCAGCGCACATAACGCCGAAACGGATTGCACCTAGGTACGCACCTATTTTTTGTGTAACCAGCATACTTACGGCCTAGCATTACATTGGGACAGTCCAAATGAAGCCGGAAAGTATTCTAAACAACGTGAGGACACTTCTTTCGTTCAAAGAAAATCGCAGGTCGAATGGCGCGAGAATCTACTGCGTAATGCGGCGTATCATCCGGCCAATCACACTATATAAATGACGCTTGCAAAGGCAAACACCAGATCGGAGATCATGATATGAATATTTTACTTTTGACGAGAACGGGTTTGTTAATGGCTGTACTCTCGTTTTCCCATGCAGCTTCCTCGGCCAACTATGAACCCGATACTTTGACCGTCCCTGCCTCCGGCCTGCTGGCAGCGGATATTCTGCAGGGGGAGCATTACAAGATTGCCGATGACGTACTGATCAGCGGTTATATGAATCACTATACCGTTGATTCCGACTTTGGCCCGTTCACCGCGGTCGGAAACCGTAACCTGAAAAAACTTCTACACGAATTCATTGCGATAGCCGAACTCAAGAAGATGACCTCGGTGAGCGTTGGAACCGATGCCGCGGTCGACGCGGTAGCCGATACCGGTAAATCGCTGGCCGCGTTGGCCAGCGACCCGGAGGGGTCGCTAGACAATCTGGGGGCGGGGGTATCCCGGCTGTTCAAGCGCACAAAGAAAGCCGCTAAGGACGTGAGCGCCCAAGCCAGCGAAGCCGAGACTGAAGCGGCTACCGGGGAGGAGGAAAGCAGCGAGTCCGACATGACATCGCAACTGGCTTCTTCTTACCTGGGCATCGGCAAGGCCCAGCGAGAAATTGCCAGCGAATTAAAGGTAGACCCTTATTCCGACAACCCTGTCCTGCAGGCGGAACTGGCGCGGGTGGGAAAAATATCCGGCACCGTCGGCAAGGTTACAAAAATAATGATCCCGATACCTTCGGTAGTCGGTACAGCGGCCAGTGTCAGCAACCTGGTCTGGAACCTGAGCCCCACGGATCTTCTAATCCAGAACCAGGAGACGCTGAAGGCACTCGGCTACAGCGAGAGCCTGATCCAGCAGTTCTTCTCGAATACGTTTTATTCACCGACAGAGCAGACCGCGTTTGTTACCGCGGTGAAGTCACTAGATAGTGCTAAAGGTAGAGAAATTCTGCTGCAGAACGCCGTCAAGGTAGAAACGGCCATCGAGGCTGAATTCATGGGCAGGTCGGTTCTGTTCGCCCAGGTTTACCATGAGCAAGTTGAGCCGGTGACGGAGATCATAGCATCGTCAACCGGACTAGTTCCGGTTGTTATTACGACATCCGGGGATGGGATAATTTTTGCTCCACTGGATCAGCTTTCATGGACCGAGGAGGTGGAAGAGGTGGTTACCGAGTTGGCCAGATTGATGGACGAACACGGAGGTTCGGACGAGCACTTGCTGTGGGTGGAAGGCGATATATCCGAACTGGCGCTCACCAAACTCAAGTCCGGAGGGTGGGTGGAGAAATCAGCGGCATTCGACAAGCTGGAAAGAATAATCAAGGATTAGCCTCGATCTGACATAAATCGACGGTGATCAAAGGACCAACAACAAGTACCGCAGGCGTTCCGCTGCGTTGAGAGCGATTTTTATTGATCGCGCTGTTTGTGAAGTTACGTTTGCACCGAACGACAATGTTTATCCTCTTTTGGGTCGCGGCTTTTCGTCCGATTTCCATATCTGGTTTTGTTACATTAAGGTTAGCTCTACCAATTACCAGGCTTCTTGCTCAGTCCAAGCCTCAATCATCTTCGCTAGTGGCGATCAGTAAGGTATCGCTGGACATTTGATTCGCGAAGTATAGCTTTGAAGTCGGCAATAGCCACATCGGGGGGGCGCCGTGCAAAGGCGGCGTTTTTCAGTGGGCGCTGCTCCACCATGGTCGCAGTCGCTGGCACAGCGTGTATTTGTAAGCTCAACGTTCGTGGGTGACTGCTCGAGTTAGCGTGCAAGCCTACCTTCAGTGAGCGCGGCGTGAGCGGCTGCAAAGGGTCGTAAGCTGTCCGTTAGGAAAGGCTTATATTACCTATGTTCGAGTGCTAATCGAGAGGCTGCTGTAAACCCGAAAGCGGCCGATTCAAGCGTGTTGGTCTGACAGCGAGAATCGAAAGTAAGCGAAGCGGGGTGGGTGGTTAAATCACTTCATTCACCGTTACTATAAACTGAACGAACTTGGATGAAAAACAAATAGCCCAGGTCGGAAAAGTATTCATTGCAGAGGTATCCTTCTTCACGTCGACTAAGGAAATGAGTGAGCTTCAAACGACGCTCTGCGACACGCTGCCTGATCTGGTGGCGAGAGATTGATTCAGAAACGTACTGCTTGATCCAAACCGGTTGTGTAGTGGGTCGAAAAGTTGCCGGTCAGCGACCGTAGTTCATAACATCGCCAACCGGCTGAAGCATTTTAGATCTCTGTCTGCTCCGCCATTTCCAGGGCATCGTCGACCTCTATTCCAAGATATCGCACAGTACTTTCCAACCTATGGACTTCGGGAGATAGTCGAGTTTTGTGTGCCCAAGAAGCAACTGAACCGCGCGCAGGTTCTTGGTTTTTTTATAGATCAAAGACGCCTTCGTCCTGCGCAGGGAATGTATGCCGTATTCCGCCGAATCCAACCCGATGCCGGTGACCCATTGCTTGACGATCCGGGCATATTGTCGGGTCGACAAATGCAACGAATGTTTGATCCGGCTCGGAAACAGGAAACCGTCGTAACGTAATCCCGCGGTATCGATCCAGTTTGCCAGCGTTCCCCGGGTCTGCTCGGTTATCTCGAACTGGACGGGTGTGTGCGTCTTTTGCTGCATGACAATTGTGCGAGACGCGATCCGTCCGCCATGCGAGACATCGCGCACCTTGAGCTTCACTAAATCACACGCACGAAGCTTGCTATCGATGGCCAGATTGAACAGCGCCAGGTCCCGCACACGATTCGCTAACTGGAGTCGAATCCGGATCGCCCAGATCTCCTTGGGCTTGAGCGGTGGTTTTTGTCCAACCAGTTTACCTTTGTTCCAGGCAACTTTGGTCGCCTTTTCGTGGGTGAGTAGATGCATGAAATGGACTCCTTTGTCATTCAAATGGAGAACCATTGTGTAACCCGAATCCACGAAGAGACCTGGAGCATTGACCTCAGCGGGGGACACAGGCAGCGAGGCATAAAAACCCCCGCACGGTCCAGACTTGATTTTCCATAGCGGATTCTCACCCAGATCCCCCACCATGCGCGTCATGCGCAACCCGGTGAGGACAACCATGCGATTTATCTTGCTGCTGATACCAGGACTGCTAGGCGCTGCACTGGCGGTTCAGTTTGTCGCGGCCGATGCGGACGGTGAGAGGGCGGCCCTGGCTAGGATCGTGCATGAGCTCAACGCGATCGAGCCCCTGATCGCCGAAGCCGCGTCGCAGGCCAATCCGGATGCCCGTATCCGGTTTTAGTATGTCTGGTTGCGGCAGGACCTCAATCGGATTCGACTCGGCATCCAGGGGCACATCGATGTTCCCCGATCAGAACCCCGAACCTTCCCGCCACTGCGTGGCGATTACCGCCGGAGCCGGTCAGTCCGGCGCAGAGCTACGGTTTGCACTCGCGGCCATCATTATCACGCTCGGATTTCTTTGGACATCGTGGCTCTTCATCGGCGTCTATATCGGGTGGCGTTGACACTTTATTGACGTTAATGTCAATTACACCGGCGTTCATATTGATTGGAACGGACCAACATGCGCGATGTCGAAACACGCGAAATTGTTGTGGTGTGATAGGTGCAGAATAGCCTTCAGTTTATCCCGCATCACCGTCCTCAAGACGACTTGCCTTCACCCCAAAGGGATGGCAGCTTTGCTCTGGGATTAGTGGCAGCCATCAGCTGGAATGGGTGGCAGATTTGGTCTGGAATACGCAGGATTGGTTGGTTTGAATCATGACTTTTGCGTTAGGTGCTATATATTACTCATGATTCGACAAGGCCCTTTCTGGCGCAGATTCGCTACAACCCTCGCTATATTGATCACGTTGTCTGTAGTGGCCAACTTGTTTTTCGAAAATGTCGTGCCTTTCCAAATTACCCTACTGCTTTTTGGCAGTCTTGTCGCGCTCGGCGTGGGTTATACGATAGAGAATCCGCAATCATCGACTGTCCGTCTTACGCAACGAGAAGAAAAGCGATTCCGCAAAAGGCAATACCGTATTAGTTTTGTCTTCAGCACCGCTCTTGCACTCAGTATGCTTCTGAAAGATGTCCGCGATTCGGCGTTCGTATGGCTGTTCCTGCCCATCATAATTCTTCCAGTTATTCTCGTATTCCGCGGGTGGGTCAAGCATGGTTGACCGGCTGTGACGCCGATAAGGAGAACATTGCTAGATGCCCGAGTTGCCCCAACAAGGGCAGCGATGATGCGCATCTTGGTCACTGCGATCATCTTGCAGGTAGTGTTGTCCGGTTGCAGCGGAGAGTTTCCGTCGAGTAGCGCGCAACACCAGGCGGCCGAAAGCGCCTTCGAGCTCGAGCAACTGAAACGCGGCTTAATCGAGATCGAGGAGTGGCATGCGATACAAGGAACAGGGCTAGCGGGCTCGCTTCGGAATAGCGTCCACGTATCGTTGATAGAGGAAGCATTTGTGGACAACGAGTGTAAGCCCAGCGATGAATTGAAAACGTTGTGGTCTTGGCGCAACGGGGAAAACAGCCCCTCTCCATTTGTTTGGTACCATGATTTCTTATCGATGGAAGAGGCCCTGTCGGAATACAACCGGCTCCGTCGTAATCCTCTTGTACGCTGGGACGCGAACTATATCCCAGTGTTTGGCTTTGAAGGTGAATGGTATGCAGCGTACTGTAATCCAAAAGGTGGGGCGGCAGGACCGGTTGCTCACTTTTTCCTGGAGGACGAACCCAGGATTACGCATGTCAATCTCACGGTCTTCATCTCTACCATGGCAGAAACATTGCGATCAGGGGCCGTGTCGTGGGTAAACGGTGCGATGGTTGAAGACATTAACGAGGTGTATCGTATCCACCAGAAGCACAATCCGGGATACGACTTCCCATACCATGTGCCGAATGGCACCTAACCGGACGCTCTAGCCGACGCTGGACGCGAACAACGGAAGTTTTTCGATTCAGTCATGGTGAACGACCCTCACGGTAGTGGCAGTGCAACATAGAGACAGTGCCGCACCAGTCACCGATGGCGATTGCTGAAGAAGTCGGCCAATCAACTCCGACTGTCGGAGTCAGGAGGGGTCGTAAGTTAGCATCCCGGGCCAATACCACCGATCGGCCGCAATTTCTAAGACAACTGCGCAGTGCGGCACGAAAATAGAAAGTATTCAACTTCTACTTCCGATGTACTGCCAAGAGCGGTCATTGGATTTATCGAATAAAATCAATGCGGTGTTGTACCATGGATGGCTGTAGCTTTGCCCTAACCGGTCACTCCAGGAGCCGGATTTTGGCTTCTGATTTCGGGTGCTTTCGGCCAGGAGGAGTCATTCGTCGTCCAGGGTACGACCGGCGGCTTAATACTCTTTTCTGCCCTTTGCTAAGAGGGTGAAGTCGGCGCCTATTGTTGCGGCGCACTATGGCGCTTTCGGCCAGGGGCGGCCTTACCGGATTCGTCCAAGCAAGCGGGGCCCAAGGTAGATAGCAGTCGTTCGTACGGTCCCGCTGTTCGGGCGGTGATGCTTCAAATCAACCCTTCGGTGCCTACCCTACGGCATCACGATTAGTGACCCGATTCGGATCAATTCATTACCAAACCGCCATCGATGTTGATGGTCTGACCGGTAATATTGCGTCCTCCAGGACCAGCGAGGAACGCAGCCATCGCAGCGATGTCTTCGGGATCATCCAGGCGACCGAGCGGAACCATCTGTTCCAATCCCTCGATGAGCTGCGCCACGGGCGTCCCCGTGTCAGCGGACCGCTGCGCGAGCATGCCCCTCAGCATTTGAGTATCAACCAGTCCCGGACAAATCGCGTTGACATTTATGTTGTGCGGGGCCAACTGTACGGCCGCAATGTAGGTCATCGAGATAATCGCGCCCTTGCTTGCGGCATAGGCTGGACTCGACGTGCCACGAAATCCTTTTCCGCCCGTGGACGAGATGTTGATGATGCGCCCGCCGCGTCCCTGTTCCAGCATCTGGCGGGCGACACGCTGGAGGCAGAAGAACGTTCCCTTGGCGTTGACCCTCTGCATGAGGTCCCATGTCTCCTCCGTGATATCGAGCAACGCGCCATGGCGTGTTACACCAGCATTGTTGACGACGATATCGATGCCACCCAGTTCCCCCACAACGGTACCGACCATGGCATCGATGTCGGAAAGGTCGCCTATATCGGCTCGAACCGGCAGGCTGTGCAGGCCCAACGCCCCAATTCTCGTACTCGTTTCATCTGCCGCGTCGGCATCGAGGTCTGCGACCGCGACACCGGCACCCGACTTCGCCAGTTCGATCGCCATTGCTTGGCCGATCCCCGCGCCAGCACCCGTCACTAATGCCGTCTTTCCGTCGAGCACCATACCCATTTTCCCCGCAATGCGAATAGACAGCGCAATACTATGTGACGGAGTTCGGCAAGTCCAACCAAGCCGAGTTCAGGGAATTGGTCATGAACGGCCTACTCCACGACCAACCTTCCCCGAGCCACCTAGATAGCTCTTCCGACATCTGACACATGGCCGCTTCGTGGCGCTCGGCCAACGGGGTGCCCGGATCGCCGATGTGTTAGATTCATCTTCAAAACGCTAGCATCACACATCCCGGAAGCCATCGGATATAACCAGAACCAAGATACTGATCTATTTTCTTGTTGATTATGTTTGAGCTCTGGCATTACCTCACCTTCGTCCTGGCTTGTGCCGTAATCGCCATTGTGCCTGGTCCAACCGTATCAGTAATCATCGCCAATAGCCTGCGGTCAGGTGCAAGTGCCGGTTTGCTGAACGTAGCCGGGACTCAATTTGGACTACTCACCATGTTGGCGATAGTTGCAATAGGTTTAGAAGTGATTGTCGCCAAAGTATCGATCATGTTCGAATTCGTCCGTGTCGCAGGTGCTGTTTACTTAGTTTGGTTAGGTATCAAATTGCTGCGATCTCGAGGCCAACTGATCGAGAAGCGTAGCACTCAGCGAAGTTCCTATTTTTGGCAGGGATTTGTGGTGGTCTGGTCTAATCCGAAAGCACTTCTCTTTCTCGGTGCTTTCATTCCCCAATTCATTGACCCTACAGGAAATGCCATAGCTCAGACGCTGAGCTTGGGGGTCACCTTCATGGTGGTGGCTACTGTGCTTGATGGTGCTGATGCATTAGTCGCTGGGAAAACAGGTAGATTGCTATCACAGTCTAATGTCCGAAAGGTGGAATGTTTCAGTGGAACGTCATTGATTTTTGGAGGGTTGTGGTTAGCTTTCGCAAAAAGCTGATAGGTAAACACTTGTACAAACACGTTTAACCAAGATGAATGACAGAAACGGGTCGTAAGTGAGCGTTCCCGGCCAAAGAACTCGAGCGGCAGGAATGAGTATCGTTGCTGCCTGACGCATCGCAGCATAGATTGAATGGACATAGACAAAAGCTACGTCCGGTGTATGCCCGGAAGCGGACCGTCGTTGTATAACGTTTTGCCCATCGTCAGGAGTATATTCGACGCCCCAGACATAGTTAATGTCATTATTTGGTATCGTCGGTCCCGTGAAGATGTTTTCCAGATACATCGGTATCGACTATTCCGGTGCCCAGACGCCCACTTCGAGTCTGAAAGGGCTACGTGTGTACCTTGCCGACTCGGACCATGAACCCACTGAGGTACCGCCGCCGCCGAGCCCCCGTAAATATTGGACTCGGAGAGGGATTGCCGAATGGCTGGCCCAAACCCTGGCGGGACCGGAATCCGCGCTGGTTGGCATCGATCACGGATTCTCCTTTCCCTTGCGGTATTTCGAGGCCCATTGGCTGGAACCCGACTGGGGCGTTTTCCTCGATGATTTCCATCGTCATTGGCCGACTGATTCGGACCACGCCTACGTGGACTTCGTGCGAGATGGTGTGGTGGGGGAGGGCGCTGCGAGAACCGGTGACCGCCGTTGGAAGCGGCTGATCGAGGAACGGGTCGGAACGGCGAAGTCGGTATTTCATTTCGACGTCCAGGGCCAAGTGGCCAAATCGACACACGCCGGGATTCCCTGGCTGCGCTATCTCCGACACCGACTCGGTGATCGAGTCCATTTCTGGCCGTTCGACGGATGGGCGATTCCACCTGGGAGGTCGGTCATTGCAGAGGTCTATCCTGCGTTATGGAACCGGGAGATACCACGAGGGGGACGTACACCGGACCAGCACGATGCGTACGTGATCGCGGAGTGGATGCGACGGACCGATGGTGATGGACATCTATCGCAATCGTTTTCGCCAAGTCTGGGGCCGGCAGAAAAGACCGTGGCACGAGTCGAGGGATGGATTCTGGGTCTACTTTGAATCCTGGCTCAAGATGTGTGAAAGCCCTATCGGGCCAGACAGAGAATCAATTGTTCAATGAGAAGAGGCTAGACCAAGCTGGTCGAAAATAGACTAATAATCGACTTCGACTATTCGCGGTGATTTCTGGATATGCGGATGAGGATTTAGGAAAGATTGCTGAGTTTGCGGACTTAATAAGGACTTAAATTCGATCGAGGCCGAGTGAAAATCTGATTGAATCGACGGTAACTTGTTGTTTGTATTGGTCGGGGTGAGAGGATTTGAACCTCCGGCCCCTGCCTCCCGAAAGCGAAGTCACACCGTTCTGTTTCAGGGACTTACAGAATAACATATGGAATAACAATCACATAGCGTGTTGGCCGGTAACGCTCGATCACCTTGAATTACGTTGCTGCTGTGACAAAATTGTGACAAATCCAGGTACGCACCCTTGTTCGCATCCATCAAGTTAGCCATTCAGTCAGTTTTCTGCCTGGCTCCAAATCTTTCATAAACTCCTCGGCCGGAAGACACCAGACATCGTCTATGCGCAATCGCTCATTACCCCGGTACAGCAGAAGTGCTTCAGCCTCCGGATAGTCATCTCTGAAGCTTTTCAGACTGCGTAACTCCTTGCGATCGACCTGGGCCGCGTTTTTGACTTCGATGACCCAGAAACCATGCTCACCATAGACAACAAAGTCAACTTCACTGCCTGCCTGGGTCCGCCAGAAGTACAACTCATACTTTTCTCGTGAGTAGGCAATCCAAGCCCGCAGGTGCTGCGCAACCAATCCTTCAAACGCCGCACCATCTATCTCTTCTCGACGATCCAAGGGGCCCTTCGGTCGGATGGATCGAAACACGCCAGCGTCAAAGAAATAGAATTTCTCATGGATCACAGTTTTTCGCCGGGCCCGCTTACGAAAAACCGGTAACCGGAACGCCAGCAAGAGATCTTCCAATATCTCAACGTAACCGGTAACGGTCTTACGTTCCACCGCACAGTCCCGGGCAACTGCCGCAAGATTGATCTGGGAGGCATGCGAAAAACTCACGGCCTCCAGAAAGCGGCTGAAGTTGCCAACATTCCGCGTTAATCCTTCGGCCCGAACTTCCTCGTCGACGTACAGATTCGCATACGCATTTAGAACCTCCTGTGGATCCGGTGCGCTGACCGCCAGAGGCAGCAGGCCGATCTTCAGCGCCAACGTTAGATCGAAACTCGGTAACTCCGCTGCCATGAATGGATGCAGGGTTCGCTGGATCGCCCGCCCGGCCAGAAGATCAATGCCACCACGACGCAGCTTCCGCGCACTGGAACCCGTCAGCACAAACCGAGGCGGCGCAGGCTCCTCCATCACGGCGTGGACTACCGTGAGCAGTTCCGGTGCCCGCTGCACTTCATCGATCACAACGGTATCGGCATG